>Ga0172371_10000764_pt1 | contig 50750 bp, 43 predicted proteins | sample Lak12m_FD_114543 | JGI IMG/M metagenome (GOLD analysis project Ga0172371, IMG submission 114543) | Freshwater microbial communities from Kabuno Bay, South-Kivu, Congo - kab_022012_12m | ecosystem: Environmental > Aquatic > Freshwater > Lake | place: Democratic Republic of the Congo: South-Kivu... | reverse complement strand
TGGTCATCATGCTTATGCGCTTAACTGGTTAATTAAATTGAGAGCGCATTATCTCACATTTCGGTAAGATTTTAAATGACCTAACGTATTTTGCTTGGGTAAGATTTTTAATGAGCTAATTCGGAGGTCTTGCTTTTCCTGCCATTCTGCGTTAGACTAAAAGTGCGTCTTAATCCAATGAACACCTAACAAGCAATCATGTATTTGATTCCCACTGTTATAGAAAAATCAACTATGGGGGAAAGAGCTTACGACATTTACTCCCGGCTTCTGAAAGACAGAATTGTCTTTTTGGGCGGACCCGTCACCGACGCGGTGGCCAACATCATTATCGCCCAATTGTTATTTTTGGATAACCAGGGAAGCGAAGAAGATATTAAGCTCTACGTCAACACTCCGGGCGGATCGGTAAGCGCGGGATTGGCAATTTACGATACCATGCAATACATTAAAAGTGACGTATCCACCATCTGTGTTGGTATGGCCGCCAGCATGGGAGCGGTTTTGCTTTCCGCCGGCAAGAAAGGAAAGCGGCTGAGTTTGCCCAACTCGGAAGTAATGTTACATCAGGTAATGGGAGGCGCCGAGGGCCAGGCCAGCGACATCGAAATTTCCGCCAAACACATCTTAAAGATAAAGGATCGCATTAACAAAATACTGGCCAAGCATACCAGCCAACCGTTGCAAAGAATCGAGAAAGACACGGATCGGGATTTTTACATGTCCGCCGAGGAAGCCAAAAGCTACGGCGTGATCGACAAAATTATCTTTTAGAGCCTGTTCAAGATCTCCGCTTTGCTCGCGCTGGAATATTTAATATTCCCTCTATCCTAATTTTTTATTCTCAAAAATTGTCACGCAAAAATAAATCGGGAAAGAAGAAGCGTTGGAGCCGGAGAATGCGAAAACTGATGAAATCAGGCAAGGCTTCCCTTTACCCGGATAAAAAAAAGGTTCTGAGTCAAGAAAGCGTATTCCAAAAAACCGAGTCCTATTCTTCTACGGATTTCAAAAATTCCACAACTAAGCCCGAGTTGGTCACACCAATAGTAGAGAAAGATAGTTTCGCGTCTTTCGATAAAGCCAAATCGCAAGAAATAATCAGCCATCTGAAAGTGGTAATTACAGTAAGCGCGCTTTGTTTGACCATTCTGGTAGCTCTTTATTATTTTGAACGTCAGTTTGACTGGGTAAACTCAATAAATTTGAAAATTAAGGAGTTGGTAGGCGGGATGGATTGGAAAATATAGTAACCTTGTTAAATTTTCTTGCTCTCTATTTTATTTAGTGTTAAAAAACCTAAGGATTAAAGTTGCTAATCTTCACGTTTTTTGTTTTAATTATTTAAGAGCCTGTTCAAGATCTCTCTTTCGTCGCGAAAATTCCAAATTTCGAGTGAAAAACTTGAAGATTGAGGAGGGCTATCCGGTGATAACCCGACGAAATCTGAAAGTTTTATAGCCGAAATTTGGAATTTGCAGCAGAAAACGGAGATCTTGAACAGGCTCTAAGAAGGGAGGAGGTATTTTCATGGTAGTGGTTCGCAAAAAAGACAACGAGAGTTCTGAAAGTATGATTAGACGCTTCACGCGTCAGTGGCAGGCCAGCGGCATCGGGATTCGGGCGCGAAAGCGCCGGTTTTACCAAAAAGAATTAACCAAGCGGGAAAAAAAGACCCGCGCTCTTTATCGTGAAAAAAAACGGAAAGAGTATGAAACTTTGCATAAATTGGGTAAACTTGAAGAAGAACACTTTCGAAAGGGCAAAATTTACCAACGGCGATCATTATAGTTATGTTGGGTATATTTTGGGATATAAAAGAAAAGCCTGTTATAAAAAGCGATATGACTGCAAGACTGCAGAATGTTTATAATGGGCTAAAAAAAACCCCTGGCAGTAATTCCCAAGTAAAAATGGTCTTTACGGGCTCTAAACAAATAAGAGAATTAAACAAAACCTACCGCGGAAAGGATAAGGAAACTGACGTCTTAAGCTTTGCCGAGTTGGATACAGATAAAAATTTTCCCGCTCTGCGCGATGAAAAAACATTGGGCGAAATTTACGTTAACTACGATTGGGTAAAAGTAGGCAAAAGTCCGACAAAGCTAGCCGCGAAACTATTCTTGCACGGCTATTTGCACTTGCTTGGATATGACCACGAAAAAGACATGGGGGAAATGGCTAAGCTAGAGAAAAAGCTTTTGAAATCGCTCAATGCGAAGTGAATTTCATATGTTATAAGTTGCACGTTACAAGACTTTAATGCCCGCCAAAAAAATCAGCCTGAAAAATGCCAAGAAAAATAAATTGTTTTATTTCGTGGCTAACGTAATTATATATCGTGAGAGTGACCAACGTTGTCTTATACTCCGAAGAAACACCAGAGAAAAGGTTCATTCAGGCAAATTCGCGGTACCGGGCGGAAAATTGGAGTGGCAAGACTTGAACCTGAAACACCCCAGTAAACTGAATGGCGATGTATTGGACTTTGACAACGCGATAGAGAATTTGCTCAACAGGGAGACTCGAGAAGAGACCGGCATTGAGATTAAAAAAGAGCTTTTTTATATTAATAGCGCGGCTTTCGTGCGCCCGGACGGAATTCCGGTAGTTTTGGTCAAATTCGCCGCCAAATATAAATCTGGCGAAATCGATTTGTCGGAAGGTTCTTTCACTGAATACGCCTGGGCCAACGCCGATGAAGTTAAAGAATACGATTGTATTCTGGGAATCAAAGAAGAAATAGCGAGAACCATAAAATTGTTTCGGAGCTTGAATAAAACCCAGCCCGGTTGCCCGGTTTAAAATTATCGAAGACAATCTTGATTGTAAGGTTAAATATTGTACATGCCCGACTTCGCTAACCCGACCACCCCAAGCACTTCGCCTCCCCCCACCGATTTCTCAAAAATAACCAGCTCGGCGCCGTTGTCCAATGTCACCTCATCCAGTCAGCAAAGGCCTGAACCGGCTACCAGAGCTAATGACCCCAACCAGGAGAGAAGGGAAGACCGCATCAAAAGAGAAAACTTGCTGCGCTACTACGACGCGGAGTATTCTCACGCCAAAAGAGAACTGGACACGGTAAACAAAGAACTGAACGAGCTGGAGAACGACATCCGTAACGAAGAGAAGGAAGTCGATATTTTGGAAAATGAGCAATCGGAGTTACAGATAAAATTAAAGCGGATAGAAAAGAGCTTAAAGCGTTTTAAATTCGACCTGCGTGTCGACAAGGGAGACCAAATGGAAAAAAGAGTGGTCCAACGACGCTGGCAGGATGCGTTCCGAGAGGCGGAAGCCAAATTGAAAAAGATAAAATACGGAGACTGGAGAGCGCTACGACACTAAAGTGTCGAATAGATACGGAATAGAAAGGGAATAGAAAAAAATAGAAGAGGATTCATCTATTTCCTTCTATTCTGTGTTCTTTCCACATCTTTTCCCCATTCTGTGGAAAACTTTCCACAGTTTATTAATTTTTGTCTCTATCGTGCTGATTTTTGCCAATTTGACTAAAAGAATTATAATTTATTTCGTGAGACCAAAAATTTCGTTTAGCTTAGAAATTCGCGCTACTTTAAATTAGGGTTATAAAACTAAAAAATTTTAAAAGAAATCTAAGACATGCCTGATTCCACAACTTTGGACAAAATTTGGCAGGCAGTACTGGGGGAAATGGAGCTCATGGTTGGAAGAGCCAATTTCTCGACTTGGTTCAGTAACACCAACATCATATCCCTGGAAAATGAAAAAGCTATAATCCGTGTTCCCAATGGGTTTATCAAGCAATGGCTGGAACAAAAATATAATAAGCAAATATTAGGATCTCTGAAAAATTTTTGCACCGGGGTGCAGGAAATAAACTACTTGATCAGTGAAAATAAACAAAAGAGCAACTCTGTTTCTAAAACCAAAAAGGTCAGTAATTTGGAGATTAAAAAAGACTTGAAGAAGCATTTTTACTCCTCCCAGGAAAGAACCGGGATAAATCCCCGTTACACTTTTGACTCGTTTGTTATCGGTAGTAACAACGCCTTGGCGGAGGCCGCCGCCAGAGCGGTAGCGGATGAACCAGGAGAAAAATATAATCCTTTGTTTATTTATGGCGGGGTCGGGCTGGGAAAAACTCACTTGTTGCAAGCCATCGGAAATGAGATTCTCAGCAAAAACAAAGGCGCTAGAGTCAAATATATCAGCGCGGAGAACTTTGCCAGCGAGTTGGTTAACTCCATTCGCAAAAGGGAAGTGTCTGAGTTTAAAGAAAGATACCGAAAAATAGAGATTTTACTTGTTGACGATATCCAGTTTTTGGGAGGAAAGCAGAAAAGCCAAGAAGAATTTTTCCATACTTACAACACTCTTCATCAGGACAGCCGCCAAATAGTCCTGTGCAGCGACCGGCCGCCAAGAGAGATACCAGCTTTAGAAGACCGCCTATGCTCGCGTTTTGAAGGAGGGATGATGGCAGACATATCTCAACCGGATCTAGAGACCCGCATCGCGATTTTAGATGCCAAGGCACGAGAACAAGCGCTAAATCTGGATACGGAAGTTCTCGGTTACATCGCTTCCCACGTACAAAACAACATTCGGGAACTGGAAGGCGCGTTGAATAAATTCATCGCCAGTTGCCAAATTCAAGATTGGGAATATAACTTGAGAAGCGCCAAGCTGGTACTCGCTTCGATGATGAGCGCCGCCCAACGGCAAGCTATCACTCCTCAACATATTATTCAAAAAGTTTCCCGTTTTTTTAATCTGAAAACGGACGACCTTCTGGGAAAAAGCCGCCGCAGCGAAATAGTTAGGCCCCGGCAAATTGCCGTTTACCTGATGCGCCGGGAAGGGCACTTTTCCTATCCCACCATCGGGGATTTTCTTAGCAAAGACCATTCCACCATTATGCATTCCTACAAAAAAATCAAAGAGTCCGTAAAGCAAGACGAGACAATCCTGCGCGAAGTCAACGCCGTCCGAGACTTTTTATACCGAAAGAACTAGCAAGATGGGGAATTGCAGAAATATAGGGGGTTCAAGTCAGAGACTTGAACCAACACTGGTCAACCCCGGCTACAGGTTTAGAATAACTCTCCCGTCTTTGTCCGTTCGGTAAATTTTTATACCTTTGTCTTCTAATTTCTTTAGCGTACTCACGGCCGGATGGCCGTAGAAATTGTTTTTGCCTACGCTTATCAGAGCCGCGTCGGGTCCAGCATAATCCAAAAACTCATCGGAGGTGGAAAAGCGGCTGCCATGATGGCCGATTTTTAATATCTCGGCTTGAATATTGTGCGACTCTTTGGATAAAACGATTTTCTCCAGCCTTGATTGCGCGTCGCCCATAAAAAGAATTTTTCGGGGATAATTCATTTCGAGAACAGCGCTGTTGTCGTTAATGTCCGCTATAGGATTTTGGGAATAATCAAATAGCGGCGTTAGGAATCTGAATTCCGCTACATTCTTGGCTCCTTTGTTCAGATAAAATCGCTGGTTTCTCTTCGCGATTGAAATTGAAACCTTATTTTCAACCAATTTTTGCCAGAATATTTTTTGTAGGGGCAATTTATGAATTGCCCCTACGGTAATATTGGAATTCAAAATTAATTGCGCTGTTTCGTACCGATCTAAAAGCGTTATCAATCCTTCCAGGTGATCTTGGTGAGGATGGGACAAGATAAGCAACTCGATTTTGCGGTCGTAAAAAGGCAAAGTTTCCCCCAACTCAGACAGAACATTTCTTCCCGGACCGCCATCGATTAAAATTTGAAAGTGATAACGCGGCCAATTAAGTAACATGGCGTCGCCCTGGCCAACGTCAAGCATCGCGAGGGAGGGAGGCCTGCTGGAAGAGTAAAGATAAGTAACGGAAGTCAATAAGAGAAAACCGGAAACCAGTGACCAAAATGATAACCAGTTCCCAGATATTTCCTCTTCAAACATGACCTTATACTTTTTGCTAACTGTTCGATAGCATTTCTTGAATGTTTCTCGCGCGGCTTTATATGCCTTCATTTTGCCTTTTTTATCTTCTCTGGAAGGAGAAGATAAAAATTCTTCGCTTTCAAAATAATCCAACCGGTGGGGAAAAATGTGCTTTTTCACTATCACTTGAAAAACCAAAGTGCTTAGGAACAACAGGGCGTAGTATAAAATTACCCAGCCGGGTCGCGCTGTTCCTTCTGAATAGCTGCCTGGAATCTTTAGAAGTAAACTGGTTAAGCGTTCCGTCAGCAGGAGCAAACTATGAATCGCCGAGACCGTCAATTTGGAGATCGGGTCTAAAAAATAAAACAGGGATAGACTATGGCACGCTTCCGCCAGCAGCCCCAATCCCAATAGTAAAAATCCCGCCGGCAGAACCAAAGAGAACAGAGGCAACAGTATCAGGTTGGTGATCGGCGATATCCAGCTGACGATGCCAAAATAATAAAAAACCAAAGGAGTCGTCGTTAAACTTATTGATACCGAAAGTAAAAAAACTTTCACCAATTTCCAACAAAATCCTATACGCCCCCAAGTTATGCTCTTATCCAACAGCGGATAAACATAAACCATACCGATTATAGCCAGGAAGGAAAGCTCGAACCCGACATCGGAAAAAATAGCCGCCGGATTGAAATATAACAAAACCGCCGCGCTCAACCATAAAGCAGTCTTAAAATTAGACTGCCTGCCTTGGGAAAGCGCCAGAAAAGCGATCAATCCCATTATTGCCGACCGGGAAGCGCAACTGGGCGAACCGGCCAGCAGGAGATAGCCGGCAACTCCCAGCGCCGTGAAACCAAATATGATCGACCGCTTGAGAGTAAATTTCGAGACAAAAAAAGTGATTATGGCAATGGCCAGAGTAATGTGAGTGCCGCTTACCGACAAGATGTGAATTACCCCAACCTCGCTCAATTCCCGGCGCAATTTTTGTGGCACGCTGCCTTGATCGCCGATCAACATAGCCTTGAGAATTGAGCCGTCCGGCTCGATAAGATAATTGCTAAGGATGTGGCGGATCCTTTCGCGAAAGTTAAGCACGCCTTTATAAAAATTTCCCCAATGGCTGGATCCGTACGTGATCGGTCGCGTCTCCACAACGTCGGGATAGTACATAGTCGAGTAGATCCCTTTTCCTGCTAGATAAAGAGGATAGGAAAAGTTTTCCTTCGGATCTTGATTGGGTAATTTTAATCCGCCTTCCAAGATAACCTGATCGCCGTAATAAAAATTATACTGAGCGTGAGGGAGAGTGACTTGGATCTTTCCGGATAAAACCTTGATAACACCAGAAATTGAGGCGCTGCCTTTTCCCTCTACTTCAATAATCGTTTTTTCAAGACGCTCGCTCGACAGGGAAACAACCTCACCTTCTATTTTTACCCGGTTTTCCGCTAACCCGCAAAGATCCCCTCTGGGACAGGTAACAGATAATCGCGTTCCCTCGCGAATCGCGACGGATAAAACAAAAAGGAAACAAATAAGAACGAGTAGGCGATGGCGGCACCAGTTCGCGATCCGCATGAAAATTTAAAATCATCGATAATATTTCTATTCTCAGTTTGCCGGAAATCTTATTAAATTCTTATTAAAAGATTATTAAACGAGGCTCAGGAATATAGAAGAGCAAATAAAGCGCGGGGTTTAAATCTCAAATAATTCTGCTAAAATATTTTTAAATTATCCGAGCAATTATGATAAAAAAACAAAAATCAAAAGGGATAAGCATGATTGAAGCTCTGGTAGGGGTGTTTTTATTGGCGATCCTTTCGACAGGAATCTATTCCTCTTACGCTTTTGGACTGAAGATGTCGACTCAAAATAGAATGCGCACGGAAGCCACCGCGATAGCCGAAAAAAAAATCGAGGCCATTAAAGCCATGGATTACGCGGACATTGGAGTTTACGGAAGTATCCCGCCGGGTCCGTTACCCGCTACCGAAAACGAGGTGAGTAATGGAACGACCTATACGATAAGAACCGGTATCCGCTACATTGACGATCCGTTGGATGACCGCGCTCCACAAGATCCCGCGCCCACGGATTATAAACAGGTGGAAGTAAAAGTGGACTGGCCTACCAATATAGAAGGAGAAAAGATTATTCTAAACACGCTCATCGCTCCTCCTCGAGTGGAAACCAATTTAGGAAACGGCGTGCTTATTATCAACACAGTGGATAGCGAGGGCAGCCCCGTGACAGATTGTCAGGTTCATATTAAAAACGACGAGGTAAACCCGCCAATCGATTTTACCGAAGACACTGACAGCGACGGTTCTCTCACTTTACCTGGCATTCCCGCTGCTTCTTCTAATAGCTATGAAATTACTTTATCGAAAGATGGATACGAAACCGTGCAAACCTATCCTTCCTATCCCGATTCGCTTTTCAATCCCATCGATACGCATATCGCCATCGCGGAAGGAGCGATCACCAGTAAAGTGTTCGTCGTGGATAAAGTTAGTCATCAAAATCTGCACTTCGCGGATATCCACGGAGTTAATTTGCCTAATCTAACATTCTCCCTGGGGGGAGGCAGGGTAATCGGCACAACAGTGGAAGCCGCTCCCAAGCCAGTTTACTCTTACAATGAAAATTCTTTGGCTACTAACGCCAATGGGCTCTGGGAAAGTCCCGCCGTCGCCAAGGGACCCTACGCTTATTCATTTAGTGATCCAACTTATGAACTGATTACCAGTAGTCTGTTTTCCCCCTGGTCAATCGCTCCCGACACCGCCACGACCATTGAAATGGTCTTGGGTGATAAAACTGGGAATATTCTGGTGGTGAGCGTAAAAGAAACAGGAGGAGAAACTCCCATTGTCGGCGCTAATGTCCGCATCACCAACTCCGCCGGCAGCTTGTTTCAAGAAAGCGTCTCCGACATTAACGGCGTGGCCTATTTCCCCCTGACAGAAAACCCTCCCAAGACTTTCCTCCCGGAAGAAAACTATAACATCGACGTCACTAAAGACGGCTATCTGCCCGGTCACGAAATAAGCGCTATTTCCAGCCTTACCCGAAAGGAAGTCATCCTATCAAAGCAGTAAAGAAGGGTGTTCTCAGCAGATTGCAATATGAAATAACGTTATAGCTCCAGCAACAAGCAAAGATATAAGACAAAGTAGAGCGCTCGAGCTCTACTTTTCTTTCTTTTAAAACTCGAAATTAAAAGCTAAAATAAAGTTTATAAAAACCAATAAAATAAACATGCGATATATAATTTGGCGATTTAGTGGGGGTATCGTCGGCTACTGGCGGATAATTGGCCGGTTTTCAGCCTTTTTTAGCCATTTATTTGGCGTCCGTTTGCTACTCAGAACTTTGTTTCAACCTTGGAAAAGAGATTTGGCCCTTTCTAAAACGCAAGGCTTTGACATCAAAGAATGGTTCAACCGCCATGTTTTCAACGCTTTTTCGAGAATAATCGGCCTCCTAATCAAACTTTTTACTATTTTTATTTGGCTTGTTTGGGAAATCGCTTGGTGGATCATATCAATAGCATTCTTTCCGGCTTGGATTTTGTCACCGCTGGTAATCATCGGCCTTTTGTTCAATGTTGCCACGAAAACAAATGATATTTTATCTCTTCAACCGGACGGGCTTCTCGTCATGCTGGGTAGCTTGGTAGTTATCGTATTACTGGCCGTGGTCGAGATCATAATTCTCAAAGCCCGCCGTTTGAGCTGTTTGCTGGAAGCCGATCCCAAAAAACCTAATTTCCAAGACCCTTGGTTTAACTCTTTGTGCGCTCACTTACTGGTTGACCAGGACATTTTAAGAGAATCTTGGATGAACGATAACCTGAAAACCGTCTTAATGTCAGCTCATCTTTCGAGATCTGAATTCGACAGAATAACCGCTTGGGAAATAGATCGCCAACTAAATTACGCCCGCCGGCGCTGCTGGTGGACAAGATCCAATCTCTTCGCGAAGCGTCCCCTAACGGAGGACTGGGCCTTTGGTTGGACCTTCACTCTCAATTCTTTTTCTCAAAATCTCAATCTTCCCCGAGCCGATTCTATAGCTCTCATAAACGCCAAAGAACTGGAAATTCTGAAAAATTCCTTAGTGGAAGGAGATGGAGTTAACGCGGTAATCGTGGGAGAAACCGGTACCGGCCGAAAACGTCTGGTCGAGAACCTGGCGCGAGATTTGAGTAAACGCAACGCTCCCAAAGAACTCATCGGCAAAAGAATATTGGAATTGCACTTGGACAATCTGCTGGCTGCCAGCGGTATCGAGGAAGAAAAAAATTATTTTTTGGAGAAAGCTTTTCTAGAAGCCTGCGCCAGCGGCAATACCATTTTATTTATTCCCACCCTCCACCAGTATCTCGAATCTAACCTGGAAGAAGGGCAGATGGGCAGAGTCGATATTTCCCCGATCCTAACGAAGTTTTTGGATAACACTAATATTCAGATCATTACCGTGTCCGACCAACAAGAACTAAACATTTTGTTTCAAAACCATCCCAACCTCACCAAATACTTCAAGGTGGTTCAGTTGCGAGAACCCGATGACGAAGACTGCTTGATTTTGCTTTGCGAAAAGGCCGGCCGGTTGGAAAATAAATACGCGAAGCTAATCACGTACAGCGCCATTAAAAAAGCTTTGGAGCTGAGCAGCCGCTACCTGCAAGAGGTGGCTATGCCCAAAAGAGCTTTGGATTTTATCGAAGAAACAGTCAGCTATTTAAACAGCAAGAATCCCCAAAACCGCGTGATTAAAGACTCTGACGTGGAGGAATTCGCTTCCCAAAAAATCGGTTCTCCGATCGGAGCGTTAAAGAAAGAAGAAAAAAACCGGATCTTGAATCTCGAAGAGATGATGAAAAAACAAATCGTCGGCCAGATCGAAGCCATAGAAGCGATAGCTTCGGCCCTTCGGCGAAGAAGGCTGGACCTCTCTAGCCCGGAAAGGCCGGCCGGCTGTTTTTTGTTTTTGGGACCCACCGGCGTGGGAAAGACCTATACGGCCGAGGTGCTGGCCCGACTCTACTACGGCGGAGAAGACCGCATGGCCAGATTGGATATGTCGGAATACCGGGGAGAAGATGGGGTAACCAAGCTGCTGGGAGATCCTTCGTCCAAGGTTGAAGGTTACTTTCGGAAGATTCTGTCCGCCAATTCTTTCAGTTTGATTTTGCTCGATGAGCTGGAAAAAGCCAGCCGCGAAGTGCACCAGTTGCTGCTCCAGATCATGGAAGAAGGAATAGCCAAGACCGGCAGCGGGAAAAAACTGAATTTTAGGGAAACTATTATCATCGCCACTTCCAACGCCGAAGCCCTGCTGATTCAAGCACTGGTTAAAAAAAATGAGCAAGGCGCCATAATAGAAAAAATGGTGACCGACAAAATCCAAGCGGACGGAATATTTTCTCCGGAGCTGCTGAACCGGTTCGACGAGATAGTGGTATTCCATCCTCTCGGAAAGAAAGAACTTACTTTAGTGGCCCAGCTGGAGCTGGAAAAGCTTAAAAAGCGTCTCTTAGACAAGGAGATCATCGTCAACTATAACAGCGCCTTCGTCGAAAGGCTGGTCCAAATCGGCTTCGATCCGGTTTTTGGAGCCCGAGAACTGCGCAGGGCAGTGGAAAAGCAAATCGAAGATGCCATCGCGAAAGACCTGTTGGCAGGGAAAATCGTTAAAGGGAAAGAGTTCGTATTGCCGATTGAGTACTTAAAATAATTTGAACTTTAAAATTTGAAATTTTTATTCAATTATAAATTTTTAATTTTTATTGTGATGCTTTTGTAAATAAAAATTTTTTATTAAAAATTGAATAAAAATTACAAATTACAAATTATAAATTTAAATTGATGTTCTTTAGAAAACCCCTTATAATCTGTTCGCTGCTGTTGCTTCCACTAACCGCTAGTGCCGCTCCTGCTAAGAACAAAAATTACAAAATCCTCAAGCCTACCCAGATCAGCTCTTATTCAGCCGCGGTAGTCGACAGCAGTACCGGAGAATTGCTTTTCGGTAAAAGAGAAAACACCGAAAAGCCCGTGGCCAGCATTACCAAAATACTGGGGGCGGAAGTCTTTCTCTCGACCGGTCCCAATTTAAACAAAAAAGTTCGCATGGAGTCGGAAGACGAGGTGGGAGGAGGCAGATTGAGGCTGCCAATTGGCACCACCGCCAAAGCGAAGGATTTTCTTTACTCCAGTTTGATCGGCTCAGCTAATAATTCCGCCACCTCCCTGATCCGCCTTAGCGGATTGGGTAAAAGCGCTTTTGTTGATAAAATGAACCGGCTCGCCGACGATGTCGGAGCGGCTGACGCGAAATTTGTTGACGCGTGTGGAATTTCTCCTGATAATGAAGCCAGCGCGAAAGATCTAGCGTTGATCGGAAAAAAAGTGTTCGGAAACAGTACCATCTGTAAGATAAGTTCCAAAAAAAACTATTCTTTCAGCGTTAACGGCGGCAAAGGTTCGAAACGAATCGTCCACACCAGCCCGATAGTCAGCAAAAAAGAAAGCGGCTTTAAAATTCTGGCAGCCAAGACCGGTTATCTCCCCGAAGTGGGGAATAATTTAATCGTCAAGTTACAGAAGAAAGATAGCAGCAAAGCCACGATTATCGTAGTCTTAATGGGGGCAGCTTCCCAAAACGCGACCACCCGAGACGCGGTTAAGCTGGGAAAATGGACGTTTGCGAACTATAAATGGTAATTAACAAAATATCATGTTTCATATTTCACGTTTCATATATCATGTATATTTCAGGTATCAAATGTAATATGATATTTGAAACATCCCCTGATAATTACACAGCGTTTAGCATATAAATTTATTTAAAGTACAAAGCGCAAAAGTACAAAGTAAAAATAAAGTGCAAAGTACAAATTCCAAATGGACTTTTGATCCCCAGCTTACTAATGTTTGGATTGTTTGTACTTTGATTTTTGTACTTTCTTTTTACTTTGTACTTTGAATCTTTGTACTTTTTAAGTTATAAGGTCATGCTTCAGCAAATAAAAAAACTCATTCCTAGGTCTCTGTTTAGCGCCTACCACTTCACTCTCGCCTGGCTGGGTAATGTTTTGTATTTCTTTCCTAGCCGAAAGCTTAACCTAATAGGCATAACCGGCACAAAAGGGAAGACGACTACCGCTTATTTCGTTTATCAGCTGCTGGAGCAAAACGAACACAAGTCACTTCTTTCTTCGACCGTTTTTTTTGCCATTGGCGACAAAATTGAACGTAATGCCACGAAGATGGGAATGCCCGGCCGTTTCTTCATGCCAAAATTTTTGAGGAAATCTCTCCGCCAAGGTACAAAATACGCCGTAGTGGAAACGCCTTCGGAGGGCATTCTCCAGCACCGCCAGAAATTTTTGAATTACAACGTGGCAGTCTTTACCGGGCTTTCACCCGAACACGTGGAACACCACGGGGGTTTCATTCCCTACCGTAAAGCCAAGGAAAAGTTGTTCCGGCAATGTAAAGATACCCATGTTTTGAATTTGAACGACACGCACGTTACCAGTTTTCTTAATTATCCGGCCAAACAGAAATGGGGAGCGCTTCTGGACACTAAGCTATCTCAAGCGGCTCACACTTTCAAAAATAATCTCCCTGATTATATTTTGGAAGGAGTCGCCAGCCCTCCGGATAAACTTAAAATAAAAGAATGGGCCATCAAAAACGGGGGTGAGGAGCTGGTAGTTCAATTCGAAACCAGCTTACCGTTTATGGGTAAATTCAATTACATAAATTTTCTTTTGGCTTTCGCGACGGCCAGATCGCTTGGAATTCCTTTCGAGATCTTAATTACCACCATTCCCAAGGTCATTCTCCCACCCGGGCGAATGCAAAATTTTAAAGGCGGTAAAATTCCTTTTCAGATTTTCATTGATTATGCCCACGAACCCTTGAGTTTAAGGTCGGCTATTGAATCTTGCCGCGAACTCCTGCCCAAAGGGAAAAAAATGATTTGCCTTACTGGCTCGCAAGGAGGAGGAAGGGACAAATGGAAACGCAAAGTAATGGGAAAGATCGCGGCTGAATTATGCGATTACGTAGTTGTTGGAACTGAAGACCCCTATCAAGAAGACCCCCGCCAAATCAACAAAGAAGTTCTTCAGGGGGTCCTGTCCCATCAAGATTTCAAGGAAAACATGAATTGCTGGAGATTTAATGACCGAAAAGCTGCCATAGAGAAAACTCTTGACCTAGCCAGACCTGGAGACATCATTTTGCTAGCCGGCAAAGGAGGAGAAAAAAAGATGTGCGTTGGAAGCAAGCACATCGCTTGGGACGAAGAAAAAGCGGTCAGGAGGATTCTTTTGAAACGCGGAGAGGAGAAGGGTTAGTTTCCACTGTCACCCAAATTGCCCGGACTACTGTTTGAGTTGCTAACGCTTCCGCTGCTACTGCCAGAACTGGCGCCGGCGGAAGAGCTTGTGTTTATATTGCCATTAAGACTGGAGGTGCCAGTATTGCTCGCACCGGCAGCGGTCGAATCGCTATTACCGGTTTGATTTTGTAAACTTTCCCCCGCCCCCGAGGAGCCGGAGGCACTGCTACTGTCCTCCCATTTGATTCCGTTTTCCGATTGCTGTTTGCTCCCAGTAAATTGATTTTTCAGGATAGTCATACTGTCTTTGCCGCAGGCGATAAAAATGTAGCCGTCGTTGATAATGTAATCGAGAGAAAGATTGTTTTTCTTGTCGATCAGGGCAAACCGACCCTGAGAAAAGATTTTACTGTCAGCGAAATAAGCCGCCTGGTTGTCGATATTTATTCCTTTCCAGAGCTGTCCCAGGTCAAGTACCATGGTATTTTCCCAACCATTCATCTTTGTCGCGGCCGTCCCAGCATTTTCCGTGGTAGGGATGATCAAACCAAATATGCTCTTGCCCTGAAAAAAGTCGGTAAAAATCAAAGCGGGAGCCGCTCCTGGCTGAGGCAGCACTTTTTGGGGAATGTTAATGCCGGTCGCGTCCATGAGATCTTGGAAGGAGGCGGCCGAGCCGTCTGATTTCAAGAAAATAAGCTGAGTTTGTTTCTGAACCGCCTGGTCCCTTCTGATCTTTTCCATCGCGGTGTTAATCTCATCCAGGGACCCAACGTTAATTTCTTCCGCGTTGGAAAGAACTTTTTGGGGAAGAACGGTAGGTTTGGTTGGGGTAGGTGTTATAGGTTTTATGGGATTTACAAGGTTAGCGTTATTGTTTTTGTTTTCCTGAGAAGCGGCAGGCGCGGGAGTGGTCGGTTTTTGCTGCGTCCCGCCTCCTCCCAACACCAAAAACAGGATAAAAACCGCTACCAAAGCAATTCCACCCGCCCCGCCAAAAATAATAAGCATCTTCTTGTTTCCCAATAAACCCTTTCTCTCTAATTCCGGTTTTTTACGCAAGTCCACCACTTGCCCCTCTTCCGATCCGTCCTCCGAACCCTCTTCCCGGGCCTTTCTTTTCTCGGCAAACTCCGGCGGCGCCGAATAGTTGATTGCTGATTCAACCGCTTGAAGAAGAGACTTTTCTTCCGGTTTCCTTTGTTCGATACGAGCCGAGAAGGGATTTTCTTCCTTAGGCTCTTCTTCCAGTTCTTCCGGCTCTTCGGTCTTTCCCGCCCCCTCCACCAAACTGCCGGCGATTCCTTCTTGGGGCAGAGGCTCTATTTTGCTAACCTGAGTTTTATTGTCTCCGCCTTCGTTAAGTAAAGTTTCCGAGATTGTTTTTTCTTTAAGGTTTTCTTTATCACTTTTGTCAGACATAACCTCATCCAAGGAAAAGGGTTTGTCCTCCTCGTTGTCTTTTTCATTTTCCCCTTCGTTTTTTGGGAAGAAAGAGCCTAAAGCGGGCCTTTCCCTTTGGCTCTCTGACGTGTCGGCTAATTCAATTGAGTTCTCAAGATCGGGAATTCCTCCAGCTTCTTCGGTTTCTTTTTCACCTTCTTTACCGGCCGAAATTTCTTGCGTTTCTGGAGATTCCGCCGAAGTTCCTGCTAGCGGGGCAGCGTCGGCAATAGGCAAATTCAAAGGCGCTTCAACAGTATCCGAAGAAGCAGCCGGTTCACTTTCGGTTTTAAACTCGTCCAATTCTTTTTCCAAAAAATCGTTGGATGTTCGTAATCCGCCAAGCGCGCTGGTAAGCGGGTTAGTTTTTTGTTCTAGCGCTACTTTTTCCGCTCCCTGTCCAGTTTCGATTGGAACCGAAACTTCGGACTCCGGGCTTTGGCTCACGGGACCGCCAACCGCCGGACTTTCTCCGTTACCTGCCGCTGGTTCAGTAGAATCCGGCGGGGTAGCAGACGAATTGTTCGTGGTTTTGTGTTTGGCTAAAAAGTTAAACCAGCCGGCTGAATCTTCCTTTTTTTCGTCACTATTTTCTTTGGCTAAATCATCCTTGAGAGTGCTGATTGATACGTTTTGCAAGTCCAGAGTGCGACCCACCTTGTCCTCGCCCTCCGGATTTTTATTATTATTATTATTATTATTATTATTGTCCATTTTGTTTTTGGGTTCGTGGAATTGCCTAACGACGTTACGAATATAATAAATTACTTATAATAATAACACAATGTTACGGGGAACAGAAAAACGAAAGAATAGAAACGGAATAGATAGAGAATAGATGCAAAATAGAGAAATAGGGAACTCTGTCTATTCTTTTTCTATTCTGTTTCTATTTCGTAGATCTGCTTACCTCATTTTTTGGAGTATTTAAAAAAGTGTTATTTAATAACGCTTAGAGGGTTCCGAGACATAAACAGTAACCAAGAATTAATTATGTTGCCTAAGGACAAGAAGAAAAAGATTATCAAAAAATCCGCTTTGCACGAGAAAGACACCGGTTCCGCCGCGGTCCAGATCAGCTTGCTAACGGAAAGGATCAACCGGCTTTCAGACCACCTGAAAAAGAACCAGAAAGACCGACATTCCCGCCGCGGACTACTTAAAATGGTGGTGCGTCGCAGAAAAATGCTGGATTATTTGAAGAGTACCAGCGAGGAAGTTTACGCTAAAGTAGCCAAGGAGCTGGGTTTGAAAAAGTAATTAATTTGTTAAGATTCTGTGAGTAATTTCCGTTTGAAACTTGAAACTTGAAACTTATGTTTTATGTTTCGCGTTTCATGTTTCAAGCAATTATACTCGCGGAATCTGTCCGCTAATTTTTATAATCATTGTAAAATGCGACAAAAGAACAGCAAAGAAGTGATGACCGTCTCCACCGACATCGCCGGTCGGAAGTTAACTCTAGAAACCGGTCGGCTGGCCGGGCAATCTAATGGTGCCGTAATGGCTAGTTACGGCGATTCTGTCGTACTGGCCACCGCGGTAATGAGTTCCCGAGCAATAGATGGGCTCGATTTTTTTCCTCTAACTGTCGACTATGAAGAAAACTACTACGCCGCGGGCAAAGTCAGGGGCAGCCGTTTCGTGAAGCGCAAAGGAAGACCAACCGATGAAGCTATTCTTACGGGCAGAGTGGTTGACCGCAGCATCCGGCCCTTTTTCCCCGACGGGATGCGAAGGGAAGTCCAGGTCATTATTACGGCTCTAAGTTTCGACAAGGAAAATGACCCGGAGTTTTTGGCACTGGTCGGTGCCAGTGCGGCTCTCGCGATCTCAGACATTCCCTTCGAAACGACTCTGGGAGGGGTAAAGATTGGTTCTATCGACCAAAAACTAGCCATCAATCCGAAGCTTACCGAAAACGGGAAGAATGATCTTGATATGACCGCCGTTTTCACCAAAGAAGGCAAGGCCGCCATGCTCGAGGCAGGAGCCAAAGAAATACCGGAAGAAAAAATCAAGGAAGCCATTAAGTTAGCCCAGAAAGAGGCCAAAAAGATCATCGCTTTAATCGAGGATCTACAGAAAAAAGTGGGGAAGACTAAACAAGAAGTCGAGCTGCACTCCATACCCGAAGAAATCTACGAAACGGCAGGCAAAGGGACCAGAGGTAAAATCAAAGAGCTGATTGAAAATTACGTCAATAAACCGGAATTTGAAAAAAATCTTCAACAATTAAAAGCTAAAATTATCCCGCGACTTGTAGTAGAGACGCAATGCAATACTAATAAAAAAGTAGAGACGCATTGCAATGCGTCTCTACAGAAAAAAGACGGATGCGAAAAACAATTTTCTGAAGCTATCGATAAAATCGTGAAGGAAGAGGTGCGTGATTTGTTTATCCAGCAAGGGAAAAGGATCGATAAAAGAAAATTTGACCAAATCCGCCCGCTTCAAATTGAAGTGGGAATCTTGCCCCGCACCCACGGATCAGCCATTTTTGCCCGCGGCTGGACTCAGGGACTGACCACAACCACCCTGGGCGCGCCCGGAAGCGCCATGATCCTGGAAGGAATGGAATACGAGGAGATCTCCAGTAAAAAACACTATATGCATTTTTATAGTTTTCCTCCTTTTTCCACTGGTGAGACGAAACCCATGCGTGGGCCGGGCCGGCGGGAAATTGGCCACGGTGCCCTGGGGGAAAAAGCGCTCGAACCGGTTACTCCGGACAAAGAAAAATTTCCCTACACGATCGTCATGCAGACTGAAATCATGTCCAGCGACGGTTCCACCTCAATGGCCAGCGTTTGCGGCAGCACTCTGGCTTTAATGGACGCGGGAGTACCAATCAAGAAGCCGGTGGCAGGCATCGCGATGGGGCTTATGTATGATCCGGCAAAAGATAAATATACGGTCCTCACCGACCTTTGCGCCACGGAAGACTTCTCCGGCTACATGGATTTTAAGGCAGCCGGTACCAAAGATGGTATAACGGCAATCCAGATGGACATTAAGCTTAAAGGTCTTCCGCTTGAAGTCATCGAAGACGCGCTAAGCAAATCGCATACCGCCCGAATGGAGATACTCAAGGCCATGGCCGAAGTCATCGCCAAACCAAAAGAAAGTTTGTCCCCTTACGCTCCGCGAGTAGTCTGCCTCACCATTCCGGTCGACAAGATCCGTGACGTGATTGGCCCGGGAGGAAAGGTGATTAACGGCATTATCGAGAAAACGGGTGTCACAATCGATATCGAACAGGACGGCACCGTAAGCGTCACTTCGGAAAACGAACAATCTTTGAATGAGGCTTTAGATATCATCAACAGCCTGACCAAACAGGTTGAGGCGGGAGAAGTTTACACCGGAAAAGTCGTCAAAATTCTGGATTTTGGGGCCTTTGTCCAACTTACCCCTAACCAGGACGGCATGGTGCACATCTCCCAAATCGCCAAAGAGCGGGTGAACAATATTCGCGATTACCTGAAAGAAGGCGATGAGGTTAAAGTGAAAGTAAGGGAAATAGACGACAAGGGTAGAGTTAATCTGACAATGTTGTTTTAGACTGTCTTAATAGGCACATGGGGCGTATTGGACCTATGTTTTACGTAGAGACGCATCGCACGCGATGCGTCTCTATTGATTTACAGTGAATTATTTTGTTTTTGGGGACAGAATAAAAAAAGAAAAGTAAAATGGCGACATGAATAAAATAAATACAAATATCCAAGAGTCCGTGTTGAAGACTTTGGCTTATTACAGAGCGGTTGGAACACCACTGACTTTGGTGCAAGTAGGAAGATATCTGATTAACCCCAAGTTGGAGATTAATTCGGATTTCCCAGAAAATTCCAGAAACAAAAGGTTCAAGTCGGAAGACTTGAACCAACATAGGGTGGATCCTCCGGTCAAGCCGGAGGATGACAACGGGGTCGAGAGGGCAAGTGGCGGTGTAACTGATTATTCATTGTTTAAAATAAAAAACACTCTGGATGATCTAGTGAAAAAAGGGGTTGTAGCTGAAGAAAGGGGTTTGTACTGGCTGCGGAAAACATACAACACAGAACATACAACACGGAACAAAATAGGGGTTGGAGGTCTGGAGGTTTCCGAACAGAATGTTTCATGTTCCATGTTGCGTGTTGCGTGCAAATACATTCAGCGGGAGAAGATCGCTCAGAAGAAGATCAACAAGGTTCGTAAGGCACTTAAGTTGCTCTTATTCACGCCTTTCTTGAAAGGTCTTTTTATTTGCGGCAGCGTGGCCCGAAAAGTAAGTCGCCCGGAAAGTGATATTGACTTCCTCATCATTACTAAAAGAGACAGAGTCTGGACGGTTAGGTTTTTTCTGACGGTTTTCGCGTTTCTGCTGGGAAAGAAAACCAAAATCGCAGAAAAGAATGGGCTTTCTGTCATTCCCCGGTCCCTCCTTCGCCTACGGCTCCCTCCTCCGCTGGTGCTTCGGCGGACGAGTCAGACGGGCAAAGCAAGCCAGAGGATGACAACAAAAGAAAAGCCTAAGAACAACAACCGAATGAGAATCCATCACTCTATAAGAAAAGACAAATTTTGCCTCAATCACTACCGTTCATCGTCCAATCTGAAACTAGAACCGGAGCTGCAGGACCTTTATTCCGCGCAAGAATACGCCAGAATGATCAACGTTTATTCCGGCAATCGAGTTGACCGGAAATTCTTCAAAAAGAACAAAAGATGGATGAGGCAATTATTACCAAACTTCAATTTCACCAAACTGCCACTTTACGAACGGAACACGGAACACGGAACACGGAACACGTTTCTCGAAAACATGCTCAAAGGAAAAATTGGTAATACAATTGAAAAGCTTTTATTCTACCTGCAAACGAAGAAGATCGAACTTGGCAACTATACTCCGGCCAATGGCAGGATCATCGCGAATAAAGACGTTATAATGTTTCACCTGAACCCGCGCGCGCCTAGGGTGCTAAAAGAATACACTAGACTAGTAGTTAATGTTATTCAATAGACAATAATTTTTGCGGTTTTGAAGATAAAATTAAACGGATGCCCAAAACTGACATAAAAACCTCGATAACCACTCCTGATTGCCAAACCGAAGACGTATATCTGGACAAGACCTTGCGCCCGAGAGAATTTCGGGAATACGTTGGCCAGGATAAAATCAAGGAATCGCTCGCGATAAGCATAGAAGCGGCAAAATCCCGGGGTGATTCTCTGGACCATTTGCTTTTCCACGGTCCCGCCGGTTTGGGAAAAACCACCTTGGCCCACATTATCACATTCGAGATGAAAACCAACATCAAAGTAACTTCCGGGCCGGCTTTGGAGCGTACCGGGGACTTGGCTTCGCTTCTCACTAATTTGGAAGATGGCGACATTTTGTTCATCGATGAGATTCACCGACTCAATCGAACCGTGGAAGAAGCGCTTTATCCCGCCATGGAGGACTACCGATTGGATATCGTGATCGGTAAAGGCCCTTCAGCCCAAGTACTGCAGCTGAGCCTTCCCAGATTCACTTTGGTCGGCGCGACCACCCGGATTGGGTTACTCACCAATCCACTGCGGTCACGATTCGGCGGATTATATAGACTGAATCTTTATTCAACCGACGAAATAGAAAAAATTGTTGACCGCTCCGCCAAGATCCTTGACATTAAAACCGAGAAAAACGGAACTGAGTTTATTGCCAAATGCAGCCGCTGTAATCCCCGAGTGGCCAATCGTTTATTGAAAAGAGTTCGGGATTTCGCACAAGTCAAAGGTAACGGAATCATCTCTGAAGACATCGCGAAAAAAACTTTTTCCATGCTGGAAATCGACAGTCTGGGCCTAGAAAAGATTGATCGAGATATTTTGCGCATAACGATAGAGAAATTCAACGGCGGGCCGGTGGGCGTACAAACACTATCCGCCGCTCTGGGAGAAGAGGAAGACACTTTGATGGATGTCTACGAACCTTATTTGATGGAACTGGGCTTCCTGACCCGAACTCCGCGGGGGCGAGTGGTAACGCCGGCGGGATATGAGCACTTGGGAATGAAATGCACGGACTCTCTTTTCTAATTTTCAATTTGAAATTTGAAATTTTTATTCAATTTTTAATAAATTAATTTTTAAACTAACCTGAGTTTTTAAATTGAAAATTACAAATTGATTAAAAATTAAAAATTAAAAATTAAAAATTTATACAAAAATAACGAACTTGCGTTCTCTCTAATGGAGCTACTGATCGCCATGGGCATTTTCCTTTTGGCCATCCTGGGTATTACTTTACTGACTCAGATGGGATACCATTATTACAATTTTATCTTCAACCAGGCAGAGATAGTCAGCGATGTCCAAAAAAGCATCAATCCGATGAGCAAGGAAATAAGAGAAATGCGCCAAGCCGATTCCGGAGCGTTCGCCATTGAGGAAGCCGCCGATAACGAAATAATTTTCTTTTCGGACGTTGATAGCACAACCGACGTGGAAAGAATTCGATATTTTTTGCTCGACAATTGCTTGAAGAAGGGAGTGACCAAACCTTCGGGCACTCCGCCGCGCTACCTCGACGCCGATGAACAGATAAGCGACATAAGCTGTAACGTAACCAATAATCCCAGCGAGCCAGTTTTTGCCTACTACAGCGATTACCCCGGCGATAGCTCCTTGATAGCGGCACCGGTCGATACCCACATAGTTAAAGTGATTAAACTGTATCTCAGGATCAGCTCAACCGGCTTAAAGCCAATCCCAGTAAGCAAAACCATCTCGGAATACATCCGGCCAAGAAACGTGAACAGGGAAGAAAGCGAAGAATAGCCGACTAAAGTACAAAGTACAAAAAAAATACAAATAAAATCAAATCAGCAATACATAGTTTCAGGGTTTTTCTTTCAGTAAGCTCAGCCTGTTTGCCACTTTGTACTTTGCACTTTATTTTTACTTTGTACTTTGGCACTTTGTACTTTATGTTTCGCTCGTACTTTAATAATTTGCTTTTTGCCAATTATACTATAAGCTGTTAGTTATAAGTCGTAAAAAGGTTATTATGTCATTAAAGGTCGGCATTGTTGGCTTGCCCAACGTTGGTAAGTCCACGCTTTTTTCAGCGCTTACCAAAAACGACGTGGATATCAACAACTACCCGTTTTGCACCATCAAACCGAATGTGGGGATCGCGCCGGTAAGAGATGATCGGCTGAATAAATTACACCAATTATATCCCGAGAGTAAAAAAATCGAGGCTATTGTTGAATTTGTCGACATAGCCGGTTTGGTAAAAAACGCTCACAAGGGAGAAGGATTGGGTAACCAATTTCTATCAAACGTCCGGGGGGTGGACGTGATTTTGGAAGTGGTGCGGGCTTTCCCGAACGAAAACATCGAGCACGTCGAAAAGAGAATCGATCCGGTCAAAGACATCGAAATAATAAAATCTGAATTGATTCTATCTGATTTAGAACTGATCAAAAGAAGAAAAGAAAGATTGGCCAAAGAAAAGCGCGGGCTAGGCAAAGAAAAAGAAGCGGCCGAGATGGAATGGGAGATTTTGTCTATTTTCGAAGAAAAGTTAAATAGGGAAGAATGGCTGGGAAAAATGGAGAATGGGGAATGGAAAATAGAGATATCTGACAAATTAGTTCCCTACGTGAAAAACATCGTTAAAAATTTTTCTTTGCTTACCACCAAACCGATTTTATATGTTTTCAATACAGAGGATAATTCCAGTAGAGACGCATTGCAATGCGTCTCTACATTGGGTTTGAAAAAAAATGAATGTGTTGCTGTTGATGCCAAACTCGAAAAAGAATTGGATGACATTTCGCCCGAGGAGCAGACGGAACTTGGCCTAAAAACTCAACTAGACAATCTTGTGCGACACTCGTATGACTTGCTGGGATTACTGACTTTTTTTACTTCGGGAGACAAGGAAACCCGCGCTTGGGAAGTGAAAAAAGACGCTCCGGCGCCGGAAGCCGCCGGTGTGATCCACTCTGATTTTGAGAATTTATTCATTTCAGCCAACGTTATCGATTGGCAAAAACTGCTTGAGGCCGGATCATGGAAAAAAGCCCGCGAACTAGGATTAATCCGCCGCGAAGGCAAAGAGTATAAGATGCGGGAAGGAGACGTGGTAGAATTTATGGTAGGAAAATAATCCCTTGTAACGTGTAACATGTAACTTGTAACGTTAATATATAAGAAAAACACGGGGGTTTCGGTCTTGAAACTCTAAGTTACACGTTACATGTTACAGGTTATATATCAATATACGTTCACCCACACCGCCTGCTCGTTCAAATCCAACACGACAGCCAAAATATAGCTTCTTCCTCCAAAATCATGGTAAACGGAAAATTCCGCTGTCCCGCGCGATTCATAATAATTCGGCATCGCGTCGTCTTTGGCCCGGCTTTCCGAATCAATCAGAGCTTTATGAAGCAGCTCGGCGTCATCCCTAGATATTCTTCTTTTTACTACGTATTTTATTACAAATGGGGTATTACTGGAATTTCCGGCAAAAACCAATTTAGAATCGACAAAGGTTGCTGTCAGGTTTTTCTTAATTAATTCGTTCACTTGCTGGGAGATTTGATCTTGAGGTAAGATTTCTTCTTCAGTGTCGAAAACCGGATTGTAATTTTGGATGGTCTTTTGAATGTCTTCCGCTTTATTGACCGAGTTCACTCTACCTTTGATGTAATCTACCACATATCTCTGAACACCAGTGTCCAAGCTATCGACGCTGCAACCGGAAAACAAAACCAACGCCGAGAGCATAACCGGAATAATAACCAATTGTTTTTTTGCCATTTGTTTTATTTGTATAAAAGGTAGTATTATTCTAAATTCGAAATTCAAACCTTTCAATGAAGTTTTACAATAACCTTCTCAATGCTGTCCTTTATTAAACCGCTCTTGTCGGGAATTAAGTTTTCCAGCTTTTCTATTTCCCCGATATTCCCTTTGGTCTTCGGATGTTTGGCGATAAGAAAGGAACAGCAGTCAGGGTAGGGGATAACGGATAATTCGTAAGTGCCTATGCTTCCGGCAATTTCGATAATTTCTTCCTTATTCATACCGATTAGCGGCGGCAACACGGGCAGATTCGCGCTTGAATAAATACACCCCAAGTTGTCCAGGGTTTGCGACGCTACCTGGCCAATACTATCGCCGGTAATGATTCCTTTGGCTTTTTCCTTTTCCGCTATTTTTTCGGCGATCTTCATCATGAAGCGCCGGTAGACTATCATGCGGTATTCGGCCGGAACAACCGCGATTATGGCTTTCTGAATTGTTTCGAAAGGAATAACATACAATACTGCACCTCCTTGAATTTCAGCCAATCCCTTTACGATATTCTCGATTTTAGCCACTCCGGTCCGTCCTCCCGTCATCGTCTTGTTCAAGATGTGTAAAAATACCACCTTCAAACCTCTTTTCATGGCCATGAAAGACGCGACGGGACTGTCAATGCCGCCAGAAAGAAGAGCCACCACTTTCCCCGACGAGCCGACCGGCAGCCCTCCGATACCTTTATATTTACCGGTGTAAAGATAGGCTTCCTTCTCGGATATTTCCACGTGCAGGGTGACATCAGGCTTGTCCAAATAAACTTTCTTATTGAGTTTCGTACGGACTAAGTCACCCAGAATTATATTGATCTCCGGAGAAGTATAAGAAAATTTTTTATTGGACCGGGTAGTTTTTATTCTAAAAGTATTCCAATTATTATTTTGCTGCACTCGGGATGACAATGTAGAGAGTATTTCCAACGCAGAATGCTTGATATCATCAACCTTCAATTCGGCTTTCTGGGCAAAAGCGAATGAAGAGATGCCCGGAATAAGAGAGAGCTTTTTGACAATTTTTTCTTCCTTGCCGGCAGATTCTTTAAACTCAACAATTATCTTGCCATGGTGGCGACGCGCTTTTCCGTAATCCTGGAGCGCGGCAGAAATGTTTTCCGCCAGCTTTTTTTCGAAAAAAGCCCGGTTTTTGCCTTTAAGCCCGATTTCACTGTAGTGGATAACAATATAGTCCATATTTTTCTCATTTATCATTTAACCTTTGTCATTTATCATTTAACCTTTGTCATTGATCATTCAGTTGTCATTTAACCATTTATCATTAAGATTATTGAAGTTCAAATCGATAAATGTTTAAATGATAAATGAATGTTAAATGTTGCATGATTAATGAAAACGATAAATGAATATTCGTTCACAAAAAAGTCAATTTTATTTTTGACATCTCTATAAACTAAGCTACTATATTAATTAAACATACATAAAAAATAATTCCACAAACAAAATGGATTCTAAAAAAATCCTCCTTATTGAAGACGAGCAGGTCCTGGCGGATGTTTTGGAAGCCAAGCTTAAAAAAGAAGGCTATCAAACTAACGTGGCCTACGAAGGTGAAGATGGGTATAAAAAAATAGGTGAGTGGAAACCGGATCTGATCCTGCTTGATATTGTCCTGCCCAAAATGAACGGCTATGAGGTGTTAGAGAAAATGCAAGCGGACAGCAATAAAACACCGGTCATCATCATTTCCAATTCGGGACAGCCGGTGGAAATCGAACGAACAAAAAAGTTAGGAGCGGTCGACTACCTGGTAAAGACCCAGTTTGACCCGACCGAGGTAATCGCCAAAGTAAACAACTATTTAAAAAAAATAGGAGCGGTCGGTCCAGCAACTATTGACCAAACCCCCGATCCGAATGCCGAACAAACGACCCCATCGCAAGAGGCCAATTCCATCAAAGTATTGTTGGTGGAAGATGACAAATTTCTACGTGATATTTGCGGAACAAAGCTGATCAAAGAAGGGTTTCAAGTGGTAGAAGCCATCGACGGGCAGGAAGTAATTAAAGTTCTGGAAAAAGAAAATCCCCAGATCATTCTGCTGGATATCGTTCTGCCTTCAATCAACGGATTCGAGATCTTGTCTCAGATACGATCACACCCCAATAAAACCTTGGCGAAGACGCCGGTGCTTATGCTCTCAAATTTGGGACAAGAAGATGACGTTAAAAAGGCGATGGAATTAGGCGCCAATGATTACATGATAAAGTCTAATTTTACTACCCAAGAGATCACGGATAAAATAAAAAGGACATTACAGGTTTCCCCATGAAATTACTTATCAAAATTATTTTACTGGCCGTCGGATTGGTTCTTTTGATCATTTTGATTCCCGCCAGAACAATCTCCCAAAACAAGCAGAGCTTACCTTTATTAAGCTTGAGCAACCAAGAAAGCGGCTTATCCGTCAACATAAGGGAAGAAGAAAGGAATGAGCTGAAATCAATCGTGAAAAAAATTAAAGACTTTGTTTACCGAGAAGCTACCATCCACAACCCTCCTGGCGACATGATGCCGGACAACATCGATAACAAAGTCATTGAAGAAGTGAAAGAAAAGGTCAACTAAACACCCAATGACGACAAATGACTAAGAATTTAGATTTCTAAATTCTTATATTTATTATTCGGTTTTTTTCTCAATTAATCCCTATCGAAAACTCAAGGCATGGCGAAAGAGAAATTTTTTCATAAGGCAGCTGAGAAAAATCCTTCCCTGTCACTAGTACTTCCTTGTTTCAACGAGGCAGGCACTATTCGACGAAATATTGTCGATATTTATGATTATCTCAACAAAAGGTTCCCGTCTTTTGAAATCATCGCGGTAAATGATGGAAGCACTGACAGCACTCTGGTGGAACTGAAAAAAATCATAGACGAGGACGACCTACCTATAATCATAGTTAATAAAGAGCAAAACGAAGGCAAGGGAGCGGCGGTTCGCGACGGAGTTATCCGGAGCCGAAACGCGATAATAATGTTCATGGACGCGGATCTCGCGATCCCTATTCAAGAGCTGGATAAATTCTTAAGCGAGATAAGTAAAGGCAACGACATCGTTATCGCTTCCCGATTTATCGCCAAAATAAAAATTCTTAAACCCATTCTTTGGTACCGCGGCATCATGGAAAAAGTGTTTCGAATCCTCAGAATGGTTATTATCAATAACTATGACATTCGAGACACTCAGTGCGGATTTAAAGTTTTTTCCCGCGATCCGGCCATGAAGATTTTCCCGTTGCTTACCGTCCAGCGGTTTTCTTTCGACGTGGAAGTTATTTTCTTGGCCAAAAAAATGGGTTACCGGATTAAAGAATTACCCATCACCTTGCAAAATCCTCCCGAAAGCCATATCCGGATTGTCCGAGACAGTTGGAATATGTTTTGGGACCTGATTAAGATCAGAGTGAATGACTGGAAGGGAGAGTATGATAAGAAATAGATGGGGAATAGATACGGAATAGAAAGGGAATGGATGGGAAATAGAAGAAAACTCTATTTTTCTATTTTTTGTCTATTTCCTATCTATTCTGTGTCTATTTTTATTCACTCGCCTATGCCTTTTGTCTTTACCGCTGATGATTTTGGGCAATCGGAAATTGCCAACCGAAACATCCTGGATTTAGTTCGCCTGGGCAAAATCCAGCGGGTTTCGATTATGGTCAATGGGCGCTTCAGCAAAGGTGATGCAAGGGAACTGCTCAATTCTAAAGTGAAATTAGATCTGCATTTGACTATTCCGTTACTTAGCCGCAGCGAGTCTCAAGAAACAAGTGTCGGACGCCGTTCCGCCCAATTCGCATATTTCTATTTGAGCGGCCGAACCGGTACTAAAAAGATTGAAACGATATGGGAAGGGCAAATCAAAAAATTTAACGAGATATTCGGCAAAACTCCTGATGGCTTGAATTCTCACGAACACACCCATTTTTTTCCGCCTTATTTCAAAATTACGCTAAAACTATGCAAAAAATATAAAATCCCCTTTATCCGGTGCGGGTCTAAAAATATCCTCGGCAACGGCAGCAAAATTGGTAGCATATTAAAAATGCTAAATCGGCTGGATAAAAAGTACCTCACTAACCGCGAATTACGAATTACCAGTTACCAGTTACGAGTTACCAGCTACGATTATGTTATAAGCCTAGATTGGATATCCAACCTAAAAAAATTTCTAAAAGACCCGCCACGGGGCACTATTGAGCTAGCATTCCATCCCGAAAGGGAAGAGGAATACAGATTAATTCATGATTTGTAAGATTACATAATCATAGTACTAGTACCTTCTTCATTGTTCATAAAATCCTTGTTCAAAACGAATTCTTGCTTCTAGACTATTTACGCAGAGAAAAAGTACTTTTCAACACAAAAATATTCGAGCTATAAACGGTTGACACCCATAGAAATTGGAGGACAGAATGATCGCGAGTAAAGCTTTTAACGAGTGGTGGCGGTTTTGGAGAGATCTCTACGAGAACGATCCGGAAGCAGCTGATGAGCTCAAGGAAAAAATTCTAGAAGAAACTCTCCAAAAGGGACTAAACCGGGGATGTGTCTCTCCCCCCGAGAGAACACTGCGAGGAACCATTTTTCGGATAAGGGCCGCAAGGGAGATCTCCAAAAATCCTGACGATTCATTTCTTACCGCTTCTCAGATGATGTGGGATATGTTTGATAAACCGGGAGGATTGCGCGACGCTATTCACGTAATCGCCGGTAAGTCATCGTCGGAATTAATTCTAGAGGAGGCAAATAAATTAAACTCTCGAAGGACTTCGGGGCCTGCCGACAATAACAATGTTATTCGGCTGGATACCGCTCGCAAAAAATAGATGTTTAAGCTAAACAAACCAATCGCAGGGAGGAACGGTTGGTTTTTAAATTTGAATCGATTACAATCCGTAGCCGGTTTTGTAAATCGTGATTTGAATAAAGGTGGCCGTGCCGGCCAGCGCCAGAATGAGAATCGGGTACCAGGCCAAGGGTGTCGTGAAGTAAAAAAAGGCGACAAAAAGAGCCATCCAGATGCCGGTGCACCAAGGACAATTTAGCAAATTGCTAATGGTTTTTCCCGGACCCTTTTGATATTGAGCGAAATGGTCGCGAACAAAATTGGTAACCGAGTCGTAAACAAAGAGCCGGATCAGACGAAAGATAGCCAGCGCCAACAGAACAAAGTCAAAAACGGATATCTTGCGCGGCAGTTCTCCATTTGATTTTAGATAAAACAAAGACAGCAAGACTAATAACGCAAAAATCGCGGAAAAGACAAAATTCCAGAAATACTGATCGTTTTTCTTACCTTCGGGTTCCATGGTTTTGTTTTAAACATTATCTATTGTTATTATAGCAATATTATTAGATTGTTAAATACGTTTCTGGAAATTATGTATTGTCGCTTTCACAAAATTAGGCCTTACGCGTTTGAAACAAATTTCGATGAACAAGCGAGGATGCGGACGAACAGATTCTGCAAGAATAAACTACGCCGCGCGGTGTCGGAGCACCTGGAGCTTGTGAAAGAGAAATTTGTTTCAAACGCGTAAGGCCTAAAAATATAAAATGAAAAAATATAAAATTTGCCTTTGGATAATCGTATCGCTCTGCGTTTTTTTCTCCACCATAAGGGGCGTTTCGGCTGATGAAACGGCATTAACCCAAAAAGAAGTGGCTGATCTGGCCAAACCTTCGGTCGTAAAAATCATTCAAAAGGTCAAAGGAGACGCCACCATCCCTCTTATCGAGGTTAATTTCACCGATCTATCGGTTAAAACCAAGCCCGATGTTCCGCCGGAAAAAATTCAAATCGACGAATATCTCACTGGTACCGGAGTAATCGTCAGTCCGGACGGTTACATTATGACAAACTCCCACGTCATTTCCTATCAAACCATCAAAAATTTGATCGCGTCCGATTATATTTACCAGGCCATCGACGATGGCTACGCCAGGTTGAGCGAAGCCGAAATAAAAAAAATCAACGAAAATGGAAGTCGGGAGGAAATGGGAAATTTCGCGGAAAAAATAGCGGACTACATCCTCAGTCAAAGCAATTTTAACCTCGAAAAGACAATAACCGTCCTCAATCCTTCGTCCCGAAAAGAAACCCTGGAAGAACTGGCGAATGAGGGTTTTACGGCAAGCGTGGTCAGCGTGAACGATAACTTTTTCAAAGACAGTCGGGACGCCGCTTTAATAAAAATAGACCAAAAAAATCTGCCCGCGATTAAGTTGGGAACGTCCACTGACGTTTCTACCGGAAAAAAAGTCTACATCTTTGGTTATCCTTCCACGGCCGAAATAGACGAAAAGGATCTGTTGGAGCCGACTTTCACCCAGGGAGCGATCAGCGCCACCAAGGAATCCATAAACAAAGACTTTAAGATTTTTCAGACGGACGCCAAAATTTCCAAGGGCTCAAGCGGAGGGCCGCTTCTGGATGATCAGGGAAGAGTAATCGGGTTGGTAACTTTCATTACCAGCGACCTCACCAAACAAGACGGGGATAGTTTTGCTTTTGCCATTCCAATCGACACGGCCAAGGACATTATCGCGAGCGGCAAAATAAGCGGCGAGTTGCCGACCTACCAAGAGGGAGATTACTCCTCGTATTTTAAAACCGGCTTGGAATTTTTAAAAGGCAATCAATGCAAAAAAGCGCTGACGGAATTTGACGCGGCCAAGCAAAATAATCCCGACTATAATTTATCCGGCTATTTGAATCCTTACGTTCAGCAATGCGGTGGGATTATTAGTTCCGGTAAATCAATCGACACGGGATGGGATTCCTTAAAAGCCAAATTTGGCGATACGAAATATCTTATTTTGATCGTGTCCGGTTCTGGAATTATTTTAATAGCCATTCTCGTTACCGCTTGGTATTGGCTTTTCCGCCGCATGCGCAAAGACGAAAAAGAGCTCGACAACGTGGAAGAGTTTTTGGATTTAAATTTGGAAGACGGAAGACCTTACCCGAAAGAACCAAGTGAAAAAGAAGAAAAAGATAAACTTTTCTTTGACCGCCTCAAACCCAAATAACTCTTCGGAAATAAAAAAACCCGGCCGGTCGTTGGATAATTTGATATCCTAAACCGGACGGGCAGACGAAAAACTTAATGCAGTACATGATCCTTCTGGGGAGTCATGTTCCCGGCATCCTCAAAAATTTTGTCGGAATTCTCGAGGAGTTCTTTTTGGTGTAACTCTAACAGTCTAATCCCTAACTCAGCGGAAAGACACAGGTATTGCGCGGGATTTTTTTATTGGAAAGAACTTTCTTTAGGTAGAAAACCAGATACTCCTCCAACGGTATCGACACTTCGTAATACTCTCCGGCCAATCTCACTGTCACCCATACTTCATCGTCGGCGTCTTTTTTCTCCGATAAAATAAGGGCCATCAACACCAGCATCGAAATCGCCGCAAGGATGCCTACGAGGAAAATTTCTCTCTCGGACAACAAGCCAAACCATCCGTGCGCAGCGAGCAGGACAATTATCCCGATTACTGCGCAAACAATTAGCACCCGATAAATCTTGGATTTGGTAATCATAACTTGCTTCCTCCTTCTTTTAAACTTATGTTTGGATTTGGAAAGGACTTGTTTTGGAATAAAGAACTCTTTATTGACAATTTATCTTAGTCGTAAATACAGTTTTGTCAAATAAAATCGGGGTAAAGCAAAGAGACTCCGCGTTTTTAACGCGGAGTCTCTTCTAAGATTCGTATCAGAAAAAACTTATCCTCTGTCCCGACTGTTTCCTCTCTCTTCGCGGGGTCGAGCGACATTTACAGTGAGCTTTCTACCTTCGAAGTCTTTTCCATCGAACAATTCGATGGCTTTCTTGGCGTCTTCTTCATTGGCCATTTCCACGAAACCGAATCCGCGGGATCGACCAGTGTAACGATCAGAAATGATCATAACGGAAGCCACCTCGCCAGCTTCGGAAAAAGTGCTTTTGATCTCTTCTTCGGTAGAGCTGTAAGGAATGCCGCCTACATATAATTTTTGACTCATTATAGTTGTTTGCTTACTTAATACCTCTTTAGTCGACCTCTGTTTTAAGCTCCACGCGAATAAATTATGCCCGGGAGTGGAAACATTTGCTAAAGATACTTTGTAAGATTAACAATTAATTACTATAAAAGCAAGCGCTACTAAGTAAGTTTGTCAATTTTACCCCATATTAATGGCCTGTGTCCGTGGTCTTGCTATAGTATTTGCATTGAATTGCTTAAATATTCGTGCAATCATACGATTAGTTTAATCTCCTGCTGCAACGCCAAAAACTAATACAAAATGGATCCTGACTATAACAAAAGCCAGCAAAATAAAACAATCAAGGGAATAGAGAACATCCGCTTGCTATATTTGGTTATCTTGGCAGTAATAATAATCATAGCCATTATTAACTTTCAAGTTAATATAGTCTGGCTCCGCGGCTTCGTCACCAACTTGCGTAACAACTCCATAGAATACGAATATTCCCAAGCCAACCACGCCGCTGGTATGATGGAGGGGGAGGCAAATTTGGAAATAGACAAAGTAGAGACCCTGGCTCATGATTTGGCCACTCTCGGCTTGGATTCACCCCAGTCGGGAGTTTTTATCGACGATTTTCTCAAGAAAAATAATCACAACCGGGAGTTGTCCATTATCAACCTGAACGGGCAAGAAAAAGGCCGGTTTTCGCGAGAATCCGCCGCAAATGAAATCGATTTAAAGGACTTTTCCAACCTGGAGCAATTCGAAACGGCGAAGAAAGGAAAGACTTACGTAAGTAAAGTGAATTATTCTTCCAGCGCCGAACCTTACGTTATTATCACCACTCCCATAAAAAATCTCGGCTATGAAGAGCCTCAAGCGGTCTTGCAAGCAAAATATTTCTTGCGCGGAATGTGGGAAATCGCCCTGGAAATGAAAATCGGCAGTACGGGAAGAATCTCGGTTTTTGATGATAAGGGCATGCTGGTGGCCGATCCTCAGCCATCCAGGGTTTTAAAGAAGACTAATATTCTGAATCTTCCGCCCGTTAAATCAATTATAGCGAACCGAGCGGAGGCGGAAAAGAAGTTGGCATCTTCTTTCGCGGAGGAGAACGCGGCAAAGATCCGCGGCAGCGCGGAGCATAGTTTTGCCAACCGGTCCGGAGCGGAAGGGATTGGAACCCACTATTTAAACGATACCAACGTGGAGGTGGTTGGCATAGCTATCCCTCTCAAAATGGGAAGTATGAACTGGGGAGTTTTGGTGGAGCAAAACGCTTCCGAAATAGAAGCACCGCTTAATGAGGTGACCCGCTGGTTGATCATTTTCCTGGTGGGTAACCTGGTAGTTATTGCCATCTTGGTCTGGCTAATCTTTATTTTAAGGAAAGCCAATCAGAAATTGATAGGCAGTCAATACATTCTGGAAATTTCAAAAAACCGAGCGGAGGAAGAAAGAAACAAGACATACTCGATCATTGCCAACTTTGTTGATCCGGTTATCGTAGTGGACAGTAACTGGCGAATCATGTTGCTGAACCCAGCCGCCAAAAAGACTTTTGGTCTTTCTGATCAGGATCTGGGCAAAAGAACCGACACTATCAAAGGCCGGTTTTCCTTCAATGATTTTTGCAAAATGATACCGGTCAAATTCGAAGTCAGAGAGCTGGAGAAAAGTAAAGAAGGATTCCCCTTGGTCGAAGAAGTGACAGTGGGAGAAAAAGCCAAAGAGAAAAAACTTTCCGATTCAGCCCTAACGGGAAGCTTCCGCAATGAACTAATCTATAAAGTCCTCACCCGTCCAGTTTACGACGAGGGGAAAATCTGCTACGGGCATATGAAAATCTTTTACGAGCTTACCAGAGAAAGAATGGTCGACCGGATGAAATCTGATTTCATTTCCATCGTCGCCCACCAACTTCGCACTCCTCTTTCGGCAATAAAATGGGCGGTTGGAATGGTGCTTGACGAAGACGCCGGAAAGATAAGCGCGGAGCAAGCCAACTTTCTCCGTAAAGGATACGAAAGCAATGAAAGAATGATCGTACTGGTAAATGACCTGTTGAATGTTTCCCGAATCGAAGAAGGCAGATTTGGTTTTGTTTGGACTAAAATCCCTTTTCAAGAAATCCTAAATGAGGTGATCGCCAACGTTGAAGGGCTGGTAGCCAAAAAACATTTAAAAATTACCTTAATAAAGCCGGCTCACTTGCCGGAAATCTATCTGGACAAAGAGAAAATGGAACTGGCGTTTCAAAATATTTTGGACAACGCGATAAAGTACACTCCCGACTATGGTGAAGTCAAGATTACCATAGGAACCTTCAATGATAACTTTGAGGTTAAAGTGAAAGACAATGGTATCGGGATCCCTGAGGCAGACAAAGAAAGAATTTTCTCCAAGTTTTTTCGGTCGGCCAACGTCGTAAAAATGGAAACGGAAGGAACCGGTTTAGGTCTGTTTATCGTAAAAAATGTGATTGAAAATCATGGCGGCAAGATCACTCTTGTCAGCGAAGAAGGCAAGGGAACGGAAGTGATTTTCACTCTACCGCTAGATAAAAAAATGAGTTAAAATTACAGATATAAGGCATAAGATTTAAGACGTCAGACGTAATAATTCAGAGCTGGATAGTTACATTTGACGTCATTATATCTATCGTATTCAAATAATAAAATAAAAAACCAATATGAAAAAAGCGGCCATTCTGATTTCGGTTTTAGCGGTAGCGGTGATAATTGTTGCCGGAGTAATTATCTGGCAAAGAAGTGTAATTAAACAACCGCTAAGCCAAAAAAGGGTTTTCCACGTGGGCCTTTTGCAAATGGCTCCGATTGTTAGTCAAAATATAGACGGATTCAAGGCGGGTATGGAGGAACTGGGATATAAAGATGGGGAAAACATTACTTACAGCTATCGGGACGCTCAGGGAGATTTGGAAAAACTTAAAGTTTTTGCCAAAGAACTGGTTGACTTGAAACCGGATATGATTTTCGTCAACACCTCTCCCGCCACTCTCGCGATCAAGGAAGCGACCCAAGGCACGGGGATTCCGGTGGTTTTCTCTATGGTGGCTGATCCCATTGGCGCGGGTCTCGTTAGCAGCGTGCAAAGTTCGGGCAACAATCTCACGGGAACCAGTTGCGCCTACATAGAAATCGCGCCAAAAAGAATCGAAGTTTTGAGCGAGGTGGCGCCCAAAGCCAAAAAGGTGATGGTGTTTTATCGGCCGGAAGACAAAAGCGCCGGTCCTTGCACCAAAGAAATTGTCGCCAAAGGCAAAGAATTGGGATTAGAAATTATTCCCCAGAAAATCAGCAAAAAAGAAGATATCGAGAACCTCCTAAAGAGCCTCGAGCCGGGAGAGATAGATGCCGTAATGGATCCGGGAGACTCCATGGTAAGTGCCGCGACGGACATGGTCACAAAATACGCCAAAGAGTTAAAGATACCTTATATGGCACTCTCTAAAGGCGAAGTAGACCAAGGAGCGACTATGGGATACGCGGTGGACTACTCGGACTTAGGCAAACAAACTTCGTTGATCGCCAACCAGGTCTTGTCGGGAATAAAACCCAGTGACATTCCTTTTGAGCAACCGCGCCGTTGGTTTTTCTCTCTTAATCTCAAAACCGCCAAGGAAATAGGTCTGGATATTTCCCAACGAGTGATTGAAAAAGCGGATTATGTAGTTCGTTAACTTTTCAATTTAAAATATGGATCAAAGTGAAACGGCCAATCATAAAGGGCGACACCCGAGCGTGATTGTCGGGCTTAGCCTTATAGCCGCCGCCTCGATTTTTTCGGTGGCTTTTTACAGCTCGCGATCGCAGGAAGACAGCTTGTCCGTAACCGGTTCGGCCAAAAAACAAGTTATCTCCGACACGGTCAAGTGGAGCAGCAGTTTTTCCCGAACAGTTCCGGAGTCCGACCTTAAATCCGGCTATGACCAGATGGGGCAGGACTTGGCAATCGTAAAGAAGTTTTTTAAAGATCAAGGAATTGCCGAGAATAATCTGGAAATTTCTCCAATAAGCGTCAACAAGCCTTACAGCAACGATAGTACTACCCCCCGGGAATATATTTTGAAGCAAAGCGTTGAAATCCAATCTAACGAAGTGGAAAAAATCACTAATCTGGCCAAAAACGTTCAACCCTTGGTTAATCAGGGAGTCTTTTTCACCACGGAAGCGGTGGAGTACTACTATTCAGGCTTGCCCGAGTTAAGGATTGGACTGTTGGGTGAAGCCGTCAAGGATGCGCAAGTCCGAGCGAATGAAATCGCCAAAAACAGCGGCCGAAGGGCGGGATCTTTGAAATCAGCAGGGATGGGCGTGGTTCAGGTTCTGCCCATCAATTCAGTGGAAGTTTCCGACTACGGCGCGTACGACACTTCTTCCATCCAAAAAGAAGTTATGGTAACGGTAAAAACTTCGTTTAACCTAAAATAACCAGTGATTTGGCGGGGGACGACTACTATTGACCTGGTCCAGCATCGCAGACAGGGTCAAGTTTGATTTATGCTATGAAATGAATAAAAAAATTCTAAAATTTCCGGAAGGGTTCTACTGGGGTTCCTCCACGTCCGCTCATCAAGTTGAAGGGGGAAATTTTAATGATTGGAGCGAATGGGAGAAGAAAAATGCTGGCCGGTTGGCTGAAGAAGCCAAGAACAGATGGCGAGGTCGGCAAACAAAAAAGTTTCCCGAGATGCTGGAACCGGAAAATTATATCTCTGGCCGGGCTTGCGATCACTATAATCGTTACGAAGAAGACTTCGATATCGCCCAATCATTGTACCAAAATGCCCACCGGCTTTCTCTTGAATGGTCGCGAATCGAGCCGGAAGAAGGACGATTTGACGAAAAGGAGATCGAACATTACCGGAAAGTAATTTTAGCCCTCAAAAAGCGGGGCTTGGAGCCTTTCGTCACGCTTTGGCACTGGACCAATCCACTGTGGATACGCAATCTGGGTGGCTGGGAAAACAAAAAGACTATAGATCATTATAGTTGGTACGTAGCCGAGATAGCCAAAAAGCTAGGTAAAGAGATAAAATTTTGGATTACCTTAAACGAGCCGGTGGTGTTTTTGGCCAGATCTTATCTAACAGGAGGCTGGCCCCCCCAAAAAAGAAATTATCTATCCTTTCTCAAAGCTTACAATAATCTAGCGGAAGCGCATAACAAGGCGTACCGAATTATTCACGAGGTCGACCACGAGTGTTTAGTAGGATTTGCCAATAACCTCGGTTGGGTTGAACCTAAACACAGGTACTGCTTAGCCGACCAGTTGATTTCTAAGCTGTACCGTTACTTTAACGGGGAAAGAATGTTTAAACGAACGGCTGGGAATTTTGATTTTATCGCCATTCAGTATTACTTTCACGATATTATGTGCGTATTCGACGCCTTTCATTATTTGACCGGCGGGGTTTCACATCATCTAGAAGAGGATCGGGATAAGAAAACCGATCTGGGTTGGGAAATTTTTCCGGAAGGAATTTATCGGGTTCTCAAAAATTTGAAGAAATATGACAAGCCGATTTATATCACCGAAAATGGATTGGCCGACCGAGACGACAAGAAAAGAAAAAAATTTATTAAGGATCATTTGTTCTGGATTCATAAGGCTATCTCTGAAGGAGCGGACGTGCGGGGGTATTTTTATTGGTCGCTACTGGACAATTTCGAATGGGATAAAGGGTTTTGGCCCCAGTTCGGGCTGGTGAAAGTGGACCGCGCCACTATGAAACGGGAAATTAGACCAAGCGCGAAAGAATACGCGAAAATATCCGAGAACAACAGCCTGGATTTTTAAAAAGTACAGAGTGACAAAGTACAAAGAGCCAAAGTACAAAGCATGCCCCATGCACCGACATGGGGTAAAGATAAAGTACAAATATCAAAGTACAAAAGAACCAAGAATTCTAAATATAGATGACTAAGGCTAACTCTCTTAATTTATTTGAGGTTTGTACTTTGCACTTTCTTTTTACTTTGTACTTTGTCGCTTTGTACTTTAAACAAAAGGGTTGTGTAAATAATTTTTGATTTGAGAAACTTATGACCTGGTTATTGATCGCGCTGGCTGCTTACTTTCTGATTTCTCTCAACTTAACGCTGGATAAAATCATTCTAAAAAACTCGATTCCCCATCCGGTGGTTTATTGTTTTTACATGGGAATGCTGAGTATCTTTGGATTAGTTTTCGCGCCTTTTGGAACAGTATCGTTTGATTTCAAAAGTATTTACACGGGAATTTTCGTGGGCGCGGTTTTTATGGTAGCACTTTTTATCATGTATAAAGCGATATTTGCCCACGAAGCCTCCCGGGTCGGCCCGATTATCGGCGCGGTTACCCCCATCTTTGTATCCATTCTTTCTTTTTTCTTTCTGAAAGAGCATCTGAGTCGATACGGGATCTTGATTTTTCTGCTTTTGGTAACCGGAGGGATACTGATCTCTATTGACTTTTCCGGAACAAAATGGATTCAAAAAAAGCGGCGGGCCCTCAAGATTTTGAGAATTTCCCTTTTGTCCGCTTTGATTTTTGGAATTTACTATGTTCTGCTCAAACATGTTTACAACCAAGGAACCTTTATCAGCGGATTCGTCTGGACCCGAATCGGCAGTTTTCTGGCTACTTTCTTTTTCCTAATCCCCCGCGGCAACCGGAGGCTGATTTTCAGCGGAACCAAGACTCTTCAAATCGGATCGGGCGCTTTAGTGCTAACCAACAAGGCTATTTCGGGAGTCGCGTTCGCACTCCTCAACTACGCTATTTCCCTCGGCAGCGTAACCTTGACCAACGCCATGCAAGGGCTTCAATATGTTTTTCTGCTAATTATCGTCGCCTTCCTTTCCAAGAAATATCCGGCTATTCTGGAAGAAGAAGTGGACAAAAAAGCCATCGCGCAAAAAGTCATCGCGGTAATTTTAATTGGGGCCGGGCTAGCACTGATGGCGCTTTGATTAACACGTAACTCGTAATACGTAAATCGTAACTAGTAACTAGTAATATGTAACTGAGAATAGGCGATAGGTGATTCTTTCCAATTACGATTTACGAGTTACGATTTACGAGTTACGAGTATTTCAATGAAAACAAAAAGAAAAATATTGGTAATAATACTATCAGTACTGGCCATTATACTGATCGCCTTTCTTTATCTGATTCGCAAGCCCGCCGGAGTAGTCTCTGAAAATTTTCATTGGGGTGTGGCTTTTTCCCGCATTTTCAGCGAGCAAATGGGGTTGGATTGGCGGGAAAACTATCTGGCCATTCTCGATGACCTACATCCGGAATATTTAAGGTTGCCAATTTATTGGCAAGACGTGGAAGCGAAGCCAGGAGTTTACAATTTTGATTATTATGACTGGATGATCTCTGAAGCGGAGAAGAGAAACGTTCAATTGGTTCTGGTAATCGGCCGCAAAACTCCCCGCTGGCCGGAGTGCAATTTACCTGATTGGGTCAACAAAAACGATCTGGAGAGCCAAAAAGACAAAGTCATCGAACTGGAAACTCAAATAGTTACTCGCTACAAAGATCAACCCAACATTTACGCCTGGCAAGTAGAGAACGAGCCGTTTCTTAATTTCGGAGAATGTCCGCTCATGGGAGGCGACTTTCTAGATCAGGAAATAGCTCGAGTCCGATCATTAGATTCGAGCCACCCGATCATGATAACCGATAGCGGCGAGCTGAGTCTCTGGGTTCAAGCGGCAAAGAGGGCAGATATTTTCGGCACCACCATGTATCTGATCGTTCATAGCCAAAAAGTAGGCTACCTGGAATACCACTTGCCACCCAGATTTTTTTGGTTAAAAGCCAACATAGTTCATTTCTTGTATCCTGGTAAACCGATAATAGTTTCCGAGCTTCAGGCTGAACCTTGGGGGCCAAGTCTGTTGTATGACATAACGGTGGAAGAGCAGATGAAAACCATGGATTTCCCGCAATTCCAAAAGAACATCGATTACGCGAAACAGGTGGGATTCCCAGACATCTATCTTTGGGGCGCGGAGTGGTGGTACTGGATGCGCACCGTGCAAGGTGACGCAAGATATTGGGATTACGCGAAAAATCTAATCCGCAACGAGCAGTAATGACAATTTATAATTTTCAATAAACCTCCCCTTAATCCCCTCCTTATTAAGGAGGGGAAGAGGAGCGGTAAAATTAGCTTAGTGGAAATTATGAATTGAATAAAAATTTAAAATTAAAAATTTCAAATTAACTTATGTACCTAGGTTTTGACATTGGCGGTTCCAGCATAAAAGCGGCCTTGGTTCAAAAAGGAAAGATTATTGGAACGCGATACGAACGACTGCCTAAAAGTTTCAATCAACTGGTAAGAGTTATCAGTGACATAAAAAACGATTTCACTGCTCCTTTGGGTAAGGGGGAAATCAAGGGCGTCGGCTTTTCCATCGCTGGATCGCTTGATAAAAAAAGGACGAGAGTGCTTAATAGCTATAACATTCCCTACCTCAACAAAAAGTCCTTTCTTAAGATATTCGAACGGGAATTTTCTCCTTGCCGCGTCGCGATCGAGCACGACGTGCACTGTTTTCTGCTGGCCGAATCGAGGGTCGGAGTAGCAAAAAAATATAAGAATTTATTTTACTTGGCTTTGGGAACGGGAATCGGGGGAGCTTTTATGATCGACCGGAAAATTATCATGGGAAGCCACGGATCGGCCGGAGAGGTGGGCCATACAATAGTCCATCTCGCCAAGGAAATAAAATGGGAAGACGTCGCCGCCAATAAACTAATCAGAAGGAGCCTGAGAGTTCGTTTTTCGGAAGCAAAAAACAAAGCTCTTTCGGGCAACAACAAAGCGATCAAGGCTTTCGCCGTCATGAGTAGGAATTTGGGAATCGGCATCGCCAATATCGTAAATTCCTTTGATCCGGAAGCGATTATTATCGGCGGCGGGTTGGCTTCGGCTAAAAGCCTCATCCTCCCCGGCATTAAAAAAGGTATCGAGAGGCACGTGGTTTCTCCCGAAGCACGCAAGACAAAAATAATATTCAGTAAACTGGGCCGATTTGGAGGAGCGCTGGGAGCGGCGTTGTTGTTTAAAGAGCTAATCTCGTAACACGGGACAAACTATATGCCATTTGAGGAATATACCAACAAAACCACCAATAAAACCTATTTGGAGCTAAAGACCTCCGCAAAAGGCATCACTAAAGCCCAGGCCGAGGAAAGGAAAAATATTTACGGCCTAAACGAAATCAGGGGGAGTGGATTAAATTTGCTACGCCTCCTTGGCAGACAGTTCCGATCGCCATTCTTTTACTTGCTATTTTGCGCCGGCATAGTGTCTCTTTTCATAGGAGAAAAAGTCGACAGTGTCGTCATTATTTGTTTCGTTGGGATCAATGTGGTCTTGGGATTCTTTCAGGAGTATCGCGCGGAAAGAGCGCTCAGCTTGCTCAAAAATTACGTTCCCGTGAAGGTTAACGTGCTTCGCGACGGCAAAAGAGAAACTATAGAAAAACAATACCTGGTTCCGGGTGACATCGTTTTATTCAGATCAGGAGATATTATTCCGGCTGATCTTAGGATAACAAAAAACGAAAGTATCTTGCTTGACGAATCCATTCTGAGTGGGGAGTCGGACCCTTCGCCCAAAATCACGGTACCTCTCAGTAAAAAAGTTCGAGAGATTTTCCAAGCCAAGAACATCGTCTTCGCAGGAACTTCGGTAGTTTCTGGCGAAGGAGAAGGGATCGTCGTGGGAACGGGCGGCAGCACCTTTATGGGAAGCATCGCCCAACTGGTCGCGGAAAGCAGTCGGGAAAGCACCTATGAGAAGGATTTATTGAAGTTTTCCAAAATAATCCTCCGCTTGGTCACTTCGACGATAATTATTGTTTTTTTGCTCAATCTAATCGTCAAAGGTGGAGAAAATATTTTTGACTTTACCATTTTTTGTGTGGCTTTGGTGGTAAGCATTCTGCCAGAAGCATTGCCCGCCGTGGTTACGTTCGCGCTTTCCCAAGGAGCCCTCCGAATGGCCCGACAACACGTGGTGGCAAAGAGATTGTCTGCCGTGGAAGACTTGGGAAACATCGAGATTCTTTGCGCCGACAAAACCGGCACCCTTACGGAAAACAAGTTGGCCTTAAAAAGAATATTCTCAAAAAACAAGGAGCGGTGCCTGCTTTACGGAATAGCGGCTTCCGGTTTTCTAAAGAAGGAAGAAGAGTCCAGCCTTAATCCTTTTGATTACTCTCTTTTGCAAGAAGCTTCTCGGGAACAAAGAGAAAACCTTGAAAAGTTCAGACTGCTGGCCGAAGTTCCCTTTGACCATTTCAAGATGAAAGGAGAAGCATTGGTAGAAAACCAGGAAAAAGACCGCTTGCTAATCATGCGGGGAGCACCGGAAGTGGTCTTGAATTATTGCGAAAAAGTAGAGGGTAACATTAGTAAAGAAGTCATTTTGAAAAATTTTAGAAAAGAAGCTCGCAGAGGCAGAAGAATTCTTTCGATCGCTTACAAAAAAGTGAGTAAGGGCAAGAAAACGATAACAGAGCAAGACGAAAAAAACTTTGTCTTCGCCGGTTATTTTTCCTTTGAAGACCCATTGAAAGAAACTGCCGACAGAACCATTCGCCTTGCCAAAAAGATGGGAGTAGAAATAAAAATAATTACCGGAGATTGCAAAGAAACGGCCGGCGAAATCGCCCGTCAAGTTGGGCTGGTGGAGGATTCAAACCGGGTTATGCTGGGAGAGGATTTGGACCGCTTGCCCAAAAGGGAGTTCGAACAAATTTGCGAAGAATACTCAGTATTTGCCCGCGTTTCCCCTCAAACGAAATTTCAGATAATCAAGGCTCTGCAAAAAAAATATGAAGTTGGATTTTTGGGAGAAGGGGTAAATGACGCCCCGGCGCTGAAGCTAGCCAATGTGGGCATCGCGGTCAAAGAAGCGGTGGACATTTCGCGGGAAGCTTCCGATATTGTCCTGCTGGAAAAAGACCTGAGAGTAGTGATAGACGGTATAAAAGAAGGAAGGAATATTTTTGCCAACATTAACAAATATATCAAATGTACTCTGGCCGCCAACTTCGGCAATTTTTATTCGATCGCGGCCATTTCACTTTTTGTGAATTTCATCCCAATGCGGCCGGTGCAAATTCTTTTGGTCAATCTATTATCGGATTTTCCTTTGATAACCGTGGCAACCGATAGCGTGGATGCCGGCGAGTTGCGTAAGCCCAAGGCCTACAAATTAAGCGACTACGTCGGCTTGATCGTCGGCTTGGCTATCGTGAATTCCATCGCGGACCTGGTTATCTTCGCTTTATTCCGGCAGTCGGGTGAATCGATGATTCAAACAGTCTGGTTTACGGAGGGAATTCTCACAGAAATCGCGCTGATATTTATCATCAGAACCCGCTATCAATTCTTTAAGGCCAGAATGCCAAGCCTCCCTTTGATAATCCTGTCTATATTAACTTCGATTATAACCGTAGCACTTCTGTTTGGCCATAGTACCACGGAAATTTTCCATTTGACCAAGCCCTCGCTAGCAACATTAGTCACTATTATTGCTTTGGTTTTAGCTTATTTCGCGGTAAGCGAAGCGGTAAAACTAACTTATTTTCGGTGGAGATCAAAGAGCTTGAAAGTGTAGTTAGTTTCAAAAAGGTGAGCTGAACTCTTCAAAAGGCTGCAATTTACTGTCTTTATCGGAAAGAACCGGCTCTTTGACAGGCCAAGCTATGCCCAGGGTCGGATCGTTCCAAATCAGGCCGGAGTCGCATTCGGGAGCATAAAAATCGTCTACTTTATACAAAAACTCGGTACCGTCTTTCAAAGTGCAAAAACCATGCCCAAAACCCCGTGGCACAAAAAGCATCAAGAAATTTTCAGCGCTTAGGTCGTAACCTTCCCACTGGCCGTAAGTAGGCGAATCTCTACGGAGATCCACGATAACATCGTGAACCGAACCTCGAGAAACCCGAACCAATTTTGCTTGAGCGTGGGGCGGAACTTGAAAATGTATTCCCCGTAAAACCCCTCTGCTAACAGACATAGAATGGTTGTCTTGCACAAACTCGGATTTGATACCGTGATCCTCGAATGCTTGTTTCGAATAAGATTCGAAAAAAAATCCGCGATTGTCCTGGAAAACCTTTGGTTTGATAAGCCAAGCGTCTTTAAATTTGGTGGGAATAAATTCCATTTTTGAAAATTATTAAATATACTTATAGCCTAGAAAAAGTATTTGATTTCTCCAAACATTGCCCGCTATTGACATCAGTAAATTAGTGGTAGAATAAGTAAAATTTTTACCTACCAAAAAATTAAAACAAAAAAATGCAAACAAAAATGAAAAGTGCAGGTTCTCTACTGGCAATTGTCACGTCGATCGCGGTTTTTGGCATTGTCCAGATCGCCAAGGCGGATTATTGGACCAAATATACCCGCGCGGAAAGCAATAACGCTCTGCCGCAATATTTCGAATTGGAGAATATGGCCAAAAGCTCGTTGGGCACTATATTCCTCTACGGCACTGACCGCAAGGAAATGGCCGGGGCGGGCACCGACACAAGAGACTTGGTAAGCTTCGACGGTACTAACTGGACCGATCAGACCAGCGCCGTGGAAACAGCTGGTGGATATGCTGATATTCAGTTTCAGACAATGTACTCTGACACGAACGGCAACGTCTGGATGCCGAACCGGCAAGATCCGGACCGCCCCCTGATAAAGTACAATGGCACTTCGGGTAGTTTTGAAAAAATATCGGCCGCCACCATCGCCAGCCAGGTTTTTCCGGCAGGCAGCCCGGCTCAACTTAAAGTAAGTAACCTGTTTACCGGGCCAGGGGACAACATTTACGCTATCGCCTCGGGTGATAACCGGCTTTATATAATTTATTACGATGGTTCCTGGCATAACACCAGTATAGGCGAAGGTCCATTGGTAAACTATGGAACAGATGGGGACATTTACGGAACGTACAGCTCTGTTAATGGTGGCAGCTACTGGCTCTACAAATACCACAGTTCGGAAAGCGAATTTTCTAATCCTGCCGGTGGCGATCAGGGACCAGGCGTTTGGAAATACGCCTCGGGCAGTTGGACCCAATATGATTCCAGCCTCATCACCAGTAATAGCGCCACTTTTGTTAATGGCGTAACCGAAGTTCTTGCTGATTCCGCCGGTAAAATTTGGGTGGGCTCACGACACGGCGTGTTTATGTATGATGGCACTAATTGGGTAAACTGGACCAAGGATAATAACAATATTTTCACTAACCGTGTGATTAAGGTTCAGGAAGACTCCGTGGGAAGAATTTGGATCATTTGTCTGGAAAACGAAAACGCAGCCGATGATAAAGGCGGCATATCCATTTACAAGCCCTCGGATGGCAGTTGGGATTATTACACTTCCTATAATGGCGAGGATGCCATCGATAATGCCACCAATATTTTTATGATCGGCACGGGAGGAAGTGAAGTCTGGATGTTTACCGGCCATGGGGAAGTCGCTATGGCCGCCGGCATCTACCAGTTGACCCGCGACACCGCCCACACGGCGATTTACGGCCAGACTTCTGGTGACACCGTGACTAAAGCGGATTTCGAATGGTTCAAAAAGAAGAAAAAGAACTCCTCGAGCGGCAACAAGGCGGTGACGATTTATAAAATGGTGCAAAAGAAAAAGAAATGGAAAAAATCCACCCGGGTTTACAAGGGCAGCACCAGCCAGTGGTATAAAGTTTTGAATCTCGATACCGGTCGCTACCGAGTGGAATCCAAGTCTAAAGGTAAGAAAAAGAAAACTCGCACCATCACTATAACCAGCGGCGATCCGTATCGTCTGGATTTACGCTAACATCTCCCTTTGTTTTGTGAATCTGCCCGTAGGGTAGGTTCATGAACTTACCCTACAATGCAAATGGGGCGGAATTTTCCCCATAAATATAATTTGGAACAAGTTTCACTAGTTTAGCAACTCCTCCGCTACCCGATTGCGGCAGACGGATTGGAGTTTTTTGTCGCTGATCTTGCTGCAAACACTTGAATCGAGCTTTGATACCGCAAGGTCACGCCAACAATAATCTCTCTCGAGACCCGTCAGGCTCGCGCAATCCGCTTCCGAGTCTTTCTTTGAAGTTGGAATATCACCACAAACCTGCTGGCAGTATTGGTATTTGTCACTATCCTTAAATCTTTTGCAATCGTTATCACAATCCTTCGAAGTAACCTCTCCCAAGTCCGCTGAATCGGCATTGGTGTTAGCGTTGGCATTAGCGTTCGTATTCGCGTTACTGTTCTGATTATCGTTAGCGTTTCCGTTCTGATTGGTGTTAGTGTTCTCATTGCTGTTGCCCGTCAGATAACCACCGAGATTATCGATTATTGAGCTTCTATTCTCGTTGGCGCTCTTACTCCCTTCAGTTTTCTTGAAACCATACCGTTCGCCAAAAACCATGTAGGCGTAGCCGATAACCACAATAGTTGCCACTACAAATGCGAGAACTAAAATCGGATGGAGTTTTTTCATTTAAAAATTTATTATTTTCAAATTGAATAAAAATTAAAAATTACAAATTAAAAATTCGCGTTGATTCTTAGTATGCTCCCGAAATATCGACTTTCGTGTAATAGTGCTTCAGGATCCAAGTCCAGGATTTGCCGGCCTTCGCGTAGCCGAGCGCGCCGTGGGCGGAAAGCCCCCACATGTGGTTGCCGCCATCACCGGGCTTGAGGCCTTTCTTTGTCCCTTCTTTGTGATCCTTTACTGATTTTAAGTAGGGATAGTCGTCATCGGGATATTTCCTGGTTTTCCCGTCAGTGTAGGAACAATAAGGCGTAAGCGCCGCCTTGCCTTTATACATGATGAGTTGGCCACGGGTTCCCTCGGCTGCCTGGCGGATATCCAGATGGTCTTTTTCCCAGTCGTAACCGCCGTAAATCTGTGAGCCGGAGTCACTGCGGATTTTGAACCCTAGAGGTTTATATTTGGTCGCGTTTTCAATATACCAAAAACCGTAGGTACGAAATATTGTCGTCATCACTTTCACGTGATCGTCCGGACCGGTACCGGTCGTCTCGCCCATCCCCCAAACGTATTGCTCCAGAGGCAATTTATTGACAACCCAGATTTGAGTGACGGAGCTGTCGTTTCCGTTGTAAATGTCTTTACCGTGGTAATAATTAATTTCTATTTTTCCCCGATAGTTATCGTAAGAATCACCGGGAGTGTTAACGTCGAAAATCGCGGATGAATCGTCGCCATCAGAAGCGTCAAAAGTTACTTTATCATTAACTATGGTTTCCGTGATTGATCCGGATATTTTTAGTTTCCCGTCATCGTCGTAAGCTACTTTGGTTTCGGCATCGGCCGCTACTTGGCCTACTATGTTGCCGTTCTCGTCTTTAATATTATAGGGCTTATTGGCAGTGATTTTGGCATAGTCAGATTTGGAAAAATTCCAAAGACCGACCGAGATTTCCGGACCGAGTGAGCTCACCTCGGCTTGATTGCTAACCGTGTTAGCGCTGCCACTTCCAGTGATTTTCTTTATTCTAATGTAGTCTTTGCGGCTTATCCGGGGAAGAAACCGCTGCCAAATGGAAGGATCCACTCCATTTTTTTCGAGCATTGCCTGCCACTTGGTCTTCTTGGCCGCCTGAATTGTTTCAGGATAAGCACTAAGCACTCCTATCGCCAGCCCGAGAGCGACAAAGAAAGTTATTATTAGTTTTATTACTCCGTGTTTCCGCATTTGTCTTTATATTAGGTTAGAATTCAAAAGGTTACTAGTAGTCGCAGGGGTTTTGCAACCATCCACATAGTTTATTACGAATCGCACCTTGAGACGGACTCAAACACCGAGCTAAAGCGGCGTTTTGAATTACGAACACATAGTAGCACTTTTTCTTTCTCCTGCAAACCCCTCCCTTCGCGAGGGAAGTTGCAAGAACATAGCATGCTATGTTTCTACTGAAACTTATAGACTAAAATGTTTTTATATTGGGCGACCAACTCGAGACCGGTGGGATTAAAGTTTTTATTGTCCTGACCGCCGAGTTGGGTGTTGGAGATAATTAAAGCGTTTTTGTCGTTTCTAAGATCATCGAAATTTTCCGTCCGTTTGAGCGTTTTGCCGATTGCCGCCCAGTAATCGGGATTGTACGGCGGCCAGTCGACATTATAAAGAGTGAGTTTATCGGCACCCAAATAATATTTGGCGATAACATAATCGAATGAATTGAGAATGTAAAAATCTTTGCCTTGATACTTGTTCAGGTCTTTCGCGAAGACGTTCCAGCCCTCGGAATAGCCAAGAGGAATGGTAAGAAACAACATTGTCACATAAAACACTATCGCGAGCGCCGAATAGGGAAGACGGATCCGCGAAAGCCAAACACCCAATAAAACAAATATAAAATATCCCGCCGCGAGCAGATAACGCGCCACAAAAAAGTATTTGCCGAAGAATCCAAGGAACCAGACCAGAGTCATAAAACCAAGAGAAAGAATTAAAACCGTTGTAACTTCTAGCGCCTTGTTGTCATTCCGGCCTTTGAGCCGGAATCTAGAAAGAATTTTTCTGGTTGGTTCAGGGTTGAACCCTGAACCGCTATAAATTTCTGGTTCAATGTTTAACATTGAATCAACTCGAGAATCTTTTTTCTGGATCCCCCGATCTAGTCGGGGGATGACAATGGAACAAGGTTGGAAATACAGGAGATAAATAATTACCGCCGTCATGAACACTGTCACCAGAATCCACATGCTAATATCGGCGATGCCGTAAAATTCGTTCGGGCCCGGCATGCCGGACGACATCTCGCCCAATGGCGTGCCGAAGATAAACATTTGGATATTCACCGGAATATCGCCAAAACTAGCCGGCCGGATCCAGTCGAGATTGTTACTATGGGCGTTTTTCACCAAGTGGTTGATAAAATTGGGGATCCAGGGCAAAAATACCAAAAACATTACGGTGAAGGCAATAATGATTTGTTTATTAGGTAACAATTTTTTTATTAGCCGCCCCACATTCTGTAGAGACGCATTACAATGTAGAGACGCAAAATTTTGCCTGCCTTGCTGGCTCGCCTCGCTACAGCTTTGGCGAAGCGGGCAAGCATTACTCTGTAGAGGCGCATTGCAATGCGCCTCTACAAAATATAAGTTCCAAACCACATAAACAAGATAAAAAATCGGTACAAAAATTATCCCCACATAATGCGTCAAAGCGGCTAATCCAAGAAGTAGGCCAAACAGAATATAATCTCTGTATTTTTGTAGGAACACGGCAGGTTGTGTTCCTACGCGTAACGCACGCACCAAGAAGTAAGCCGCCATAATAATAAAAAATGAAAACATCGAATACATTCGGCCTTCTTGGGAATACTGCCAGGCGAAAGGTGAAATTGTCGCGATCAAACTGGCATAAACTGCCGCTTTTTTATCGAAAAGCTCCTTGGTGAAAAGATAGACCGCCCACACGCATAAGACCCCGAAGATTGCCGAGTAGAGCCTGACTCCGAAAACGCTGTAATCGAAAAAAGAAGCGAAAAGTTTTAGGCTTAAATAATATAAAGGCGGATGCACGTCCGCCATAATCATTTTCATCATTCCCGACCAGCTTTCTTTCACCGCGATGCCGGTGAATGCCTCGTCATACCAAAAATCCCGCCGGCCAAGCTGGTGAAGACGCGTCACCGCAGCCAACAGTAAAATTAAGTAAACAGAATGCTTTTCTAAAAATATTTTTATATTTTTCATTTGACACTTATAATTGATCACTTTTCATTTATCATTGGTCATTCATTCACCATTTAAACATTTACCATTGGAGAATCCTAAATCTAAATGACAAATGGCAAAATGACAAATGAATGGTAAATGGAAAATGTTCAATGATAAATTATTTTACACCAGCATTTCAATTCCCGGTATTTCCAAAGACTCCTTGACCTGTTATAATAATAGTGATATCTAACTTAGTTAGAATTTTTTGGGAAAGGAGGTGCCCGGAAAAGTACGTTGAGAAGTTCTGTGCTGTTGCAGAGTTAGGGTTACCTTTTGAGGCTGGGTTAGCTGGTAAATATTTGAAAGGGACAAAAGCATGGTCCTGGCTATCCTTTCTCTCGGCGTCATTCGGTTCATGCCGTATCC
>Ga0172371_10000762_pt1 | contig 50781 bp, 51 predicted proteins | sample Lak12m_FD_114543 | JGI IMG/M metagenome (GOLD analysis project Ga0172371, IMG submission 114543) | Freshwater microbial communities from Kabuno Bay, South-Kivu, Congo - kab_022012_12m | ecosystem: Environmental > Aquatic > Freshwater > Lake | place: Democratic Republic of the Congo: South-Kivu... | reverse complement strand
TCATGGCAATTAGCTCCTCCTGGGTTCCTCTTCTTAGCATAAAGATTGCGTAAAAGATTACGCCACCAGTATACACGAGATCGGTAACCCGAGGGTAACCCTAATTGCTGCAATCGTAACATGTAATTGTCAAATTTAATAAAGGACAACCTCGGTCTAGAACTTTATTATAGTGAGCATTATAGGGCGTTTTTAGGGTTCGGTCGAGACACATCATCCGTGAGTGACGTGTCAAGAAGAAAAATTTGAGGAGATTAGGTCGCGGTTTCATCTGCCTAACCTTCCGACTTCTTTTGCTTTTAATTTGAAATTTTTTGCACTTACTATTTTATTACCGGTCTTTTGTTCTAGCTCCAACCTAGCGTTTTTTGCGACCCGACCGCCTTTTTTCGCCGGTATTTTATTTTCCTTTAGGCCTTTCGCTTTTATGGTCTCAGCGATTTGGCGGGTGGAAAGTTCCGCCAGCGCGGTAAAAACCAACTCCGCGTCCGTCATATGGTCCCGTAAATTTTCCCGATCTAAATTTTTCAAATCTTTATGCTCTTTTACCGTCAGGTCGCTCCATTCTTCGTGAATGATATTGGTCAAAATCGCGTATTTGTTTCGTTCTCTAACCTCATTATTCCTCCAATAATCCGTTAGTTTATTCCTGATTTCCTGCCCCATCATTCTTTGCTGAATCCACTCTTTGCTCCGGCCCATTTTTGCCAATAATCTCGGCTGCGATTGAGCGCTTTTTCCGGATCATTGATTTCTTCAATCCTTTCGTAGCCGACCCGGGCCAGCCAAAGCTTAATCGGTTCGGCTTTTGGGCTGGGAACGGATTGGATAAGGCGAAATAATGTTTCCACGTCGACTGCGTCTGTAGCATAATATTTCCCATCGCTAGCCATCAATTTCAGTCGGTGACAATTTGTCACCGACTCACTGCCCTCTTTACTTAGCCTTTCCCTGAGCTTGTTCCAGTATTTTCTTGCCTTTTGATAATCGACCTGTCCGGTTAAGACTTGAACGATGTCAACTACTGAAAAATACCATTTTTCGGCTTTTTCATCCCAAGTCCGGCGGATTTCCTTGCCCTCAAAAATTGCCAGTGATTTTTTGTTGTCCATGTTTTCCTTATTACGCCGTTTTATCGTTTTCGCAATAGCAAAATCTTAACTGAACCTCAGGAAAGTTTAGATTACAGTCAAACTAGTAAGTTTGAGAGTTAGGACCTGTCTTTATTAAGATATCTCTGCTAAACAAAATCTAAGTTCATGGACCCCTCTATCCTCCGACACTGAAAATATTGTGCGGAGAGAGTGGAACGATGTTGGAACATATTTAGCGTTGGCTTTTTAATATTTCGGCTCCTTCTCTAACTGTAATTATATTAGCTCTTGTCTCAACTAGGTAATCGGCAATTTTTTGTAATTTTTCAGGGGTGCTGCTCCACTCCCTTCCTCCCTGGTCAATTTGATGGAACATTAGTATAAGCCAAACATTATTATCTCTGGCATAATCAATCCATTCCTTTACTTCGGATAAATCAGTGTCGTATTTAACTGCTTGGCATTTTAACAAAAGCAGCTCTGTTTTTTCATCATTGAATCCATCTACGGTGCTCCGAGCGGCAATAAAATGATTTTTCTTTACTGAATTAATAACTCTATTATTGTATTTTCCGTACGGATAAGAAAAAGTATCTATTTGCCTGAAAAGCTTTTCTAGATATTTTTTTGAAAGAGTAATCTCTTCCTCGATGATACTTTCACTTTCGGTTGTGAGATCCTTGTGGGAGGCTGTATGGCAGCCAATTTCGTGTCCCCTGGATACCAAATCCTTAGCTTGTTCCACGTTCACATATCTGGGAAACTGTTCATCGTCTAGACATCCGCTGATGATATAATGAGTACTTTTAAGGTTTGCTTTTTCTAAAATTGGCAATGCGTTTTCAAATATGCATCGCCAACCGTCATCAAAAGTTAGCGAAACAGCCCCTTCTTTGAATGTATTATCCATTTGAAAATATTAAGCGGAGAGGATGGGACGAACTCGTATTTAGCGTTGCATTGTTATTCTGCCGAAAAAGTCTAATTTTGTAAATAATTACAACAAAAAAGCGCACCGTTTCCCTAAGTGGGGCGTATGCGCTCTTTTTCGTTTTTGTACCTTAGATATTGCGATATTTCTATTAATTCTTCGTGTAAATGATCGAATATATCAACATTAGGAACATCTTTCCAACCGTTCCTTTCAGCAAAATAACGAACAATTTTCTAAGCATCTTCAAGTTTCCCTATCCTTAAGTCTGTATCCATAAAATTATTTTAAGTCTTTCAAAGAATTTTTAACGATTTGTTTTAGCTCCGGCAAATCATCTTTACAAGTATCCCAAATTACTTTTTTCTTTATCTCGTGGTATTTGTGAGACAGAAGATTTCTCATCCCAATAATTTTTACATATGGTATTTGAGGGTTTTTCTTCTTAAAACTGCCACTTAAACTTTTGATTCTCTCTCCTATTACAGCCAGATTCATTGCGATGGCGTCAAATAGCATCTCATCGTCAAGATACCTGCTATACTGTTTGTCTTTAGTAAAGCTTTCTATTTTTTCTATGGCTTCGCCGATTAATACCAGATGAAATTTATCTCTTTTGATAGATCGTTTGGGCATGAGCTAAGACTTCTTTTTTAATAAATTCGTGAAGGCTATCGCGAGGAACAAGATCGACTTTCTTACCGACAGACTTTTTCATATTATATTGAATTTCTGAAAGATCAAATAGAGTTATGGAGGCTCTTGGCATAAATTCAATTAATACGTCAATGTCGCTCCGTTTGCTCGGCCTTCCTTTAGCGTAGGATCCGAAAATAGACACTTTTTTGATATATTTTCTATGCGGATCTTTTTTAATCGCCTCCAAAATTTTTTCTCTAATAATTTTTTTAGTCATAGCAAAACTTACTTCTTTGTATTATTTCTAACATATCTTTTTATTTTTTAAAGAGCTTAACTTCAGGCTTTATTCCAAACTCATTTTAGGTGAATTAGAAAACCTTACTTGTGTCCACTTTTTGGGGTACAGATCAGATGCGGAGAGGGTGGGACGAACTTGGAACGTATTTAGTACAAATTTCTATTTAGGAAGTCTAAATATTTTTTCTATGTTCCGGTTTGGCTGTCCACCCTTATCCACGCCAAAGGTTAAATGATTTCGTTCAACTACTTTTGAATGATGATTTGTTGATACTGCATCAGATATGGAGACAGCAATCCCTGCGTGTCTGTGGCGAGTTCCATTTTTAAATACCATTTCCTCCCAAATAATAATATCTCCCGGTCTGATTTTTGATTCGTTTATTTCTCTGCACCCCTTTTCATTTAATTGTTTTTCCAGCGATGTAACGGTAGCACATGGCTTTTCAAAGAAATTGAACAATGTTAGTAAACCACTAACAAAAAAGGCACATGAATATTCACCGCCTTTTAGAACATCGGAAATCTTACCAGTTTTATTGTCTTTTACTATTAATGATTGGAAAATTGCTGAACCTTGAGCATTTTCAGCTGCCTTAATAAAAGATTCGAACATAAGATGTGTGAATTGTGGTTTTGATTTTTGACTCATGTGAATTTTTTGCGGAGAGGGTGGGATTCGAACCCACGGTCGCCTTTCGACGACAACAGTTTTCAAGACTGTCACATTCGACCACTCTGTCACCTCTCCTTATAAATCTCTAGCTCAATAAATACAATACGACAAGTAAATTATTGATAAAAGTAAATATTTGCCACAAATTAAATAAAAGAATTAAAAATTCTTATGAGATACAAATCGAAAATTATCCCTTTGGCCCAGGCGGTCGGATTGACCGTTTACGTCTCGCTGATAGCTTTTTTCATGCAAAACGCCCATAATTGGTTCGGGCCACAGAAAGAAAACCAGATGTTTGGCATAATGGTATTCTTGCTGATTTTCGTGATTTCCGCCCTGGTGTCCGCTTCAATTATGTTGGGTTATCCCACAATTTTATTCTTTAAAGGCAAGAAGAAGACCGCCCTAAAGATCGTCCTGCAAAGCGTGGGCTGGTTAGTCGTTTTCTTGGTGGCCATGATAATATTTATCCTTCGCAAATAAAAAATGGAAAAAATGCCCGGCTTTCCCAAAGTAGTAGATTTCACGAAGCAAAAGGAAAAGATGGAGAAAGAAAATACGAAAGAAAGTCACGGCAACCAAAAACCGGAATTCACCGTAACCGATTCAGCTGATAAAGAAGGGGTGAGCGGGAAAGTGTACGATTTGAAGTCGGCTAGAATAAAACAGATCATAAAAAAATCATTTGTTTTGGAAAGAGGAATGCAGGAAATCGGCACTGATCATTACAATAAACTGCGGAATTTTGTACGGAAATACGGAAATGATAAAATCAATAATGTTAGTTTGGATTATTATATCGAGAAGATAAAGGACTACCAAGATTACAGTTTGTTTAATGTTTTTAAAGAGTCAGATGAACAGGATTGGAGAGATAATCCGGAGCTTTATGTAGCCGTTTTCAGGAAGCTGGAAAAAAGACTTAACCGCCATCTAAAATAGCTTTTAGAACTTTTTCATAAAACACATGCAAAAAATTGATCGTCCTTCCTGGGATGCTTATTTCATGGCCTTGGCAAAACTAGCGGCTTCGCGCTCAACCTGCTTGTCGCGACCAACCGGAGCAGTAATCGTGCTAAACAAACAGGTAATTTCTACCGGTTACAATGGTTCTATGCCGGGAGTACCTCATTGCAGCGATGAAGGAGAGTGCTATCGCCGCAAAATAGGAGCGACGGACACTGGCAAGTACGATTTCTGCCGCAGTATTCATGCTGAAGCCAACGCGATAGCTTTGGCCGCGAAAGAAGGAATCGGCGTCCACGGCGGAATAATTTACATGACTATGTTTCCTTGCTATGTCTGCACTAAATTATTAGTGAGGGCGGGAATCAAAGAGATTGTATACGAATTTGGTTATGATTCGAAGAACAAAGAACGCGACAAACACTGGAAAGAGGCCTATGAAGACACAAATATTAAAGTTCGACACTTCGAGCTCGACGAAAAAGAAAAAATATTTTTGTGCGACTTTGTAAAAAAGATTACTTCCGAAAGAAGATTGGAAAGCGCTTAAATACAGTAATTAGTTACTAGTAATGGTTGCGTGTTGAATAGTAAGTTTAAATCTTAATTTAATCTTTTGTCTTGGCCTATTTACTACAAAAACCTGATCCGGCTCGGCAATCCAAAATCGCAAGTGGGAATTGTAACGCTTTGGACCATTTGTGACGAAGTTATCAAAGATATTGATAAAGAAACCTATTGCGCAGCTGGCCAACTCTACACCAAAAACGGGTTAAACTATCTGGTGAGAAACTTACTGGCGAACAAAAACATCCGCTATTTGCTAGTTTGTGGCCAAGACCGCGGCGGTTCCGGCCAGGAGCTTTTAACTTTATGGAAAACGAGCAAGAGCGATTTTTTGCATAAGGAAATCGCGGCCGATTCAATAAAGAAGCTGACGGAAAAGGTCAAACTGATAAATTTAAATGCGGATCCGGACGCGGGTAAAAATATAGCGGAGGTAATTGGCGGATTAGACCAAAGTCTACCATCTTACGGCAAGAAGGAAGAATTCCCGGAACCAAAAACCGAAGAACTCAACGAATTGGAATGCCGCTTCCCCACCGACGCGGCGGTCTTCAAGGCCCGGGGAAAGACTGTCGCGGAAACCTGGCTTAAAGTGCTTAAAACCATTTTAAAATTCGGTGACGTTAAGGAGACTGACTCGATGAAAATAAAAGAAGTGCTCAATATGGCGGCTGTCATTACCGACGAGGATCCCGAAAACCTTAGCGTGCCCGAGTGGCTCGGTTTCGATCACCGCAAAATTGAAGATTATCTGCCTCAAATAATCAGCAAGGAAAAAATCGCCGGCTTGCACTATACTTACGGTTATCGTTTAGGTGGCCATTTTGAGATAGACCAAATCGAAAAAATGATCGAGAAACTCAAGCGCGATCCCAACGCCCGCGAGGCTTTGGGAGTCCTGTTCGATCCCCGAGTCGATATCGAGGCGGAACACCGGCCGTGCATAGTGCTGGTGCAGGCTCTCCGTAATCAGAATAAACTAAACTTCAACGCCTACGTCCGATCGCACGACATGTTTGGCGGCTGGCCACTCAACGCTTTTGGATTGCGCAAGCTGCAAAAACGCCTTTGCGATGAGACAAATACGCCTATTGGATCACTCACGTTGATTTCCGCCAGCGCTCATATTTATGATTTCAATTGGGAAGAAGTTCAGAAAATAGTCCGAAAGAATCTGCAATGGGAGTTCGAAGCCGACCCGCGGGGATTTTTCAAAATTGATATCAATAAAGAAACCAAGGAAATATTGGCGGAACATTTCAGTCCCGAAGGTAATTCACTGAAAGTGTTCCAGCAAAATATTGATACCCCTAAAGCCGCTCTAGAGCTGGCAAAAAAGATTAACGAAGAATTGTGCATATCATTAACCTCCCACGCTCTTGATCTGGGCATCGAACTGCAAAAAGCTGAATCCGCTCTTCGGCTGGATAAAGACTATGTCCAAGACCAGCCATTTCTGCTAGACTGATTCAATTTTGTCTGCTAGATAAATCTATGAAAATAAAAGTTTTTATATAAACACTTTCGGCAAAAATTCTCGTTCATTATCCCAAAATAACCCAGAAGGAGGTCAAGATGGAAATAGAAGAGACAACCTTGAAGATAAAGAAGGTTGGCAAAGGGAAATTTAAGGTTGCCGGCTGCACAACAAGATACGGCAAGAATGGTAAAATGGAAACCGAGGATCACTCTAAGGGGTGTGACAAAAAGCCAACTTGCTACATGAAAAACGTATGTCCTTTCACGAAGGTTAAGTTGGAACTAGCCTAGAGAAGCTTTCTCAGACCTCTATCGTTGTTACTAAGCTAGGTAAGCGGGGATTTTTTCTCCGCTTCTTCTTTTTATGAATAAATATTTCTCAAGCTGGACGATTTTCAAAATAGCAAAACAGTGATTTGGAGCTGCAATAAAGTTATTATATAAATAGTCATAAAGCCAAAAGGGCTCTATATTAAGAACTGTTCTTATGATTCTATCCAGCCTGGAAATTCGTCAACGCTTCCTGGAGTTTTTCAAGAAAAAGGGGCATGGTATCCTGCCTTCCGCTTCTATCGTACCAGAAAACGATCCGAGTGTGCTTTTTACCACCGCGGGAATGCAATCGTTGGTGCCATATCTTTTGGGAGAAAAACATCCTCTAGGAACTCGATTGGCCAACGTGCAGAAATGCGTCCGATTAACAGATATCGAGGAAGTGGGCGACGCAACTCATTTGACTTTCTTCGAAATGCTCGGTAATTGGTCATTGGGAGACTACTTCAAAAAAGAATCGATAGATTGGAGCATGGATTTCCTGACTTCTGGCGAGTATGGATTAGGGATTAATCCGGATCGACTTTACATCAGCATATTTTCCGGAGACGAAGAGTCGCCCCAAGACAAGGAATCCATAACGATCTGGAAAGAAGCTTTTGCCAACCTTGGCATCGACGCGAGGATCCACGATCAAGAAAATTTAGACAAATCTACCTACAACCTGGAGCCGTCCTACCGAATATTTCTTTTGGGTAAAAAAGACAATTGGTGGCCGGCCGGCGGAAAGCATCCCGGACCTCAAGGACCGGATACGGAGATTTTCTATTATTGGGGAAAAGGCCCGCTTGATCTGGAGAAAGAACGCCCGGGCTACAACGACAATAATTTCTGGGAAATTTGGAACAACGTGTTCATGGAATACCGCCACAATGGTGGCTACAAAAAATTATCCCAGCGAAACGTCGATACCGGCATGGGATTGGAGAGAGTTTGCGCCATAATGGAAGACCATCCCGACATATATCTGACCGAACTGTTCAAACCATTGATAAAAATATTGGAGCAAGAAAGCAATATTGATTACGCCAGAGATTCTGAAACCACGCGAGCGATGCGGGTTATAGCCGATCATATTCGCACTACGGTATTTATTCTAGGTGACGATTCACAAATAGTTCCTTCCAATTTAGGTAAAGGTTACGTGCTGCGCCGCCTGATAAGAAGAGCTCTGCGCTATAAAAAGGTTCTCAACGTTCCCGAAGAAAATAACAACGTTTTCGAGCAACTAGCCAGAGCCGTGGTAGAAAATTACGGCAATATTTATCCGGAGTTGGGAAGAAATTTCAATTTTATTTTGGAAGAACTAAAAAAAGAAGAAGAACGTTTCCATAACGCCCTCGAAAAAGGACTGAAAGAATGGGAAAAAATTTCCCAAAAAGGCGGCGGCATCAGTGGCAATGACGCCTTTAATCTTTTTTCCACCTATGGATTTCCTCTTGAGTTGACCCAGGAGTTAGCTCGGGAAAAGGGCCTTCAAATCGACGAAAAAGCCTTTAATAAAGCTTTTGAGAAACATCAAAAAATTTCCCGGGACGGAGCGGAAAAAAGATTTAAGGGCGGGCTAGTCGATGAAAGCTACGAAACAACCAAACTGCACACCGCGACTCATTTATTGCAAGCTTCCTTAAGAGCTGTTCTAGGTGATCACGTTACCCAAAAAGGCAGCAATATCACCGCTGAAAGATTACGTTTTGACTTCACTTATCCCAAAAAAATGAATGAGGAAGAAAGGCAAAAGGTGCAGGACTTGGTAAACAACGCCATAAAGAGTAACTTATCAGTCGAGTTCTCGGAGATGCCTTTCGAAAAAGCGGTTCAAGGCGGAGCATTGGGATTTTTTGAGAGCCGCTATGGGGAGTTGGTAAAAGTTTACACCATAGGCAGCCCGGATCAACCCTTCAGTAAAGAAATCTGCGGCGGGCCTCACGTCAAAAATACCGGAGAGCTGGGCCAATTTAAAATTATTAAGGAGGAAGCGGTAAGCGCGGGAGTGCGCCGGATAAAAGCAGTGCTGGAGTAATTTTAAATTTTAAGTTTTAAATCAATTTTAATTGCAAAATTTTAAGACGAAACAGCGTGTCTTAAAAGGTTTGTTATTAAAATTTGTTATTTGTTATTGATTAAAAATTTTAAATTTAAAACTTAAAATTTAAAATTATCTCGTGCTTCCGAAACAACATCGTCTAGATCGTAAAGAATTTGATGTCGTCTGGAAAAAGGGTCGCCGAATTCGCGGCCAGACTTTAAGTCTAATTGTTCTTCCGGCTGAAGATAAAAACGAACCGAGCAAAATCGGCATTATTGTCACGAAAAAAGTTGCTAAACTCGCTGTTGATCGCAACAAGCTTAAACGGCAAATTCGAAATGTGCTAAATCCCCACATGCTAAAATTTTTGCCAACCGGCCAAAGAACCGTCGTTATGGTTTTTCCAGTGGAAAAGCCTAGAAAATATCAAGCAATTAAAGAAGAACTGACAACATTGTTTAGCAAAATATAGACCTGAACTAGGAAATTTTAGACAAAGTGAAACTTTAAGCCGGAAATGTTTTTGGTTTTCCAGTTTATTTTCGCAATTTTGCCAATGTTCTTAAGGTCCGTCTCAAAAGGTCTAAGAGCGTTTATTGTTTTCGCGTTCGCGATAACGTCCAAAATGGAGATGGGGTCCACTAATTTAAGCCCCTTACCCGCTTTGTAGCGGCGAATTTCTTCGATTATTTGAATTACGTGATCGCCAGCTTTCTGTAGAGACGCATAATTATGCGTCTCTACAATTTTGGGCCAAGAACGAAGATGAATTGAGACGTCCTTATAATATTTTCCCTTGAAAAAAGCTTGATATATTTCTTCGGTTACAAAAGGCAAATAGGGCGCTAGTAAATGATTCATCATGTCCAGCAAGTACACGATTGTCCACTGGGCGGATTGTTTACCTATCTTGTCTTCCCCGTATAAACGCCCCTTAATAAGCTCTAGGTAATTGTCCGCGAGTTTCGTCCAAAAAAACTTTTCAATCGCTATCTTGGCTAAACCAAACTCATACTTGTCCAGATTTTTCGTTGCTTCCGCGACCAAATTACGCGCTTCGGACAATATCCATTGATCAGAAGGATAAATTTCCCTCGGCTGGCTAACTTTCTTGGGGCAATTCATAAATACAAACCGCGTCACGTTCCACAATTTTGTTAGTAACTTGTTCCCTGCCCGAATATCCTCTTCGGAATAACGCACGTTCATCCCCAAAGTAGTTCCACAAGCCCACCAGCGTAACGCGTCAGCACCATAGCGAGATATAACCTCTTCCGCTTTTACAAAATTACCCAACGACTTACTCATTTTTTCACCTTTATTATCTGTCCCGTGACCGGAAATCATCACGTCCTTCCAGGGAAGAGATTTGGTGTGCAAATGAGACTTAACTACCGTGTAAAAAAGCCAGGTGCGAATAATCTCCATCGCTTGAACCCTAAGAGACATCGGATAAATTTTCTTCATCAAATTGGTCCTCTCGCCCCACTTAGCGTTTATGAGCGGCGTTACCGAGGACGTCATCCAAGTGTCCATCACTTGCATTTCTCCTTCGATCACCTTACTTTTGCATTGAGGGCAGGTTTTAATCGGAGCCTTTTGTTCCCTGGGGTCAATCGGTAAAGATTTCGCGTTCGGTAAGATTATTTCACCGCAATCCTTGCAATGCCAGACAGGGAAAGGAACACCGTAAAAACGGTCTCTCGATACGCACCAATCCCACTTCAATCCCCTGATCCAATTGTCATAGTGGACCTTCATGGAGCGAGGATGCCAGTTTAATTCATTGCCCCTTTTCAATAAAGCGCCCTTGATATCAAGCAATTTGATATACCACTGATTCGATGAGTAAAATTCTATAGGATTTTTGCAGCGTTCGTGAATGTTAAGGGAGTGAATAATCTTCTTTTTTCCTCGTACCAATCCCATCTTTTTCAAATCATCCACAACGGGTTTTCGGGCTTCTCGAACCCTGATTCCCTTATACTTTCCGGCTATTTCGTTTAAATATCCCCACTTGTCAAAAATTACATAGGTATCCAGCTTATTTTCTCTCCATTTCTCAACATCTTCGCTATCTCCCCAAGTACAGACCATCATCAACCCCGTGCCCTTTTCTTTCTCTACGGACCGATGTGATCTTACTTTTACTTCTCGATTTACCAAGGGAACAACAGCATTTTTACCGATCAATTTCTGGTAACGCTTGTCGGCAGGATTAGCGTAAAGCGCGGCACAAGCAAAAATCAATTCCGGACGAGTGGTTGAGATGGTTAGAGGTTTGCCCAGCTCGTCTTTAAAGTCAATATCATACATCACGGTTTCCTCCTCTTGGTCTTCTAAGTCCGCTTGAGCCAAAGCCGTTTGACAGTAGGGACACCAGAATATCGGCCCGTTTTTTTGATAAATCCTTCCCTTTTTGTATAAGTCTATAAATGACAACTGGGCCACTTTTTGGGCGCTAGGTGAGATCGTGGAATACAATAGTCCCCAATCCACGCTTAAACCGAGAGATTTCCAAATATCGGTGTAAGTCTTCGACCCTTCTTTAGTCTCAAGTAAGCATAAATCGACAAACTCCTTGCGGGTTATCTTCGCTTTGTCAACCTTGAATTTTTTCTCGCAATGCCGCTCAGTGGGAAGACCGTTATCATCAAATCCCATCGGATAAAAAACATTCTTGCCCAACATGCGCTGGTATCGGACAATGACTTCGGCTTGAGTATAACTCATGGCATGGCCAACGTGCAGATGGTCAGCACTGATATAAGGCGGCGGGGTATCGACAGAATAAATTTTCCCGCCATTCTTAGGGTTAAATTTATAAATTTTCTTTTGCTCCCAAAATCGAGACCATTTCGCTTCAGTTTCTTCAGGGTTGTAATGCTTGGAAATTGCCATTTTGAAAAATAAGCTTTAGAATCTTAAAATGTGAAACATGTCATATCATAGATAAATAATAGCCGATAAAAAAAGAATAAATCAAATTGGCTGTGTTCATGTTCCGTGTTACACGTTATATGCTTAATGATTTGCCCGTGGAAAAAGAAATCGTAAAATTTGAAGGTGAAGTCACAGAGGCCCTTCCCAACGCTACTTTTCAAGTTAAGCTGGAAAACGGCCATGAAATCCTGGCTCACATTTCTGGCCGGATGAGAGTTAACTACATAAAATTGTTACCGGGAGATAAAGTGATGGTCGAGATGAGCCCCTACGACTTGACAAAAGGTAGAATTGTGAGAAGACTATAAGCAAGGGTAACGTGTAGCAGGCAGTGTGTAACGTGTACCGCATACACGTTATGTTTGTTTTGTGTTTATACACATTGCCCATTACACTTTACTAGGATTTATGAAAGTCAAAGCTTCCGTTAGGCCAATTTGTCGCGATTGTAAGGTAGTGCGCCGCAAGAAGAAAGTTTATGTTGTTTGCAAAAAGAACCCCCGTCACAAGCAGCGGCAGGGGTAGCATTAAAATTTCCAATTTGCAATTTGAAATTTTCAATGAATTTTTAATTTCAAATTTACTAATTTCAAATTCAATTCAAATTAAAAATTTTAAATTTTAAATTAACCGTCGTGCCTAGAATAGTCGGAGTAAATATTCCAGAGAACAAACGTATCGAAATATCCCTTACTTATATTTTTGGTATCGGAAATTCTCTTAGCAATAAGATTTTAGCAAAAACCGGGATCGACAAAACCAAACGAGCCAAGAGTTTGAGTCCCGAAGAAGTAAACCGTTTGAAAGAAGAAGTGGAGAAATATAAGACCGAAGGAGAGTTGCGTTATGAAGTCTCTTCCCATATTAAACGTCTGAAAGAAATAGGCAGTTATCGCGGTTCCCGCCACTCAAAACATTTAACAGTTCGGGGACAAAACACCAAGACCAACTCCCGCACTGTTAGAGGAAACATCCGGCGTACCATGGGCAGTGGTAAGAGAAAAGTCGAGAAGAAGTAAGCTAACTATAATTACCAAGAAGATTAATCAATTTACAATGGTTGAAAAAGATCAAGCCAACGAAACCGAAAAGACCTCCAAAGAGGATGGGAAAGTCAACGTTAAGGAAGGCACTGGCAAAACAGAGAAAGAAGAAACTGTGAAGCCACAAAAGAGCGCGGTTGCTCTTAATGCTACCGCTGTTGCCGCCCCCGTGAGAAAAAATCTTCGTCGGCGCCATTTCCCGAAAGCCAAGGCTTACATTTTATGCTCTTACAATAATACCTCCATCACGATAAGTGATTTGAACGGGAATGTTTTGGGTTGGGGCAGTGCAGGATCTTTAGGATTCAAAGGTCCGAAGAAATCGACTCCTTTTGCCGCCACTCTGGTAGCCCAAAAAGTAGTCGAGAAAACCGCCCGCTTCGGCATAAAAGAAATGGATATTTTTATCAAGGGCGTGGGTGGTGGTAGAGAAGCTTCGGTACGAGCGTTGGGCAACACTGGGATAATGGTCAACTCAATCAAGGACGTTACTCCCGTACCTCACAACGGGTGCCGGCCCAAGAAACCGAGGAGAGTGTAATTCAGGCGCAAGGCGTAAGACATAAGACGTAAGATATAATAAGATATAAGTTGTAAGATATAAGCCAGCAATTAAAAAATAAATAAGCGAATTCTATGCCGGATAAAGAAGTTAAAACTGGAGAAATCATTCAGGTCATTGGTCCCGTAGTTGATATTAAGTTTCGGGATAAAGGAGAACTGCCCGCCATCTACAACGCTATAAAAGTTAAAAACCAGGGCGAAGAACTGATTCTGGAAGTTAACCAGCATATGGGAGCGGGAAGAGTACGAACCATCGCGATGGGCCCAACTGACGGTTTGAGGAGGGGCACTGAAGCAATCAATACGGGTAGCCCTATTCAAGTTCCCGTGGGAAGAAAAACGCTGGGAAGAATGTTTGATATTCTGGGTAACCCCATAGACGGGAAAGAGGAGCCGAGCGAGATTAAAATGATGCCAATTCACAAAGAAGCGCCGAAGTTCATCGAACAATCGACCAAAACTGAAATATTTGAGACCGGCATTAAAGTAATAGATTTAATCTGTCCCTTCGTAAAAGGAGGGAAAGTGGGACTTTTCGGAGGCGCGGGAGTGGGTAAAACCGTAATCATTCAAGAACTGATTCACAACATCGCCTCGGAACACGGAGGATTTTCCGTTTTTGCGGGAGTGGGCGAGAGAACCCGAGAAGGAAACGATCTTTACTTCGATATGAAAGAATCGGGAGTACTAAAACAAACCACTCTAGTATTCGGACAAATGAACGAGCCGCCTGGAGCTCGCCAAAGAGTAGCCCTTACGGGTTTGACCATGGCCGAATATTTTCGTGACGAAGAAGGAAAAGACGTTCTTTTGTTTATTGATAATATATTCCGCTTTACCCAAGCCGGATCGGAAGTGTCAGCTTTACTGGGCCGCATTCCTTCCGCGGTCGGCTACCAGCCAACCTTGGCGGAAGAAATGGGTACTTTGCAAGAGAGAATCACGTCAACCAATAAAGGCTCGATTACCTCAATTCAGGCAGTTTATGTTCCCGCCGACGACATGACTGACCCAGCGCCGGCCACTACTTTTGGACACCTGGATTCAACCGTAGCGCTTTCTAGGCCTTTGACGGAACTGGGGATTTATCCCGCGGTAGATCCGCTGGACTCTTTTTCCACGATTTTGGATCCGGCTATAGTGGGAGAAGACCACTATCAAACGGCTAGAGAAGTGCAGAGGATCCTACAACGATACAAAGACCTGCAAGACATCATCGCTATCCTGGGAATGGACGAACTGTCCGAAGAAGATAAGCTGCTAGTTGCCCGCGCCCGCAAAATTCAAAAGTTTCTCTCTCAACCTTTCTCCGTAGCCGAACAATTTACCGGCCGGCCAGGAAAATACGTCCGCCGAGAAGACACTATCGCTGGATTCAAGGCCATTATCGACGGTAAATACGACGACAAAAATGAACAGGATTTTTACATGAAAGGAACGATCGACGAAGTAGGAAAATAGAGTACAAATTGCAATAATTTATTTTGTGCAATGAACGATCAAAAAGAAAATTACTGGCAGTATCTTCTCGATCTTTGGAACAAACTAAATCACTTTCTTTGACCTCGCAAAACAAAAGAGAGATCTTGCGGATTTAAAAGCCAAGCTGGAGCAAGAAAACATTTGGCAAGACCAAGAAAAAGCCAAGTCTTTATTGGTTGATTTAAAAAACAAAGAAAACGAAGTTTCTTTTTGGGAAGAGATCGAGAAAAAAATCAAGGATCTGGAAGAAGAAAAGGATTTACTTGACGATGTCCGGGTGGAGGCACCTTGCGACGGGTCTCTACAGGATTTCAAAAAAAGCCAAGATGACTGGGAAGAAAAAGTTGAACAAATTTTAAAAAAATTGAAAGAGAAAGAAGTGGTACTGATGTTTTCCGGAAAGTATGATCTTAACGATGCTGTTTTGTCAATAAAATCCGGCGCGGGGGGGACTGATGCCCAGGACTGGGCGGAAATGCTATTGCGAATGTATCTGCGTTATTTCGAGCAAAAAGGTTTCGAAGCAAAAATAACGGACAAGTCTCCGGGAAAAGAAGCCGGGGTCAAGAGCGTGGAACTGCAAGTCAAAGGAAATTTCGCTTATGGATTTCTGAAAGGGGAACATGGAATCCATCGTCTGGTACGTCTTTCACCCTTTAACGTGGCTAAAAGCCGCGAAACGTCCTTCGCGAGTGTCGAAGTGGTACCGCTAATCCCGGAAAACAAGTTGGAGATAGACGAAAAAGATTTAAAAATTGATACTTTTCGAGCTGGCGGGCCGGGTGGACAACATGTCAACACGACATCTTCGGCTGTTCGGATAACCCACATTCCCAGTAAAATAACCGTGACTTGTCAAAATGAGCGCAGCCAATTGCAAAACAAGCAACTGGCACTGCAAATTTTGAAGGCCAAAATTTTTCAGAAGCAGGAAGAGGAGCGTCAGAAAAAGATTTCCGGATTGAGAGGAGAACATCAGAACGTCTCTTTCGGCAACCAAATTCGCTCTTATGTCCTTCATCCCTACACGATGGTCAAGGACCACCGCACCGGCTTTTCCGTTTCGGACGTAAATAAAGCTCTCGAAGGTAATCTAGATGAATTTATCAAAAATTTCTTGGAATGGAACATTAAACGATAATTATGCTAAGAAAGAAAAATACCGCTAAGCCCCCACATTATAAAGTTTACACTCGATTAAAGCCCTCCAAAATTCACGGCGTGGGGGTTTTTGCCATTCGGGATATCCCTAAAGGAATTTATCTGTTCACTGATGAGGCAGAACAGAATATGGAAGATTGTTGGATGGACAAAGAAGAAGTAAGGAAACTCAATCCGGAATTCCGAAAGCTTTATGATGATTTTTGCTTGATTAAAAACAATAAATACAGTTGCCCAAAAACATTCGATTTATTGACGCCGGGGTGGTATATTAATCATTCCGACAAGCCTAACGTGCTAAAAAGAGACGGCGGAAGCTTTAAAACTCTGCGTAAAATAAAAAAGGGCGAAGAGCTTACTACCAGCTATAAAATTTTTAGCGAAGAACCCAGGCGCAAGTGGCTTAAATAGTAATATTATACTTACAATAAACTATAAACTTTTAAATGAGCTGTTATGACCGTACAAGAAATTTTTGATTTAGCCATTAAGATGGGGCGCAAGGCCGATCCCCGGCCAGAAGAGGAAATCGAGAAACAGCTAGGGCAAATCAAACAAAATTACAATAAACTTTCCGCTAGAGAAAAGGAATTCTACCCTAAGGAAAAATTAATCAACCCTTATCCGGATTCTTTGATTCACTCGGGTAATCTTAACCAGAGGGTAAAGAAGATTCTAGTTACTATCGATGCCACCGAAGGAAAACAAATGGTTGCCCGAGAACTAGGTGCAGACTTGGTTATTAGTCATCATCCGACCGGCAAAAGCCTCGCTCTCCTTGGCGAAGCGATGAAATTGCAACTTTATGTGTATAAGAAATACGGAATTCCCATAAATATAATTGAGGGATTATTACGAAAAAAAATTGAAGAGGTCCGGCGAGGGCTGCATGCCCTGAATCACTTTTTAGCGACCGACACGGCGCGGCTCTTGAAAATTAATTTAATGAATATTCACACACCAACGGACAATCTAGCCTACGACTTTATCGAAAGAATTCTTGAAAAGAAAAATCCTGAATACGTTTTCGAAGTATTGGAATTATTATTCGCGATACCTGAATACCAAGAAGCGGCCAGGCGCGGAGCTCCACCCAGACTTTTTGCGGGAAACCCCAAGAATCATTGTGGTAAAACGGTAGTTTCTGAATTTACTGGAGGTACTGATGGTGCCGAAAAAATCTACTCTCATCTCGCTACCGCTGGCATCGGAACCGTAATATCTATGCACCAATCCGAAGCATACCGCAAAGAAGCAGAAAAATCTTTTATTAATGTTGTTATCGCTTCTCATATCGCTTCCGATTCTTTAGGAATGAATCTCTTTGTTGACGAGCTTGAGAAAAAGGGAATTGATATTTTACCGGCGGGAGGATTCATAAGAGTCAGCCGAGTTAAGAATAAAAAGGGGCAGGTCGTAAACCCAATTGAATAAAATGAACTTCAGGATGAATAAAAAATTAAAATCGATTGTCGTTGTCGTAACTTGGAACAGAATTGATTTATTGAAGCAGCTGTTGGAAGCCCTAAAAAAGCAGGAAGATAAAAGTTTCGGCCTTATTGTGGTGGATAATGGATCGGAGGACGGCTCACGAGAGCTATTGGCTAAAGAAGAACTCGAAAGCACTACCGGAGAAATTCCCATCTGGGGACTTTTCCTCAAAGAAAACCTGGGTTTCGCCTTACCCAACAACCTGGGAATCACCTTCGCCACGGAACTGTCGGAATCAAACTATATTATTTTGTTAAACAACGATACAATTCCCGATCCAAATTTCATCAAACTGTTTCATGAAAAAGCCGACTCTTATTTAGACGGTTCCGACCAAAAGAACCTGGACATTTATAAAAGACTATTTCCTTTCCTTTCTCAAAAAAACGGCTGGAAAATCGGTTCCTTCGCTCCGCTGGTAGAAAACTATTATGCTCGAGGAAAGGTGGACGCGGCGGGAATAAGAATTTCGCCCGACGGAAACGCCATTAACCGAGGAGTGGGAGAAAAAACGTTCAAATTTCAGAGAGAAAAAGAAGTTTTCGGCCCTTCGGGATCAGCCGTCCTATATCCAAAGAAAGCTCTTTTGGACGTGGCACTGCCTCCAATAAATACTGCCATCTTGAAAGAGCGGCAGGATAGTTCTTCAAAAAAAGAAGGGGGGTGGTCGGTGGAAATCAGCCATAAATTGGTAGGCAAAGAAAAATTCCGTAAGTCTAAACCCGTCCGCAATTCTTCTCTTGTTGCCAGTCATCGATACTTGCCTATCAAGGAATTTTTCTCTTCCCGCTACTTTGCTTACTTTGAGGACGTGGACTTAGCCTGGCGGCTACGCTTACGTTTGTGGGGTTCGGTTTATGTCCCTCAAGTAAAAATTCTCCATTACCACTCGGCCACCGCCAAAGCCTACTCGCCCTTAAAATCCTTCTACGTGCACCGCAATCAATACTTCAATATCGTAAGAGACTTCCCCTCTTTCTACGTTTTTGTCGGCCTCTGGAACGCCTTTAAAAGATATTTTTATCTATTGCAAAGCCTAAAAAGAAAACGGGGTCCGGCGGCGCGAGTAGCCAAAAACAGCAGCAGCGCCACCGTATTTTACATTACGATAAAAGGCTGGGGCAGTGTTATCAGAAATATAGTCGGGTTGATTAGGGAACGCTTTTACATCCAGAAAAACCGCCTGATCAGTCGCGCTGAATTCCGTGACGTAATAAATTGTCCACGCTTTCGCGCTTCTTTCGAAAAGATGATTTTCGAAACTCAAGATTTTTTAGAGGAGCAAAAGAAAATCGGTGTAAAGGACAAGGGCCGTGTTTCTTAAGGCAAGCCAAATGTAAAGCCGTACCGTAACCCTTGTGCCGGTCAAAGCAGTATTTGGGCCAACGTCGGTGAGCTTTTTTCATAAGACGGTCACGGGTGACCTTGGCTATGATTGAGGCACAAGCGATGCTAAATAAACGAGCGTCACCATTCACGACCGTTCTTTCGCGACAACTTTTTCTACTCTTAATAAATTCTTTGTTACCGTCCGCCAAAATTATCGCCGACTCTATCTTTAGCTTTTTTAAGGCTTTTTTCGCGGCTACCTCAATAGCCATCCTTATGCCCTGGCGGTCAATAAACTTTGCCGAGACCAGACCTACCGCGAAAGGAATATTTTTTTCGATGTAAGAAAACAACTCTTCCCTCTTGGCGGAAGAGAGTTTTTTTGAATCGTCAATCCATTGCCACCACTTATCCTTTTGGCGGATTTTCCGGTAAAAATTTGAGTCGAAAAAAGTAACTCCCACCGCCACTGGTCCCGCCAAAGGGCCCCGGCCGGCCTCATCCATTCCGACAATAAGTTTACCGGTTTTTCTAGAAAGTCTTTTTTCAAAGCGGAAATTAAGCATACAAAATAAGTTTCATAATTATCTCATGGTATTTTACATCAGCTCTTCCGGTTCCAAATCAACTTTCAATCCCTTGGATTTTCTAACAATATTACCTAATACTTTCCCAATCTCGACCTCTTTTTCAAATTTGATTATCAAATGCCAAGAGCATTTATTCTTCTCGTATAAATTAGAACCGGCAATCGGAAAAATATCCAGTAGCTTTTTTTCCAGCCTTAATTTCGCGATTATCGAGTTTATTTTTCTAGCCGCTTCTTCTTGGGAAACAGCTGTTATTTCCATTCTCACCAATCGGGAAAAAGGCGGATAATTAAATTTCTTCCGTTCTGCCAACCAACCGGAAAACAATGAAGAATATTGCTGGTTAACCATCTTTTGTAAAAGAGGGTGCAACGGATCTCTGGTCTGAACTACCAGTTCCGAAGAAGCGGATAATAAGTTAAAAAAACGACTAGCCGCTCTTTCTTCGGAACGAAAATCAGGATAGTATAATAATTCATCGAATGATAATATTCCGGCAAGCCCTATTTCTTTCTGAAAAAATCGAGCGATAGGCCAAAGACCGGCATAACCTAAGAATAATACCGGTTTTTTAAGATCGAGCAGCATCTTCTTCCAAAATGCCAGGAGTCCTTCGCCAGTGAAAGGAGCATCGGGAGAAACTACGGTAGTAAACTTCACTTCCTTTTCGATGTCAAGAAGAGATCGACGAATTTTTTCTACTCCAAAACCTGACATTGTAAAGTCATGACCGGAGCACTTGGGACAATTAGCAAAATAATTTTGGAAGTAGCCACAATAACGACAACTCAGAGAATTTTTCACGTTCAAAGACAACGTTTTGCCGCAACGAGGACAGCGCTGAACAAACCCACATTCCCGGCAAATGACAGTGTTCGCTAAGCCTTTGTGGTTTGCGAGTAAAAAAACCCATTTCCACCGACTTAACCGAGAGATTATTCTTTCCTTCAAGTAACCGCTCAAGGGCAAACTTTCTCGCGAAATAAATTTTTCGGTTTCCATGTTAACCAAGACTATCCTTCTCTTTTTATTTTTATAGTTCAAGCTTCGAGAAAGCAAGCGAGGCGGCTTATCTTGAGGTTCCGGCTGGCGATTTTCATTTACTTCCCGCGCAAAAAATTTTAGATCCAGAGAGGCAGTGTAAATTTTTCCTTTATTTTTCTTTAAATAAAAAGGCGAATGAAAAAAATCCTGCAGACGGGGAGTTTCGCTAAGATAAACTTTGGTGGCACCGGTATAAACCAGGGGCAGTAAAGTTCTCGCGTCGTAGCGAGGCAGCATGTCCCACTGTTTGTGACTGGAATCATGTCCGTCCTCTAAAATTATCAATCCCAGATTGGAGAATGGAGCAAAAATCGCGGATCGCGTCCCAATAAACAACCCCGAATGGAAGCTTCTGGTTAATTGCCAAGATTCGCGAAAATAGCTCCGCGGTAAAAACTTACCCAGCAGGATCGGGGAGGAGAAAGAAAAACTATCGGTAAGACTGGCATATTTAGCCGCCGCCGGCATTAGATGGCTTTTTTCGGGAACAACTACTAATACTTGTTTTTCTTCTTGCAAAGTTTTTTTGAGCAACGTCCGCAAAAATTCTTCTTGATCTTGAGAAAGGAAAATGAAGGGGGCGTTTTTTTTGACAAGCACGGGAGGCGTCACGTTATCGTTTTTTCTTTCCCTGCTCGAGTTGTAGTACTCTAGCCATTCCCGCAGCAACGGCAAATAAAAATACTTCACCGACGGTTGGCGAGTTTTAGATTGACGCGGCAAGTTAACCACCAACTTTAGCAAATGATTCCAGGAAACAAAATTTTCTTCTGCCGTAGTCTTGAGTCGCAAAAGTAGATCGGGAGAAATATATTTTCGCTCCATAATGGAGCAAATCGGCTTCAACCGGACTGCTCCGAAGGGAATATTAGAATAAAAGTAGTTTTTTGACTTGATAAGCGAAACCAAGTGGGTTTTATGCTCCTTACCTGGTTCCCAGTCAACAAAAACTCTCTTTGTCCCAATAATTATGCCCAATTTTTCAACATTACGCCAAGGAATCTTTACCAGGTCTCCTTTTTCAGCTTCCAGATTTTTTCCAGAAGCATAGTAAAAAAAGCCGGAAGTCTTTCCGTAGGGGAAACGCTGCAGAATAAGCACCTCCACAATAACGATAGGAAAATATTTTTTGTTAGGTGTTCTCATAAACGGGTTATTTTCGGCCAACGACAACCCAAACTTTATCAAGCTTACCACTATCCCAAGGCAGGTCCAGCACCGCTTCTTTAAACAAATGGTCGTCACTTTCTCTCACCATGGATACCGTGCCGAGAAGAATACCGGCGGGAACATCCGGATTTCTATTGTCAGTAATCACTTGATCCCCGACCTTGGGTTGACTATCTAAAGGAAGCATTTCCAAAACCGCTCTCAAGTCACGATTCCCTTCGAGAATTCCGTCCCAATCGGAACCGGCTATTTTGGCCCCGACGCGACTATCGTGATTGGGAGTGAGTATCACCTGACTAATTTTTTCCTGGCTTTCCTTAATTGTCCCCAGAAGCGCTCCTTGTTGGTCTAAAACGGGCATGCCTTTTTTAAGCTGAACGTCGTTGCCCCCGAACAAAAAAAGTAAGGGGGTGTTAAGAAAATTATCTTTTCCGATAACCTTCAGTTCCTTGATATTGTAAGCGGAACTAAGATTACTATCCTGAAACTGAATGTTCTTCTGTCTTATCGTTTCCTTTAACGCGGCATTTTCCTGAAGTAAAACCTCTTTTTCTTTTGCCAAAGAAGTTTCTTCCTCTTTACCGAACATCTTTTCTAACCAGCCCGATAAAAAGCCTTGGGCTTGCGTTGCCAGACTACCGCTTTCCGCCCCCACAAAACCAAATGAATATTGGTTAATCAAATGGCTGGGAAACCAAAGTAAAAGTATCATCAGCAAAAAAATGAAGATTTTGTTGGCTCTTTTTTTTCTGGCCAGTAGCCGTTTGGCTGAATTGGATAAAATATTATTATTCATAATTTAATGGTTCTGGTTTAAGGCAATAAAATAACCTCTGACCAAATTATAGAAAGAGAATATCACCTTGAAATTAAAACCGGTATTTCCTTTTGAACAGACTCTTAGATGCTAGTTTTAATTTCCTTCTTATTCCTTATCGGGGTCAGCCAGGCAACGCTAACCAGCAAGAAGTAAATAAAGAATACCCAAAGCAAGGTCTGAATCAAAAATCTTAATTTCTCCGATACATTGAGATAGGCGAAAGCCATTCCTCCTATGGAACCGCGGCTGTTCTCCGCTGTTTGAGAATTTTTGTCTAAAACAGGAATAAGCGCGACCTTACCTTCAGCCAACAATTTTTTATTGGAATCGTAAATCTTCACTCCTAGATTATGGGGAGTTTTGGGAAGGAATTTTTTGCCGTCTAATGTTATTTTAAAACTATCTTTACCCTTTTGGGAATTACCTTCGTCAAACGACCAGAAATAGTGCAAATCGTCACGAACGGAAAAACTGCTCCCCGCGGGACCACGGGATGCCACGAACTCCAAATCCACTCCTAAGGGAACCTGATAAGAAAGGTTCTTTACACCAGCTTGTTCCTGACCAAGCGCCGCCCCGTTTGAACCATCAATTTTTTCCCCTCTCATCATTACACTAACGTAGGGATTCATAATCTTCAACGCCGTGTTATCTTCCACGATGTCGGTATGGTTGCGATTGCTAGCCACCAACTTCATGTCGTAAGAAGAATTGGCCGCTTTATTTACCAATAAAGAAATACGGGGGCTGTTGCCCTCCAATTTTTTCTTGTCTATGGACCAAACAAAATCATCATAAAAAGGACCGTCGTATTCGGCAATAACGTTATCACCCGAAAGAGCTTCACCGTTCACCAGCTCGTCTTTCTTCTCCCAAGTTCCATTGTTAAACGCGGCTCTAAAAAAGCGGATCTTGAGATTTTCGCTCACATTGAAATTAACGGTGGCCTCTCCTATCTTTTGTTTGTTGTTGTTGGTTTCCACCACTTTAACCATAGCACTGTAGTCACCTTCCAACAACGGTTGCAGGTCCAGCTTTTTCCATCCTATGCCACCTTGATTTTTAAAGTCGGCTAGTTGGTTGGAAAGTTGGGTGTAGGCCACTTCGGCTCCTTGCTTTTTCCAAACTATTCTCCCGTTTTTCGGATCGTTTTCGGAACGCAGCACGTCCGACCCGTGTTTTAATGTCCATTCGTAGGAAAGCAATTCTTCGCCTAGCTCGTTTCCCGACACCACCGCCTCGAGAATAAGAGAATCCTTGACGGTAGGCCGCAAAGGCAGAAAATTTATAAAGGCATCCAGACGATTATCTTGAGAACCGTCCACGCTCTGCCAGATATCGTTAAGCTTTAAATAACCGAATCCGAAATCCTTGGAATCTTTACACTTGTCATTTTCCTTGTCGTCACAACGGCAAAAATCGTTGAACTCGGGAGAACTCTTACCGGCGTTCCTAATAACCTCGCTGTTACAAACATCGGTAAACGCCCACATGGTTTTGTAGTAAGGGGTTTTTTCGTTGGTTGGCAGCAAGGAAGTGCCTTCGATAACTACGCCAATTTTGTCTCCACTCTGATATTTGAATTGGACGGTTTGTTGGCCCAAACCGGCGATGTCCGCTTCATCGGGAAAGCCGTCACCATCCGTATCGGCGTTGCTGGGGTCGGTGCCCCAGAAAGTTTCTTCCTCTTCTCCAAAACTACCATCACCGGTGGTAAGGGGAATCGAGTTATCCCAGTTCAATTCCTTGTCGGGATTTTTCGCGCCGGGGAAAAAATGAGTACAAGTGATAGGCTGGAATATGCCCGCCAAATGATCACCTGAGTCCCTTCCTCCAAAGTTATAACGGAAGCAGCGGCTGCCCACCGGCTCAATAGAGTTTGAACCTAAAAAATTATTTTCTTTTACCGCGCATTTTTTATCGCAATAATCTCTTTGCTTTAAAGCTTCCCACTGGCTATTATGATAAACTTTTTCACATTCTATGCAATCTTGGGAAGGCTTGGATCCGCAGCTGCCTTTGTTTAGACAGTACAGATTCCTGTCATCAACGCATTTCATTTCCTGATCAAAGAAATCCGAGTCACAACCGGTATAATCATCCAGAGACAAAGTTCGGTAACAATCTTCCTTGCGATCACCGCTCTTTTTATCACAAACCTTATTAAAACAGCTTTTATCGATGTCGTCCCAAACATTGTCGACGCAGTCAGAAAAGTCATTTTTGCTTCCGCCGCAGCACTTGTCGATCCAGTCTCCACAAGTAGGCTCCGCGCATTTGTCATATTTCCATTTATTTTCGTTTTCGGCATTGCTATATTCCACCTTGCAATTCTTCTTGCAACTGGACGTGAAATCCGAATAGGTAAAGTCGTAGTCATTCCCCAAAATATCATCGACCTTTTTTTCGATTGCCCCTTCGCCATCATCTCCTCCGTAATGCGCGTTGTAACCATCTCTGTCTTTAGCGGAATCTTCGTTGGCCTTGCCCAAGTCTTTGGCTTTGGGAGTCTGACCGGGAATGTAACTTCCCCGCGCTTGAGCCATAGCGCCCCGAATCAATGCCCCTTCCAGGGTGTTGGAAGAAATAAATGTTTTTTCTTTATTCTTCACGACAACAGACCCCGCTTTGGGATCGGAATTATAAATATACCAGCTATAATACAGTTTTGTCGAAGCGTTGCGAAAATTTTGCGGGAGTGCCTGGGCGTAAACCACGTCGCCGACCCGGGGGTGAGATGGCGTTACGATAACTTCATTCCTGGGAACTTTTTCTTCGCTCCTTTCGCTTGTTCCCATTTGGTCACGGTTTCCGCCAACGTTTCCCGAAGCCGCTAAGAATTTCCCCAGATCCGATCCCGAGCCGTTTGACTCCGAAGCACTATTACTAATACTTCCCGGCAACAAAAAGGCTTGGGCGGGAAAAACGCCACTCAGAGAAACTGAGAGAGTGATTGATAATATTATTTTGGTTAATTTAGATCTCATGATTTGAGGTTTGGAACGTTATACGTTAGCGACAACTCTGTCGAACAAGATTTCCTGTCGGGAAATAGAAAAAGGTAACGGATATTGTTCGTCATAGGAGCGCAGCAATAAGCCCAGACATTCCCTCTCTGCAACGCTTAAGTCTTGAACGTTGGGTGAACGAATTAAATAGTCGCTCCTTTCGTTGATTTCATGAGGACCCGCTCCCGCGTACGCCCGGTAGTCCGCCAGCCAATTGCTGACAGTCGGTTGAACTTGCTCACCGTTAAAAATTAGGCGGATGGGCCAACCGCAGACAAGCTGATCCGCTACTTTAGGAAATTTCTTAATTAATTTATCGACACTTTCGTCAAGATAGTCACTTGAGCCGATATTCAACTGATGTTTTACTCTGCTCAACACGACCTCTTCCTCTGAGACTGCCGGATCCTCCGGAACGCTGCCATTTTCTTCAATGTATTGATCGAGCGCTTTTTCCAACGCCCCTTGAATTTGATTTTGTGAGGGAAACTTTAATCCTTCATAAAACTCCAATATTTTCAGTAGCAGTACTTTTTCTTCCTGGTTTAAAAACCGGACGTTTTCATTGGTGGTCAAGTAATTATACGGCACTATTTTTTCATGGCGGTCCATGCCGTAGATCCGGTTATAATCCCTTAGCCAGTTGCTTAAAGTGGGAGATACGTCTCCTTTTTCTCCATGAATTACTATCGTCCGGCTACTTAACTTTTCATCGTTTTTCAGCATTGCTTCAACAAAAGCTTGGACCGTCTCGGGCCACAAAACATCGGGGGTCAAATTCATTTTTATGGCGAAACGGTTCGGAACGTCAACACCAACCTTGAAAGCCTTGACCAGAAAAGAACGAAACAATTCCAACTGTTCTTTCTCGGGTAAAATGGAAAAAGCGATAAAGCTCATTAGAGCTTTATAAACCTTTAATTCTTCTATTTTCGCGTCGTCGTTGGATACTTCCGGGTTTTTTTTAAGTTCGTCTATTTCAGTTAAAACCTCCTGCGCGTCTTCCAAAAAGTAAGTCTTAAGAGTTTCAACAACTTTGTTTCTAATGGTTTGGATTTGGCTTTCCAACATAAATTTTTATTTTTCAGGAAAAACGAAGAAATAAATAAAACAACACCGCGCGTCACTAAATTATAAAAATAAGCTTGACTTAGCGGCGAAAACTAACTTTCTCGGATTTCTTTCTTAATTGCTTTAAGAAGCTTAAATCCGCTTTTAATCCTTCCTTAGTTGGCGTTTCCAAAATCATGTCCACATTATAGTTCTTTTTAGTGAAGTAGTCTACTAAGTTACGAAAAGTTTCTTCGCCCAAATTTCCCTTACCAATATGGGCATGGCGATCCACCCTAGAGCCAAAATCTCCCTTTGAATCATTTACGTGAACAAGTTTTACCTTCTCTTTTCCCATTACATTCTCAACTTTCTTGAAGACAGAAACTAGTTTTTCTTTAGACCTAAGATCATAACCCGAAGCAAACGCATGGGCGGTATCGAAACAAAACCCGGTCACCGCAGGCGCCGATTCAAGATAAAAAGCTAATTCTTCAAACTTTACCCCTAAAATAGCTCCCGCTCCGGCGGCTATTTCAATTAGCAAAGGAACACTCTTTTTCCCTGCCGTAATTTTCTCGAGTCCTTTGACTACTTGTTCAAAAGCCAGAGGCGAAAAGTTTTTTTTCCGAGCCATGTCGAGTAGCTCAGTAGGATACTTGGAAAACTCCGCTTCTTTCACCTCGGTAGCGATAGGTGAGTCAATTTTAAAATCCTTAGCGCTGCCGATGTGGGTAACGACATACTTCGCTCCTAAAATTTCAGCTCGCTCGATATCGTCCTGCAAGGCTTTTATCGAACCGTAAAATATCCTGTTGTTTAAGGAGGCCAGATTTATAAAGTAAGGCGCGTGGATATAATAATCGGAAATACCGGATAGCTGACAATTTCTCTTAAAATTTTTAACTGCTCTTGCCTCAAGAGGGAGAGCTTTTCCTCCATAAGGCGAACGAGAAAAAAACTGAAAGCATTCTCCTCCCGACTCCCTCACTTTTAAGGGTATGCTTTCCCAATCTCCCCCCGAGCTAGCATGGAAACCAAATTTGATAGACATATTTAAGTTATTTCAGAATGTGCAATAAACTATTGCCTACCATTTCTTGAGAAACGGGAATGCCCAGAAGATCCAGGACGGTAGGTGCGATGTCCACCAGCATACCGTCTACCATGCTTTGATGGCGCATTATTTGGCTTTCCGTTCTCTCTTTTTTGTTGTCGGGCGTTACCAAAAAGCACGGAACCGGGTTGCTTGAATGTTCCGTTACTTTTTCCCCGGTCTTGGGATCGGTCATTACTTCGGCATTTCCGTGATCCGAAGTGATTATCAACACCCCACCTTGATCAATTACCGCTTTTACTAAGTCTTTCAGACAGTGGTCGACTGATTGAATGGCTTTGGTCGCCGCTTCAAAATTTCCCGTGTGACCGATCATGTCAGCATTGGCATAATTGATTAAAACGAAGTCGTACTTCCGGGATTGAATTCCGGCTATGGCTTTTTCGGTCACTGCCGCAGCGCTCATCTCGGGAGATAAATCATAAGAACTCACCTGAGGAGAAGGAATAAGGAGCCGGTCTTCCCCAGGAAAAGGTTCTTCTTTTCCACCATTGAAGAAATAGGTAACGTGAGCGTATTTTTCCGTTTCGGCGACATGAAGTTGAGTCTTGCCATTCTCCGCAAGTATTTTTCCCAAAGAAGTAGTGATCTTCTGGGGTGGAAAAGCTACCTGTAACGGTAAATCTGGTTCGTATTCGACCATAGTCACAAAGTTGAGATTTCCAATTTTCTTCCGGGAAAAGTCCTGAAAATTTTCCTGAACGAACGCTTTCGTAAGTTGCCTGGCTCGGTCCTCCCTAAAATTAAAGAATATTACCGAATCGCCTTCCTTGATTGGACCGATAGGTTCCCCTTGTTTATCCGTTATAATAGTAGGCTCGATGTATTCGTCGCCGACATCTTTTTTGTAAGCGGCTTGGACAACTTCCAGAGGGTCGCCAGCTTTTTCGGAAGATTCGCCGATTATCACTTTATAAGCCTTTTCTATCCGATCCCAGTTGTTGTTCCGGTCCATGGCCCAATTGCGACCACCAATAGAAGCGATGGCCCCGACACCCAATTCTTTCATCTTCTCGTGGAGAGCGCTAACGAACTCTATTCCGGCTTTAGGGAGAGTGTCCCTGCCATCGGTAATCACCTGAACAAATAATTTGTCTATTCCCCGAGAAACAGCCAGCTCCAGAAGGGCAAAGATGTGGTCTATATGACTATGTACGCCGCCGTTGGAGACCAAACCAACCAACTGAACGGCTGTCCCTCGACGTTTAGCCTGATCCATGGCCTGAATCAGCATCTGATTGGAAAAAAAGGTTCCGTTTTGAATCGCCAAATTGATCCTAGGCAAGTTTTGATAAAGAATCATCCCGGTGCCGATTGTCATGTGGCCCACTTCCGAATTGCCCGATTCTCCCCAAGCCAGCCCCACTGATATACCGGAAGCTTGCAGAGCGATGCAGGGATAATTACCTTTAAGATATCCTGCTGTTGGTGTCTTAGCGTTAGCGATGGCGTTACCTTCCAATTCCGCGTTTATACCCCAACCATCCAATATCACAAGCGTCACGGGGCGATAAGTTTTTTTGTTGCCGTTATTACCAGCCAAAGGGCTGGAATTGTAATCGATTTCGCTAGAAGTCATTTTAATTGAGTGGTAAGATTTTTAAATTATTGTTTAATTATCATTTTTAAATATTCTTTAAGCAAACTCGGGCACGAAAATTGTTCATAATAAAATAAAATGTTATTTTGATAAAACTCGCGAAACGTTATATCTAAATTTACCCGTAATCTAACTTCATGAAAATCACTGTCGACAAAAGTAAGTGTATCGGATGCGGAGCGTGCGCCTCAATAGAACCAACAGTTTTTCGAATTAATCCGGAAGACGGTAAGTCGGAAGCTGATTCTGACGCTTGCGCCAGAAGCCAAAAGGAGGAAGGTTGCCGGGAAGCGGCTAAGGTCTGCCCCGTAGGCGCGATCACGATTGAAAAATAGCTGATAAGTTAGAAGTGCAAAGTTTAAAAAAGAGTAAAACCGCTTGATTTTTTTATCTTAACTTTATTTTTTCTTGACTCTTCACTTTCAACTTTTAACTTTGCACTTCTAACTTTTAACTAAATAAGGATGCCCATCAAAATAGCCATCAACGGTTTAGGCCGAATCGGTCGCGCCGCTTTTAAAATTGCTTCTTCACGAAAAGAAATTGAGATTATAGCGGTAAACGACCTAACTCCGCCGGAAGAGATAGCCTACCTTATGCGTTACGATTCGGTTTACGGAATTTGGGATCAGGAGGTTTCCGCCAAAGAAAATGAACTCTCCGTTGGCGGCAGAAAAATCCCCTACTTTCATGAGGCCGAACCCGAAAAGCTTCCCTGGAAAAAGCTCGGCGCCGACGTCGTGCTGGAGTGCACCGGGGTTTTTAATAAAAGCGAAAAAGCCGGAAAACACTTGGAGGCAGGAGCAAAACTGGTTATTCTCAGCGCCCCGCCCAAATCTGACGACATTAAAATTTTACTGATGGGGTGTAATGAAAAAGAATTCAATCCAGAAAAGCACCGAATTATTTCCAACGCTTCTTGCACCACCAACTGTCTCGCTCCGGTAATAAAAATTCTCAATGATGAATTCGGGGTGGAGCAAGCCCTTATGACGACCATTCACAGTTACACTGCCAGCCAGGCATTAGTCGACGGTCCCGCCAAAGAAATTCGGGAAACAAGGGCAGCTGCTTTAAACATTATCCCTTCTTCCACGGGAGCGGCCATCGCGGTAACCAAGGTTCTCCCGGAATTAGAAGGGCGTTTTCATGGAATGGCCGTGCGAGTCCCTTCGCCGGTGGTCTCCGCTTCCGACCTGGTGGCTAAATTGAGAACGGAAGTCAGCGCCGAAAAAGTCAACAACGCGTTCATCTTGGCTTCTTCCACTTCCATGAAAGGTATTTTGGCAGTTACCCAAGAGGAGCTAGTGTCCACGGATTTTAAGAAAAATCCCCACTCGTCTATCATCGATTTATCTTTGACTATGGTTATGGGTAGAAATCTGGTTAAAGTATTCGCTTGGTATGATAATGAATGGGGCTATAGTCAGAGATTGATTGACCTTACCGAGTTCACTGGCAGTAAAATAAGTCAATAAAGATATTAGCAAACCCGTGCTTAGCACAGGGTAAAACAAAATTAAAAGCTAATATCCAAAAACTAAGAGCCACAACCTAAAACTAAAACTTGGAGTTTAATAGACAGTTTTAAGTTTTGAGTTGTGGTTTTTACATCTTATTTTTTAGTTTCAAATAATTTTAATGAGACTATTCAATCCAAGAAAATATATTCGTGATTGGAAAAATCAGTTCCGTTTTGACATAGGCATTGATCTTGGCACTGCCAATACTCTGGTATATGTCAGGGGGAAAGGGGTCGTCATCAACGAGCCCTCGGTCGTTGCTATCAACAAGCGCACCGGCAAAGTACTGGCGATCGGAACAGAGGCTAAAAAAATGGTGGGTAAGACACCCGCGCATATCGTGGCTAACCGTCCACTGGTAGACGGGGTAATCTCTGATTTCGAAGTAACCGAAGAAATGCTTACTTATTTCATTAACAAGGTGCGGGACGGCCGTTTTTCTTTTCTCGCCAAGCCTCGAGTTTTAGTCGGCATTCCTTCCGGCGTTACCGACGTGGAAAAAAGAGCGGTGCAGGAAGCCACTCTCAGCGGAGGAGCCGGCGAAGCTTTCCTTATTGAGGAGCCGATCGCCGCGGCGATCGGCTCGCGCCTGCCTATCCAGGAAGCGGGAGGGAATATGATCGTGGACATCGGCGGAGGAACTTCGGAAATCGCGGTTATATCACTGGGGGGAGCGGTAGTGGCAGAGAGTCTCCGAGTGGGTGGAGACAAAATGAATGAAAATATTATAAGTTATGTTCGGGAAAACTTTAATTTGTTGCTGGGGGAAAAAACTGCCGAAGATGTCAAGGTCGCCATCGGGTCAGCCTATCGCCTTGAACAACCGATTAAAGTGGCCATAAGAGGAAGGGATTTAATCACCGGACTCCCAAAAGAAATTGAAGTAACCGATAGCGACATCCGCCAAGCCACTCAGAAATCGGTGCGCGCCATAATGAACGCCATCAAGAACGTCTTGGAAGAAACGCCTCCGGAACTTCTGGGAGACATTATGCGTCGGGGAGTTATTATGGCGGGCGGGGGCAGCTTACTTCGCGGATTAGATCGACTAATCGCCGAACAAACCGAAATGCCCGTAAAGCTGGTTGATGATCCGCTCACGGCCGTAGTCAGGGGAACCGGCATTGTTTTAGAGGATATCGACGAATTGCGAGACGTTATGATCGACACTTACGCCGACGACAACAAACCGCAGTGGTAGTCGAAAGTTCCTAGTCGAAAGTCTAGAACAAATAAGCTATTTTAGATATTTTATAAAGCCAGATAATAATTTTGAAATTTCTATCTTGTTGATCTTTGCCATCAGGATTTAATTGACCTTATAGGCCTTTCTGCCTGCTCGCCTCGTCTTCGGCTCATCGAAGTGGGCCGGTAGGCAGGCGACTTTAGACTTTCGACTACTCTCCATGAAACTGTTTCTTAAACAGGGCGATGCGGGTTTTTAGGACTGGAAACTCCGATAGATCATGGCTTTTGGCTAAAATCAGGCTAGCCGCTCCCCGAGCGGTTTTAATTAATTCGGTATCCGACAAATTAGCCATGGTCAGGTCCGGCAACCCCGATTGGCGCATCCCGATAAATTCGCCGGGTCCCCGAATCTTCAAATCTTGCTCCGCTAAAGAAAATCCGTCATCGTTTTTAACTAACGCGTTTAATCTTCTATTGGCCGTACTACCGCCTTCCGATAAAGCCAGAAAGGAGTAGGATTGATGTTTTCCCCGACCCACTCGGCCTCGGAACTGATGCAGCTGGGCCAAACCGAAACGCTCAGCGCCTTCAACCAACATTACGGTCGCATTTGGCACATCCACCCCCACTTCGACCACCGAGGTAGACACGAGAATATCAATCTTTTTGTCCTTGAAATTAAGCATTATTTCTTCCTTTTCTTTGCCCTTCATCCGACCGTGCAGCAAACCCACTTTAAACTCCGGAAATATTTTATCGGCTAAAATTTTCTGTTCTTTCTTTACCGCTTTTACTTCTTGCTGTTCCTGTTTTTGCCAGTAATCGGAGACGCATGGCAATGCGTCTCTACATAATAGCTCAGCTGATTTATCCTCGATTAACGGGCAAATAACAAAAGCTTGTCTTCCTTTTCTGATTTGCTGGCGAATGAATTCATACATTATTTTTCGATTTCCCGGCACCACGACTCGGGTAATAATCTTTTGCCTACCTTTAGGCATCTCCTTTAAGATTGAGAGTTCCAAGTCTGAATAAATCGCCAGGGCCAGGGTTCGGGGTATCGGGGTCGCGCTCATAGAAAGAAGGTGGGGTATTTGTTTACCGGAGCCGACGATTTCCTTCTGCAGATGAGACCTTTGGGCGACGCCGAAGCGGTGTTGTTCATCAATAATGACCAGCGCGAGATTTTTGAAACGAACATCTTCTTGGAGAATGGCGTGAGTAGCGCTAACAATTTTGACTTTCCCGGCCGCTAATTTTTTAATGAACTCCGCTTTGCTTTGTTTTTTTCCGGCCGTTCTCCGTTGCGACCGAGTAAAAACTCCGATTTGAGAAGATGGCAGGAAATCCAGCAGCATCTTCTTGAACGTCTTGAAATGTTGGAAGGCCAGGATCTCGGTGGGAGCCAAAACGACAGTCTGAAAATTACTTTTTGCGGTGATAAGTGCCGCTATCACTGCCACAACCGTTTTACCGGAACCGACATCTCCCTCCAGCAAACGGTTCATGGGATAAGATTTGGCTAAATCCTGCACGATCTCCCAAGCCGCCCGCCGCTGAGCCGAAGTCAATTCAAAAGGAAGACTCTTGACGAATTTCCTGATGGCGTTAATGTTCAAGTTGATTTCCGGCGCGGCATTTTTGCGCCACCGAATCTTCATCAGTCCTAAGTATAGTTGGATCAAAAATAACTCCTCGAAAGCCAGCCTTCTTTTAGCTAAGTTCTTTTTGTCTTCCGAGGAGGGGAAATGAATTTCTTTCAACGCTTCCGGCAATTCCATGAGCTTAAAATTTTCAATAAGAAAATTTGGCAACGTTTCCGGGATTGCCTTGGCCAGAGGTAGCAGAGGATGGATCTGGCGTCGTAGCCATCGGGAAGTTAACACCCGGTCCTCGTGATAAACCGGCAACATTCCTCCTGTGTTCACGCTGGGACCTTCCAGTTTCTCAAAAGAAGGATTGGTAAGAGTCAAAAAACCCCCGTTAAAATCGACCTTGCCACTAAAACGATAGGTCTCCCCGCGGCGAAAGTTATTTATTATGTAAGGCTGATTAAACCAAATAATTTTCATCGAACCGGTCTTGTCAGATATCAAAGCTTCCACCAGAGACATCCTCCTCCGGAAAGTTACCTTTTTCTCGATATCTTTCAGCTCCGCTTCAATAGTAACTTTTTCTCCGACTTGCAGTTTCTTTATTTCTTTGATCGCGCTAAAGTCATCGTAACGAAAAGGGAAATAGAATAGGAGATCTTTTACTTTTCTTATTTCTTTTTGCTTTAAGGCATCACAATAGCGATATCCAATGCCTTTAAGTTTCGATATATCGGTGCTTAGGCTAATGTTATTCATTTAGTTCAGACTTTATAAATCTAATCTTTTTATATTATAGCAAACAATCCTTAAAAACTCCTAAAAACTTTATTAACTGAACCTCAGAAATCTTGGCAACTTGACAACTCTAAAGCTTGTGTTATTTTTTAAACAGTGAGGGTTTCGCTGCACAAGGTACAAGTTTTTGCTCCTAAAGGAGGAAGGGAGTAAAGAACACAGGCAATATAAGCCACAACCGGCCGTGCCCAACTTTTTTGAGCTCAGGATTCGAATCAGACAGACGTTGATTCCACAACACAATATATCGCGAGATAATCCCGACCTCCTCTGACCATTCTTTCCTTGGGAAATCGAAGCAAAAAAACCCTCACCTCACCCAGCACCTTTCCGCGTGTCCAAACACGCACCTAGTTCTTTCATAAGTTAAGCTCACGCTTGCACCTTCCTTTCTGTTTATCACTACCCTCTCCCCGTTCCCCTCTATTCCACCCTCTGACTCTTCAGAGGGTTTTTTCTTTTTATAAAGACTTAATTTAGTGTCAATCACCGTTTACTAATCACTGTTTTGTGCTATACTGATAGTAAGAAAGGGGGTGAAGAAAATGAGTACGGAAAATTCAAAAAGATTCTTGACTATGATGGGATACGTCCTGATAATAGGAGCTATTTTGGGTCTCATTAGAGTCATGGGACCAACCTCTGGCGATAGCATTTTTGGCAGTTATTGGTGGCTGGGCTATCCTGTAAGTTTGACTTATCTGGTTACCGGAATCGTGGCTTTATTCTCAGCTTACACTTTAGCAGAAAATGTTGTTCTGCCCTTAACTTTCGCGATTGGAGTGGTGGCTTTCTTCGTAGGATTGTATGGACTGGTTTGGGGCGCAAAGATACTGGGAGTAAGTTTGGATGGCCCAATCGGAAATTTGTTTAACCTACTGTTCGGTGCCTGGGGTATTTGGGCGGTTTCCGGAGAGAGAGTCACGCTGATGAGAAAGTGTCGCAAGGGTGACATAGAAGCCTGCGACATGTTGGGAGTACAGAGAATAAGATAGATTTCGTTGCTTCCTTCCAGAATCGCGGAAGATAATAAGGAACTTTCTCTTGGAGTTTCAGAAATGTATTGGACTCCTTTTGCCAACGAACATAAAAATCCGCTAACACGGCGGATTTTGTTTTATTGTGGACCGTACCGGACTGATTTTAAACCAAATTATTGAAGAGCTCAAGGGCTAGGCGGAATTGTTAACAGCATCTGAATCTTTTTTACAAAATCCATGTGCCTCATGATACGCCCGATGCTCGTTTTAAAAAGCTTTCTTTGTCCAAGATCATTTTCAGAACTTCTGGCTGGTATTTATTGTCGGGATATTTTTTGACTCCCAATTTTATAAATCCACAGAATTCGTAGAGCTCAATCGCCCGTTTATTTTCTGGCCTTACCTCAATGTAAGCTTTATTATAATCCAGCTTTTTAAAAGCAATGTTTAAGACTTTGTTGATGGATACGCCCCCGATGCCTTTTCCCCAATAGTCTTTTTCGCCGATAACAATATGGATCTCAAAAGTTTTTTTATCTTTGTAAGAGAGGGAGATATTACCAACTATTTTTGAATCATAATGAATTAAATAGTGGCTGTCTTTTTTGGAATTCAGCATAGCTAAAAAATACCCCTTCAGAACGTTATCGTCTTTTTCGTATATCCCACTGGTTAGTTTGATAAGCTCTTTATCCTTCCACCATTTAAGGAAGTAGCGTGAGTCGGATTTTTGGATCTTTCTCAGTCTTGTGATTTTATGAGCCATAGGATTTAGATAAAATTTGTTTTTATTTTATAACAAAAAAAAGCCCAGAGATAGTCTCCGGGCTCTTGTGGTAGCTTGTGCCGTGCTGCGTTCGCGTTAACTTTTATGGCAGTTGCTTGGCGCCTGGCAGGTGTTGTTAACGGTACGCTTTGGCAATGCCTTGATAATTACCGTTTTCATCTGTTTCTCCTTTCCGTCTCGGGAAAACTTACTGTCGTAAAGCCTCCCCAAGACTGTCTTTTAAGAGCTCCACCGTCATGCCGTGGTAAAGCTCGCAGTTGTATTTGATCGCAGCTTTTTTCTGAAGAGCGTCAAATTCCTCCGTTATGTGACACCCCCCGATGCATTGTCCCTCAATCATGCAACCTTCGCACCTTTTTATTCTTCCGGCTAACCTGTTTACAACGAGCGAATGGTATACTTCGCTGTTTTTGATTGCTTCCGAGGTTAAGCCGGCAAAGTTATTTGTGCTATACCCGCAAATAAAGACTTCTTCGGATGGGCTTACGCACATGCTCTTGCCAGCAACTCCCCCGCAAAAAGCGATATGTTTGTCAAGGATTGACGAGTTGAGATTTTCCACTGGACGTTCCCAAAAGCCAGTAAGATTGATGCCGCTAGAGTTGGCCAATCTTTTAAGGTTTACGAGTTTCTGAATCGCGGTTTTTACTGGAATGGACAACAGATGGATTACATCAAGATCAACTCTAACTGCGGGAAACCCATTCTCCTTGGCAAAGCAAATGAGCGAATCGTCAATCAGCCTAAAATTATCCCCTGTTACGGTTGTTGAGAAACCATTAATGTTGTTTCCATACCTCCTCAGGAGATTAACCGCAGAGATGATTCTGTCAAAAGTTCCTTTACCTGATTTTTCCTGCCTTACGAAATCATTTGCCTCCTTGGTTCCGTCAAGACTGACAGCTACTTCAACCCCAAAGTCCCTGAACAGCTCGGCCGTTCGCTTAGTCATAAGGGATATGTTTGAGTTGATGCGGAATTTGAGCCTCAAGGCTTTCCCATACCTGTCCTTGCAATACCCGAGAATCCTTCTGACTACCTTGGTGTTCAACAGGGATTCTCCCCCACCGAAATTAATGTAAGCTTCTTCTTTACCGTTCTCAAGCAGGAGTGAAATGAAAATGTCAACCGCCTTAATGGCAGTATCGAGAGTCATCAATTTCAAGCGGTTATCCTTACGATAGCTTGCCCCGATCATGCTGTTGGAAATGCAATATTTGCAAGCGAAGTTGCAGTCTTCCGAAACAATTAGAGATAAATACTCTATTTCCCTGCCTTGTTCTACGGATTTATCATAGTGGGCAGTCTTTTCTGCAAGGAAACCTCTCTCGTCAAAATCAGGTGGTACGAGAAAGTGAATACTCTCCAACAGGTCCAGATTCTCATCAGCATCCAGGAACACATTACTTTCCCTTAATTCGTCTCTTGTCTTTGGGGCGGAGAAGAAATTGAGCAAATCAACCCCCTCCGCGTTTAGTATCTGGGGATAGCCAAAGAGCGAATGCCAAACGACAAACATATCGCCATCCCTGACAGATTGGAGGTGTTTAGATTTTACTAGCCTTTCTCTCATTTTTCGTTCCCCTTTCGGTTTTTTATGCTTTCAAAGAGCTTTTTTCTTTAACAGTCTAATATGAAGCAGCGAATAAAAATAGTCAAGGGTGAAATATAAACTGAAACTCAGGAAGTTGAGAAAATTTCAGTTTTGGTTCAAAAGTCCGGTTTGGTGGGGCTGGATATGCCCTTGAATATTAGGTTTATGAAGGTGTGGACCGTACCGGAGTCGAACCGGTGACCTCTACAATGCGAATGTAGCGCTCTACCAACTGAGCTAACGGCCCATGTTAGTCGAAAGTCGAAAAGTCGAAAGTTTATAGAGTCTAAAGATAAATTAAGTATTGCCTGGACAACTTACGACTAAAGGCTTTTTTTACATCGGGTGGATGCCTTCCGACAGTCTCGCGCCGCCAATAAGGTGCAAATGAATATGCGGCACTTCCTGACCGCCGTGAAAACCGGTACGGATAAGCAGTTTATATCCTCCTTCTGAAATGCCCAATTCTTTGGCGATGTTGCTGGCCACCAGCAACATCTCGCCCAAAACCGCCCGGTGTTCTTCCTTAACTTCTGTCATGGAACCGATGTGTTTTTTGGGTATTATCAGAACGTGCACCGGCGCGATGGGATGAATGTCACGAAACGCGACCACTTCGTCGCCTTCAAAAATCAATTCCGTCTTAATCTCACCCTTGACGATTTTACAAAAAAGACAGTCTTCCATAAAAAAGATTACAATCCTAGAACCCTTGCTAATTGTTTAATGAGCGACACGGTAACCGGAGGAGCTAGCAAACTGTATACTTCTTCTCCCTCATCATCTTTCACCATGAATGGCTTTTCAACAGTTTTTACCTCTTTGGCCGCTTCGTCCCACTCATAAACATACTCCGGTGTTATTTCATAATCGTCTACATATTCTTCAGCGCTCTTTACCGGCACGGCATTGCGAATAAAAACTTTAGAGATGCCGTGAAGCGAGAAGATCTTTTCAATTAATTTATCATCCAACTCCAATCTATCTCTGATAGACTCAATTCCCATTTCATCTCCTTCTTTTCCAAACATTCTGGATCGTTCGTGATCGGGATTATCGCAAATAAGATAAAATTTTTGTTCTTTCTCATCGTATTCAACTTCTTTCGTAGTAAATAATTTTAAATTTCTGGGAGTATGGCAGATGGGGCAGACTCTCCGCCATTTCATACGCTCATCTAGTACCGCTTCCGGAATATCAATACCCACAAAGATATCCGGATCCTCTCTGTAATCGATCAGTTGTTTAAAAAACAAAGAGTAGGAAACTTGATCAAGATTACGAGGAAAGCCATCGATAAAAATTGTTTTTTTGCCCATTTGGTCAATTTCTCTTTTAATAAGCGCCATAATAAACTCGTTGGGAAGGAGGGTTTGTTGATCCCGCCCGACAAGCGCGTCTATAGCTTTCTCGGGTGTGATGTAACCCCGATAATTTTTGTGAAGATAATCCAACAAATCTTTTTTCTTACTTTCATCCGCAACGGCTTCATGAACTTCTCGCACAATATCTCCGACGGACAAATGGCCAATCTTGTCCCGTCCAAAAATTTCAATTAGCAGTTTAGTATATGTACCTTTACCTGAGTTCTTTTTACCTAAAAAATAAGCGATAAAAGTTTTTCCTTCATTGAAAAATTTTTGAAGCTTATCGATCTCTGCTCCAACTTTGGCAGAAAAATATTCTTTGCGCCCCTCAACACTGGTAAGATCGAAGTTTTTGTCAACTCCTTCCGTCTTTGTCCTGAAAAGCGGAAATTCTTTTTCGTACTTCATAGCCGATGAGTTTTAAAATTAAATGTTATTCTACCTATTGACCATATAAGAAATTTATCTATGTTTCAAGTTAAAACACCCGCCTTGGTGCTTGATAAAGAACCAGGCTACCGAGACGAAGGAGAAATTCTGCTTTTCACCAAGCTTTTTGGAATCCTAAAAGTAACCGCTACCGGCGTTTGCCGTCCCGGAGCCAGTCTATCCGCCTGGACCGAACCGCCTGCCAGCGTGGTCGCGGAAATTGCCTTGCCGGAAAACCATTCCGGCTATGGACGCCTGTTCACATTGAGTCTCGAGAATTATTTTCCCTATATCCGATCTTCCTATCAGAGCTTGAACTGGTTTTATTTTTATTGTTTTCTCCTTACTAACTTTCTGCCACGCGGAGTCAAATCCGATAAATCCTACCGCCTTTTGGGCAACGTTTTAAAATTCGAGGATTCGTGGAAAAACGATAGTTGGAGAGACCTTAATTTTGTTTACTTTCTTGTCCAACTCCTGAAGGTTGAAGGACTTTGCTCCAGCTTCAGCCATTGTGTTTCGTGTCAAGAGCGATTCCAGGATATCGAAACGACTTATTATTCCTTGAGCGAACAAGGGTTGCTTTGCAAGAATTGTTCGGTAAGAACAGCCCGCGATAATAATAAAAAATTCTTTTCCGACACTATTTCCCTTGATTTCCTGCGGTTGCTGCCCCAAATCAAACCCTTAAATTTGCCTAAGGGATTGCTCCGAATAAATCCCGAGGAAAGAATGGTGTTGGAAATCCAGGAAAAAAGCGAACAAATTGAACAAGCCTTTGCAAATATTTTTTCTCGCCCTAAGATAAATGACCAGACTTTCGCAAAAGTAAGAAACTTTTTACTGATTTTCTTGGCCCCCTTGCTCTAAGTAGAGACGCATTGCAATGCGTCTCTACACAAAGACATTGTAGTAGGTCTCTATACAAACAAACCAGATGCCCACCGAACCCCTAAAACTTCCTCCCCAAAACATCGAAGCCGAGATTGCCGTACTCGGCGCTTTGATGATTGACGAGAACGCGATCATTAAAATAGCCGATTTTCTGTTGCCGGATGATTTCTACCGCAGCGCCCACCGGATCATTTTTGAAGCCATGCTCCGGCTCTACGAAAAACAAGAACCCATCGATGTTTTAAATGTCTCCAACGTCCTAAAAGAGCAAAAAAAGCTAGAAGGGGTCGGGGGAGAAACTTATCTAGCCGAACTAGTAGGTAGCGTCGCTTCTTCTTCCAGTATTGTTTCCTACGGTAAAGTAATAAGAAAGAAAGCCACCCTGAGGCGCCTTATTGAAGCGGCAGCGGAGATTGGCGAGCTGGGCCAAAATGAAGACGAGGAGATAGATAAAATTTTAGACAAAGCGGAGCAAAAGCTTTTCGCGGTGTCCCAAAAGCACACGCGCCAAGACTTTATCCCCATCAGAGAAATTTTAGGCGAAGCCTTCGAAAGAATCGAAAGCATTCATAAAGACGGCAACCTGTTGCGGGGCATTCCTACTGGATTTCGCGGTTTAGACAACATTCTGGGAGGATTACAACGATCCGACTTGGTGGTTTTGGCCGCCCGGCCCAGCTTGGGTAAAACCACGCTCGCTCTGGACATCTTGCGTCACATTTCCGTTCGCGAAAAAATTCCGGCTGCCATGTTTTCTTTGGAAATGAGCAAAGACCAACTCGTAGACCGATTACTTTCTTCTCAAGCCGAAGTCGATCTCTGGAAACTCCGAACGGGAAAGCTAGAAGACGAAGGTGAATATAATGACTTCCAGAGACTGGGAGAAGCTTTTGGAGTTCTTTCGGATGCTCCAATTTTCATAGACGATTCGGGAACGGCCAACATCATGGAAATGCGTACCCTGGCCCGGAGACTGCAAATGGAACACGGCATAAAGCTAATAGTGGTGGACTATTTGCAACTTATGGAAGGGAGACGTGCCAACGAAGGCCGCGTTCAAGAAATCGCCGAAATATCCCGCTCTCTCAAGGGACTGGCGAGAGAGTTGAATTTGCCGGTTATAGCCATTTCTCAATTGTCCCGCGCCGTCGAAGCTCGTTCTCCTCAAATTCCCAAGCTTTCCGACCTGCGAGAATCTGGTTCTATTGAACAGGATGCTGACGTGGTAATATTCATCTACCGGGAAGACCGGGAAAGAAAAGAAACCGAGCGAAAAAATATCGCCGATATCCTTATCGCCAAACATCGTAACGGCCCTCTGGGCAGAGTGCCTCTTTATTTCAATGAGAGAATCGTCAAATTCACCGACCTGGAAGAGAATATTGAATTACCAAATCAGTAATTTAAAGCTTGAAATAATTCTTCTTGGTTGTCATCCTCCGACTTGATCGGAGGATCTAGATTCTCCGGTTTAACCGGAGAATGACAGGAAAGGTCACTTCAAACTTCAAACTTGTCCCGTGCCGCGTCAGCTAATCTAGCCAGACAAGAGCTGATTTGCGGGTTAAAATTCTTTTTAAGATAAGGCAAAAGCCGGTGGCGAATCTTGTTTCTTTGATACTTAAGCGGATAGTTCAATTTATCGTTGTAATAAGGCAGTTTAGTATCGTGCGATAAAGTAATGATATCCGTTTTGGAAACCTCGATAATGGGACGAATGATTTTCCCACGTTTGAAAGGCATTCCGGCCAATCCTTTTATTCCACAGCCGCGAATGACGTGAGCCAGTACCGTTTCCGCTTGATCATCTTCGTGATGGGCCACGGCGATATAATTGGCTGAAATTTTTTTTCGATACGATTCGAGTAACCGATAGCGTTCATTCCGCATCCAATCTTCTAGATTGACCCTCCTTGGACAAGGTTTTATGCGAAATATCTCACAGTTCAGGCCCAACTTTTGGGCGCATAAAACTGCCATGGCTTGATACAGATCGTTTTCGGAGATTAAGCCGTGGTAAATATAAGCCGGAAAGAGCTCGTATTTGTACTTCTTGCGAAGCTCCAGCAGCGCCGTCAAAAGAAAAACCGAATCCTGCCCGCCAGATAAAGCCACCACGACACGGCCATCAGCAAGATCGGGGAGTTTGTTTAAGTTTTTGATAATTCGTTGGCTGACTTTACGCCACCCGGGACTTTGAAAAAACATAAAAGATAGCCTTATTTTTAGATTAAATCTATAATACTTTAATAATTTTCGAAGCCCATCCAAATATGAACGGAACTTCTTTCGGTAAATCATTTCGAATCGGCCGTGAGGGCATATTTCTGCTATCTCTGCCTCTCATAGCCATTGCATACCAAATTATCAGGCCTGTCCAGCCTTTTGAACTAATAACGGCATCCTTGTCGCTGTTCCTGATAGTACCTTTTTTGATAGTCCGTTTTATTCTTCAAGAAAATATCTTTTTCCTGGGAATTAGAAAGGGAGAACTGGTAAAGGGAGTGTCCAGCGTTCTGTTGGGATGGATAATCTTTTATCCGATCCTCAATCTTCTCTCCGACCAACAGGAATTCCAATCGATTTATCCTCCTTTCGCGCCCATGCGGGAAGACGCCTACAGTTTACTACTTTGGGAAATTGTCGTCATGGGACCCGCCTTTTTTGCAGTACAGACTTTCATTTTCGGCTATGCCTATCGAGGTTTCCGCAGAATGATAGGCAAATCCAAAACAATGCTTCTTCTAAGTTTTGTGGTAATCCCCTTATTTTATCTTGGCCGGCCGGCCGTGGAAATAATTCTGGCTTCTTTTGCCGGCCTCGTGACTTGTTGGATAAGAGACCGCTCACGTTCGGTACTCTATCCGATTGTTTTTGGTTGGGGACTTTCAGTTATGTTGGACGCGTTAGTGGTCTACAGATTGTTTTCTGCTTGATCGGTCGAGGCCGAGTCAAATCGCCAATTGCTATCGTTATACTTGCTCATCGCTTTAGATAATCCGTTCTCCAGTAAAAAATCTACCGCTTGTTTACCCGCTTCCGCAATAATGGCCAGTTGTTTTTTTGAAAAAGAGTGCAGGATAAACTTTTCCGCTTTGACGTGTTTTTTTGATTCTTGTCGTAAAATCGACGGCCGCACCCCCAAACGGATGCGGCTAAATTTTTGGCTGCCCAGCGCTTGAATAATACTTTCCAAACCCTTATGTCCACCGGAACTTTGATCGTAACCAATCTTTAGTCTTCCTATCTCAATATCCGCGTCGTCTTGCACTACCACTAAATTCTCCAGGCCAATTTTCCAGAAACGCAGAGCGCTACGGACCGCTAACCCCGATTTATTCATATAAGTTTGGGGTTTTAATAGAATGATGTTGCCTACCGCGCTCTCAAAGCTGAAGGCTTCCCCAAAGACCGATTTCACTTTTTTCCAATGTCCTTCCCGTTCCTTAACGATCCTGTCCAAAACGGCAAAGCCAATATTGTGAGGGGTCACATTGAACTCTTCACCGGGGTTACCCAAGCCCACGATTAAGTACATAGAGCTAAGTTTAAATGTAAAATGTAATAACCATAACCGATGAGTTTTAAGTTAGCTATTGTCTAATTATTTGCCTAATATAAAATTATTAGCAATAATTCCGCTACGAGCTTTACGCTGTAAATTGTAAGCTGCTTTTAAGGTTGACAAAAGAGTCTTTTTGGGTTATTTTCTTATAGCTTAGGGCTTATTATTTACAACTTGCCAGAGTCGCAAGTTTTTTATTTGTGCTTGATAGATATGAACATCTCACGCAACAAACTACGAAAAATTAGACATAAAAGAGTAAGGGGAAAAGTTCAAGGAACGGCTAAAAAACCGCGTCTAAACGTATTTCGCAGCCTGCGCTACATTTACGCTCAAGTGATTAACGACGAGGAAAATAAAGTCATAGTGGAAGCCAACAATCGAGAAATTAGCCGTGGGAAAGCCGCTAAAACGAGTTTAACCACAGTTACAGCGGAAGAAGTGGGAAAATTAATCGCTAAGCGCAGTCTAGACAAGGGTATATCCGAAGTAGTATATGACCGAGGAGGATATAAATATCATGGCCAAGTTCAATCTTTGGCTGAAGCGGCCAGAAAAGCAGGATTGCAGTTCTAGAAGGTGCATTTACATCAACTAAGCATCGCTCGTTACTTTCTAAGTAAGTTTGCAAGCTAAAGTTTAACATACATATTCATGCAGGATCGTGACAATCGTCCCAACCGCGGTAACAGAAGGGGTCGGGGCCGAGATCGCAAAAGAGAGAAAAGTGAATACGACCACAACTTGTTGCACGTGGCCCGAGTGGCTCGCGTGGTTCAAGGTGGAAGGCGCTTTAGTTTTCGAGCGACGGTTGCTATTGGCGATCACAAAGGCAAAGTAGGGGTGGGCGTGGCTAAAGGTGTTGACGTCTCCACCGCCATCGGTAAAGCCGTCCACGACGCCAAGAAAAACTTAGTCGTTTTTGCCGTTGTAAATGAAACTATCCCTCACGAGATCCAGTCCAAGTACGAAAGCGCTAAAATTATTTTAAAGCCGGCCGGCGAAGGCAAGGGAATCGTGGCGGGAGGCGCGATTAGAGTCTTGGCGGAACTAGGAGGAATTAAAAATTTAACCGCTAAAAGCCTGGGTTCCAGCAACAAGATTAACACCGCTCGAGCCATGCTCTCGGCTCTTTCGCAGCTGAAGTCTACCGAAAAGAAAACTATTGTTAAAAGTGAAGGAGAAAAGGTGGAAAAGAATTAGTTTTTTTAACATATAACGTAAGCATTTAGAAACTTTTAAGTTCTATATCAGCGTTACAAGTTACACGTTACAAGTTACAAGTCACAAGTCAAACATGCAAATTCACGAAGTTACTCGGCCTGATTGGCTGAAAGAAAAAAAACGAATTGGCCGTGGAGGCAAGAGAGGAACTTATTCCGGAAAAGGCAATAAAGGCCAGAAAGCTCGTTCAGGAGGCAATATTCCTCCCGACTTTGAAGGTCAGGATACCACGCTCGTCCAACGTTCACCCAAAATAAGAGGGTTTACCTCTCCCAGACTGCCTAACATTGTGGTCAGTCTTGATCTTTTGGAGAAACATTTCAACCCTGGAGATAAGGTTGATCTCGCTTCCCTTAAGGAAAAGGGGTTGATCAAACTGAATAAAAGAAGTCGCTCCAGAAAACTGGCCCGAGTCAAGATACTCGCTAATGGCCCGATTACCAAGGCCCTCACTATTGAAAACTGCCTCGCCAGCCGAGGAGCCCGAGAAGCCATCGAAAAAGCGGGAGGAAAGATTATAGAGACATCTGTTAGCCAAAGTACAAAGTAAAAATAAAGAGCAAAGGTCAAAGTACAAAATTCTAAACTCTTAGATTCTAGAATTTTTATTCTTTGGCAATTGATTCTTTGAATCGTTTGTAACTTTGTACTTTATTTGAATCTTTGTACTTTGTTCTTTGTACTTTAGAAAGTATGTTCAAAAAAAAGTTTTACTATTATATTAAGGTCTTCGGTTGTCAGATGAACCGCGCTGACGCGGAAATAATCGCCGCTATTTTATCTAAAAAAAACGGCAATCTAGCTGACGACTGTTCGGGAGCGGATTTAATTGTGGCCGTAACTTGTGGGGTACGCTCCAGCGCCGAAGAACGCGCGATCAGTTGGATCAAAAAAACAAGAAGCCAAAATCGTAAAGCCGTTATTGTACTAACTGGCTGTTTGAGTCATCGGAAAGACATTAAAAAAAGATTGGACGATACTGTAAATTATTTTGTGCCAATAGATAAATGGGCAGAATCTATTTCCTTTGTCATTCCCGAGAAGTCGGGAATCCAGGATAATAAAGACAAGATGGTTATTAGTACATTCTATAAAACTACCCCTCGCCGCGCTTCCACATTCCAAGCCTATCTTCCCATTATGACCGGCTGCAACAACTTTTGCTCCTACTGCGTGGTCCCATACGCCCGTGGCCGGGAACAGTCCAGACCGCCGGAAGACATCTTGAAAGAAGCTAAGAAATTGATAAAATCAGGCTACAAGGAACTATATTTATTGGGACAAAACGTGAACAGCTATCAGGGCAGAGATCGAAGCCGTCAAATCTGGAGTTTCTCCCGATTGGTCCGCCAGCTTGATAAAATACCCGGCAAATTCTGGATCCGGTTTATTTCTTCTCATCCCAAAGATATTACGGACGATTTTCTGGCAGCTTTAAAGGCGTGCTCCAAGGTCTCTCCCAATTTGCACTTGCCGATTCAATCGGGCAGTAACAAAATCCTGCGCCTGATGAACCGGAAATACACCCGTGAAGAATATTTAAATCTCATCAAAAAAATCCGCCGAATTTACCCAAGGGTGGTCCTTTCCACCGACATAATCGTGGGATTTCCCGGAGAAACCGAAAAAGACTTTCAGGATTCTCTAGACGTAGTGAAAAAAGTTGGTTTCGAAATGTTGTTTTCTCTTAAATACTCGCCTCGGCCGGAAACCGCGGCCTTTCGCCTCAAAGACAGTGTTTCCGCCCTGACTAAGATCGACCGGCAAAGAAAGCTTGATCAGACTTGGAAAAAAATAGCCTTAGAGAAGAACAAACGATTTATTAACCAAAAAATAACGGTGTTGGTTGATCGTACTAAAACCAAAGTTGACAGCTCCGGCAAAAATAAGCGGTATTTGCTGGGAAAATCATTCGACAATAAAGACGTGAGGATAGAGATTAAAAATAGCGTAGGAACTGACCTGATCGGCAAGTGGATCTCGGCGCTAATTAAAGACGTAACTCCGCTAGCTTTAATGGGGTAAATTGGCATAAGACAAAAAACCGTGTAACGTATAACAAAAGAGCTCAAACATGCAATCTATTTCCCACAAAAAATTTTCTTGGGTATTAATTGAAGACCCCAAAGCGGAGGATATTTCTTTCGTGCAGGGAGAATTTAATCTTCATCCCTTAATTATCGGGAAGCTGACCATGCCCCTCTACCGCCCCCAGTTCAGCGAGCGGGACGGCTATATTTTTATGGCGGTTCATTTTCCCATTTTCAGCAAAACCGGCCGCTTTAAAGGAGTGGGCGAAGTAGATATTCTGATCAACGAGAAATTCATCGTAACCGTTTGTTCCCAAGAGCAATCTCCGATCAGCTTCTTTTTCGCTCAATGTCAGAAAAACATCGAGGCCTCCAAGAGATATTTCCAGCAAGGCCCTTTATATCTGCTACTGATCTTGATATCCCAACTCTTGCAAAGCTACTTCCCTTTCTTGGACCGTCTCGCCCAAGAAACGGAAGACCTGGAACATGACCTTTTTGACGAGAAAGAAAGCAAGACGTTAAAAGACATTACCCTGCTCCAGCGGGATATTTTGGATGTCCGCCGGGTGATAAAGCCGCAGTTGCCTGTTTACCGTTCAATTTTCGGGAAAGATGAGATTAAAGCCAATCGATTCCTCGATCTTTACGCCCAAGACATTATTGCCACCAACATCCAGATCTGGAATACCTTGGAAAATTATTGGGAAACAGTTAACGCGCTTCACCGCACCAACAACACCCTCATATCTTATAAACTGAATAAGATTATTAACATCTTGACGGCTTTTTCAGTTAGTTTTTTACCCGCCACTTTAATAGCTTCTATTTTCGGCATGAACGTTTCGATATCTCCCGCGTTTCAAGACATCCGCATCGTTCTTGCCATCATATTTTTCTTCATGGGCCTTACCGCCTTCCTGATGTTTCTGATAATGAAAAGGAAAGGGTAGTCCTATGAGGATATCCAAATCCCAAAGCTCAAAGTCCAATTTCCAATAAACTCTCAAGTCGCAAATCCACAGGACTGTCATCCTCCGGCTTGGTTATGTTGTCATCCTCCGGCTTGACCGGAGGATCCAGAAAATTTTGGGATTTGAGATTTAAAAGCATTATTGCTCTCATTATTCTTACGTGTTAGAAAGTATAGTCTATTACTAAATATATCGAGCTACCATGAAAAAGGGAATTCATCCCGCCTACGGTCCGGCGGTTATAGTTTGTGCTTGCGGCAATCGGGTGGAAACGGCTTCCACTGTCGCGGAAATGCAGGTGGAAATTTGCAGTGCCTGCCATCCTTTCTATACCGGCCAGAAAAAGATCGTCGACACTGCCGGTCGAGTCGATCGCTTTACCCGCCGCGTGGAACGCGCCAAATCGCTTCAGGAAAGCCTGAAACAGCAAAAAGCGGCCAAGGCCAAGAAAAAACGTAAGCCCAAAGCGGAAAAGAAAGAAGTCGTATCGAAGAAAAAGAAGAAGTAAGTGCCATGTTTCTCAATCCTATTGTCATCCTCCGGCTTGTCTATGTTGTCATCCTCCGGCTTGACCGGAGGATCCAGAAAGAATTCAAAAAGACGGGCTCAAGGCCCGTCTTTTATTTCGTAAGCTCAAAACGATTGACTTTTCAAAAAAGTAACTATATAAAAAATGTTTGAGAAAAATAGCTGATTTTATCAGTTTCGACGTACTTTACAAGACGAGAGGAGAATCAAGACAATGTCCAGAGAAGAGAGAATGAGGAGTGGGGGGAGTGTAGCCGACTATGCTCCAATTTTGGTATTGACAATCTTGCTAGCCGTGGCAGTCGGTTTATTTTGCCACACTTACTACAACGGAGATCTCCGGGCTGTTCTAGATAAATTCTGGATAGGCAATGATAATTCAGTAGAGGAGCAGCCCAATGTCGCCGCAGAGATCGAAGCAACTCCCACAGAGGTAGAGAAAATCAATGCCACGACAAAGGGATATCCTGACGTCGGGAAATCAGAAAAAGAGCTTCGTGATGATCTGGTAACCAAAATTCTAGCGGCTGATCCGGGAAAAGAGTTTTTGAGATACAAAATTTATTTGCTGCTATCCCCATTTAACTTAGAGGATATCGTCAATATTGACCCTCAAAAAACATTGGCAGAGCTCACCGCCGAATCCGCAAAAAGAGAAGTTGAAGTTTTGGAAGAGCGGCTCGATCAACCTCCCTACCGAATCAAGGCGCTTGTTAGGGGGTTGTTCTTGATTAGGAGTGAGCACCAGTCATTTGTTTTGGGTGAGATGGAAAAAGAATACCCTGACTACAGACCGAGAGGACATACTCGTTCCAGCCAATCGGGAGACTGCCAGTGCTATCGATTGATCCCCAACGGAGATGGAGGGTGGAAACGCCACTGCATGAATGATCTGATCGAATTCAAAGTAAGGAAATTAAATGTGGTGAGAGTGTATGTTCGAGGAAAGGTTAGACTAGATCGATCCGAATTCTAGCAGCCGATTTTTCTCTCTTGTTTTAGGCCCAGTCTTAAAGACCGGGCCTTATTTTTTTGTAAATTTAGTTAATAGCTACACTATCACGACTGTATGCTAAATTCATGGTATATTTAAGTAAAGGAAAAGTTATGCGTATCGGTCCTAAAAAACCGAGAAAAAACTGAATAGGGAGGATAAAATTATGAAGATCTTTAACAAACTGGTATTGGTAACAATTGTGTCGTTAGGGATTCTGCTGCTTCCCATAGCGGCAGACACTGGAATTGCCCAGTGTGGTTCCTCATACACATGTGGCATTCCAGAAACTATTCACGAGAAGACTAGACTTAAACCCGCTATTAAACCCGCACCGGTTGCGGAAACAACCACATACGAGGAATCCCCTGTTGTTGAAGTGATTCCCGCCGTTTCTTATACCTCACCTGGGGGCAGCTGGTGGCACACTTCGCGCAAATGGGGAAGATGGTGGGAAGATCAGGTTGACTATGGTAAATGGTGGAACCAGCAAAATTGGTGGAACCAGAATGACTGGAACAATTGGAATAACACTTATTCCTATGGATCTCCTGGCTACGGCTGCGACGATTACGGATGCGGAACACCCACTGGTTACGGACCTTCCTATGGATACAGGGATAGAGATTATTCGCCCCATGGATATTACAGAGGAAGATACCCCAGTAGCAAGTCTTGGCATGGACCATCAGGGTTTCACGATGGTATGGAACGACCAGAAAGAGGATTTCGACATCCAGAGTTCACTCGAGAGCGCTTTAGACCTGGAAGGTACCCCATATGTTGGACACATATTCTACAAAATATATAATCAAAAGTAAGTAGAATAACCTCAAACATATGAGCACCAAGAAAAATTACCGCATCTCCAAAGAGATCAAGGAT
>Ga0172371_10000761_pt1 | contig 50781 bp, 41 predicted proteins | sample Lak12m_FD_114543 | JGI IMG/M metagenome (GOLD analysis project Ga0172371, IMG submission 114543) | Freshwater microbial communities from Kabuno Bay, South-Kivu, Congo - kab_022012_12m | ecosystem: Environmental > Aquatic > Freshwater > Lake | place: Democratic Republic of the Congo: South-Kivu... | reverse complement strand
GGAATGCGGCTCGTTTAAGTTATATGCGCGCGCCAAACGGGTAATACTGTCCAACAAAATAACCACGTCTTTCTTATGCTCGACCAAACGTTTTGCTTTTTCCAAAACGATTTCCGCGACTTGCACGTGCCGTTCGGACGGCTCATCAAAGGTCGAACTGATGACTTCGCCCTTAACCGTCTTTTTCATTTCCGTGACTTCTTCCGGACGCTCATCGATCAACAAAACGATCAGATTGATATCCGGGTGGTTCTTCATGATCCCGTTCGCCAGCTTCTGCAACAGCACGGTCTTTCCGCTATACGGCGGCGCGACGATCAACCCGCGCTGACCCTTACCGATCGGAGAAAGTAAGTCGAGTATCCGCATGGACATCTCGTCCGCGCTGGTTTCCAAAAGAAACCGCTCTTTCGGATAGATCGGCGTCAGGTTATCAAACAGGATACGCGTTTTCGCGACATCCGGTTCTTCCATATTGACCGCTTCCACTTTCAGCAACGCGAAATATTTCTCGTTATCTTTCGGCGGGCGGATCTGACCGCTGACCGTATCGCCTGACCGCAATGAAAACTTGCGTATCTGTGACGGCGACACATATATATCATCCGGTGACGGCAAATAATTATAGTTGGGAGACCGCAAAAATCCGAATCCTTCCGGCAACACATCAAGGATGCCGCTGCCGAACATCAGCCCTTCCCGTTCCGCCTGCGCCTGCAAAATCCTAAAAATAAGCTCCTGCTTCTTCACGGCACCAAGTCCGTTGAGATCAAGCTCTTTGGCGATCTTGTTCAGCTCAGAGATCTTCATGTCTTTGAGCATACCGATATCCATCGCCTTGCCGCCTTCTTTCGGCTTATACTCCGGTTCGTTATTATTCGCTACCTTATCCGTTTTCTTATCTTCTGCCATACTGCATCTGCCTCCCTTTTTGCAATCGTTAGTGTTTTGTTATTTTTTATTATGTAATCCGCGCGTTCCCTTTTTAAGCGCGGGTCTATTTGCACACGAATACGCCTGAGTGCTTCCGGCCCGCTGACGCCGAATTTCTGCTGCACGCGCTTCTGAAGCAGCCGCAGCGGCGCGTCGACCGTTATGACGACATCGAATTCTTTCTCCAAACCGATCTCGAACAATAACGGGATTTCCATAAGCACCGCCGGTTCCCGCATCTTACGGTAATAACGCAGTGTTTGATGGAGCCTGTCGATCACCGCAGGATGCAGGATCTCTTCCAAACGCTTACGAGCCTGGGGATCGGAAAAGATCAACGCTCGCAAAGCTTTCCGGTTCAATCGTCCATCCGCATGCACGCAAGCGCTGCCGAACGTTTTAATGATGCGCCGATACCATGGGGTCCCGGACTGCTGCAATGTATGCACGATATGATCGGCGCTTACATACGGAACGCGGTACTTCTTTGCCAGATATGCACAAACGGTCGTTTTGCCGGAACACAAACTACCGGTAAGAGCCAGACTTAGCATTCTTTATACCGCTTAATATAATCTTTTGCCGCGCTCTTCCATGAAAAATTCAATTTCATAATGCGTTTGAGCAACGCGCCCCATTCCGGCAGCGCGAACACAAAGGCGGCGCGCTTGACGGCGCGGACCAATTCCGCGGCAGTGTACTGATACATCACAAACCCGTTGCCTTTTTTCGGGTCTTCCATATAATCGGTCACCGTGTCGGCCAACCCGCCGGTATGATGCACAATCGGCACCGTCCCATACTTACAACTGATCAGCTGCGATAATCCGCACGGTTCAAACTGCGAAGGCATGAGAAAAAAATCACAGCCGCCGTAGATCCGGTGAGCTAACCGCTCGTCGAACTTTAATTGCACGACCATGTTCTTTGCGTATGTTTTGCCGAGCGCGAGTATTTTATCTTCATATTTCTTATCACCGGCGCCTAAGATCACCAGCTGATACTCCTTGATAAACGAAGGGATCGCTTCTATAAGGATATCGACGCCTTTTTGAGAAGCTAGGCGCGTGACCATACCGATCAAAGGGACTTGATTGGACTGCTCAAGCTTTAATTCTTTCTGTAACGAGAACTTATTCTCCTTCTTGTTGTGCAGCGTTGACGATTCATACGGCGACGCAAGAAACGTATCGGCTTTTGGGTTCCACACGTTGTAATCGATCCCGTTTAAAATACCGAAAATCCGGTCCTTCTTTTGCTGCAAAACGCCTTCTAACCCGCAGCCGAATTCTTTCGCCTGGATCTGACGGCTGTACGTCGGGCTGACCGTCGTAACGCTGTCGGCGAAGACGATCCCGGCCTTCAGGATGTTGACCTTGTCGTAAAATTCAAAATATTCCGTTGAAAAATACCGCTGGTCGATACCGATACGGCTGAACTGTTCTTTGGGAAAGACTCCTTGATACGCAAGATTGTGGATCGTCAGCAGCGATTTCGTCTTGGAGAAAAAACCGTCTTTGTGCACCGTCTTCAAATATGCCGGGATCAAAGCAGCCTGCCAATCATGCACATGGACCACGTCGGGTTTAAACTTCAAGCGCTGCGCGACTTCCAAGACTTTCTTCGAAAAGAAAGAAAAACGGTCGAGATTGTCCGGCCAGTCCCCTTCCCGGGTGCCGTACAATCCATCTCTAAAGAAATAATTATCGTTGCGGATGCAGATGACTTCCACATTCTTCTGCAACGGGATCACTCCCCATTCATCATTGACTTTTTTGCCGACTTTCATACCTTTATACCATGGCATAAAAACTTTTACTTCAAGCCCTTCGTCTCCAAGCGCTGCCGGCAAAGCGCCGGCGACATCGGCCAGCCCTCCGGTCTTGGCAAACGGGTACACTTCAGACGCGCACATAAGAACTTTCATAGCGTAACCTCCTCCATTTGTCCCCAGTTCCTCCCCTGATACACTACTACTTTTAATGGTACCGATAACGGCAACGCGTGTTCCATCGTCTGTACTACTTCACGGACCACAGCGGAGACTTCCGCGGCTGTCACGTCAAGAATGAGTTCATCATGGATTTGAATGATAAGCCGTGAGGAAAACTTTTGTTGCTGTAAACGTTCATATAACAGAAGCATTGCCCGCTTGATGATTTCAGCGGCAGTTCCTTGCACAGGCGTATTCACTGCCTGACGCTGGGCAAATTCCTTTAATTGTCTATTATCACTGGTTATATAAGGCAAAGACCGGCGTCTGCCTAACAGTGTCGAGACGTATCCGTTCTTTTCGGCATCACGTATGACGTTATCTATGTAGCGTTTGACCCCAGGATAACGGCTAAAATACTGATGGATGAACGATTCGGCTTCTTTCGGATCCAGCGCCAATTGCTTGCTGAGCCCAAAAGCGCTGATGCCATATACTATACCAAAATTTATTTTTTTTGCAACTCCTCTTTCATCATCGGTCACGGCGGCCTCTTTTTTGCCGAAAATAAGCGACGCGGTCACCCGGTGAATATCTTTGTCCTCCTGAAACGCTTCAGTCAGATGCTCGTCTTTCGACAACGAAGCCAATACCCGTAATTCGACCTGGGAATAATCCGCGCAGACCAGGCATCCGCCCGGCGTTGAAGCAACAAAAGCTTGCCGAATCCGGTCCGCCCATTCGCCGCGCGCCGGGATATTCTGCAAATTCGGGGAATGGCTGCTGAGCCTGCCGGTATTCGTCGTCGCCTGCTCGAACCGGGCATGGATGAAACCATCATGCCCGGCACTTTCCTCGATAAACGGCATAACATAGGTGTTCTGCACTTTATGGAGCGAGCGGTACGCCAGCATGCTTTTGGCGACCGGATACGTGTCGGCCAACGATTGCAGCACTTCTTCATTGGTAGAATACCCGGTCTTCGTCTTATAGCGCGCCGGGAGTTTCATCTTTTCAAACAGGACCCGGCCTAATTGCTGCGGAGAATTCACGTTGAATTCTTCGCCGGCCTCGGCAAAGACCTGTTTGCGGATCCGCACGATCTGTCCCTCGATCTCTCCGGAAAGGTCCTTAAGATACGGGACATCCATCTTCACTCCGTTCTCTTCCATGGAAAGCAACACCGGCATCAACGGCTGTTCGGTTTCATACAACAACGATTCTAAAGAATATTCTTTGATCTTCTCTAATAACACGGTATACAGCTGAAAGAGAACGCGCATCCGCGCCGATATCCCGTCGGGGAGAGGCTCTTTCAGAAAAAAGTAACAAATACTCTCCTCATCAGCTTTGACACAGCCTGAATCCACCACTGAAGCGGCAAGGCTGATATCAAATACCCTGCCGGCCATGCCCAGCGACAGCGAATGTAAGATACGCAAGGTCTCCTTGCTGTTAAAAGTTATTTTTAAGATCTCCGTATCATCCAGGGCGGAACGCAGATCAACTGCCGGGACCTTAAAGATCTCTTCTGCGGTATACACATAAGAAGCTTCCCCCTCGAGAACGAAAAATAATTGTTTTGCCTTCAGGATTCTTTTCTTCAACGACGGCAGATCGCCAGAAAACGCCTGGGGGGGGGCCGGCGCCGAAGAAACCGGCTGCCCGGCGGATTGCCGGTGCTGGTCGATCAATTTCTTGAATTCGAATCTTCGGAAGAGCGCGTAGAGTTTCTCATAATCCGGTCCCCGGTACCGTACTTCGTCGATAGTAGAAATACAGGGGACGTCGTCCTTCAATACGATCAACCGTTTGTTATGGCGTAAAACTTCGGCATGCGTACGGATGTTCTCCCGGACCTTGTCCTTTTTGATCTGATCGACCTGGGCCAAGACATTTTCAATAGTCCCGAACTGCACGATCAACGCGGCAGCGGTTTTCTCCCCGATGCCTTTTATGCCCGGGATATTATCAACGGCGTCTCCGGCCAAAGAGATGAAATCAACCATCTGCCGGGGCGGGAACGCGAATAGAGACACAAATTCTTTTTCATCGACTATCTTCTTCTTCAAAGGGTCGAGGACCGCGACGGAAGACCCGCGGATAAGCTGGCACATGTCTTTATCCGAACTGACGATGCGTACGTCCATCGGTACGGATTGGGCCACGCGCGCTATCGATGCGATACAATCATCGGCTTCGAACGATTCCTTCTCGATGATCGCTATCCCATAGGCAGTCACGATATCCCGGATGTACGGTATCTGCATCTTCAAACGGTCATCCAACGCCGGACGGTTCATTTTATATTCTTTATACAATTCGGTCCGGAACGTCTGGCGCGATACATCAAAACAACAAGCGATATGTGTCGGTTCATACTCATCAAGCACTTTCTTCAGCATCGTGCTGAATCCGAAGATCGCGCCCGTGGGAAAACCGTCGGACGTACACAAGTCTTTTATGGCATAAAAAGCCCGGTAAAAGAATGCGTTCGCATCGATTAAATATACAGTTTGCATAAAAAAAGAAGTATTTAAAAACGTAGCCTGAAGGTTATCCTTGTGAAAGGCTCGTCAAATCGCAGGTTTATCGCGCGTAAGGGGACAGCTTGCCGCCGTACGATCTGCTGATCAGTTCTTTCAAATACATGAGCGCGTTATAATAATCTCCGCGCTTCTCATACAACAGCGATAAATTTGAATACGGAGGGACATACTCACTGTCCGCGGCGATCGCGCGTAAATAATGTTCTTCGGCGCGCGCATCATCGCCCATGGTCGCGAACACGATCCCCATATCATTAAACGCCGGCGCGTATTGCGGATTCAAATAAATCGCTTTCTGATAATACGCCATCGCTTCATCAAACTTATTCTGCTGCTGGACCCGATAGCCTTCTTCCCGGTACTGTATTGCTTCTTTCTTCATGTCCTGGTCTAAGGAAGCTTTTGCCGGAACGACCCAACACACCATACTCATGACAAAAAAACCGACACAAACAGAATATCTCCTCATATAGCCTCGCTTTATTTTAATGAAACACCCGGTCCTGAAATATTCGTTTTCAATTCAACCAACGGATTGATCCGAACGTCTTCTTTTTTATTCATCTTATTATATACCTGAGGGTTCTTCACGAAGGTCGCTTTAACGGTCACGACATTCGTGTCTGTTGTGTTCGGATTGGCAATAGAGAACCCTATCAATTTGTGGCTCAGACATTCGGATTGTGTCGGCGCGGCGCCATAGTTAGGATAAAAAAGGATCTGGTTCTTTTCCGTGTCGAACACGTATTTGACGAATGCGTCGTCCGTATAATTATCCGGTGTCGGCATCAGATTGTTATTGGGGTCGCAGCCCCGCACGTCTTGACGTATGGTGATCTCCTTATCGGTGATCTCGATTGCCGGATACTCAAGGTTCCCATGAGCACATGACGCATTCTTGGCCAAATGGTCCATGACCCGCGTGCCTTCCTGCAACACTTCGGATTTATTATCGCTTGAACGAAAGAAATACGAAGAACTTGAGAAGAAGGCAAAAGCCGTCAGGATCACGATAGACAACAAAGTTATCGCCGTTAATAATTCGGTCAAGGTAAAACTTCTTTTCACCATATGCGTACAGTACCTTCTTACTTTGTGTTCGGGCAATATTCTTTTCCTGAACATGACGGGACTGAATCCGCCGGCGTTGAGACATCGAAATCCAACGTAAACGTCCTTGACTTAGTCATCCGCTCGGCAATGATACGGTTGGAATTCAATTGCACGGAATATTGCCAACGGTCATACGGCAAACTAAGATTCAACTCACTGCTGCAGCTTGATGTCCCCGAACAAGCGGTAAACGCGTCTCTCTTCAGTTTTTCCATTTTTTCAGCTTCAAGGATCATACGGATCATCGAAAGAGCTTCCTTGTTATAGTTCCTCTCGATAGTCCCGATATAGACCGGTAACCCCAGTGTCGCCAAAAGAGCAACAATAACAATGATGACCAAGAGCTCAATAAGGGTATAATTTCTTTTCATCTGGCGTGGTTATCGATATCCACAGATTCTTTCACAAGAGATTATTGAAGCTCGGGATAGCTTATCGTTATCTTGACTGCCCGGTTTCCCGAACCTGTTTCAGCGCTTGAAACGGAATAATTGACGTCATACTGAACACCTTCAAGGGTCACCGTATTGGAAGTATTATAGGCGCCGGGCGCCAGAGGATTTGAAGCGATGTCCGTGTTATCCCATGTCGAAGCTTTCACAGAATTGCGTAAAGACTCGATAAAATCCCGGGCAACATTCGCGCTCCCCAAACGCTTTTGTGAACGGAGAACATATTTTCTTGACCCGATAAAAACCGAGATGATCCCGCTAAACGCGATGCTGATAATAAAAACTCCAATAAGTACCTCCAACAAAGAAAATCCCCTCTTTTTCCTCATTTTGGCCCCTTATTGATACTTGCAATAACCATCATCACTGGTACAATTCGCAGCTGAATCTTCGGTCGTCGTGGGATCAAAGGATAACTTCCATATCCGTCCGCCGCTCTTCCCGGGTATATGCCTTTGCGCGGAAATCGTGCCGGATGCCTCATTCGCTACGGTAACCGCATAATCCCAGCGCTGTACAGGCAAATCAATCCGCAATGCTTCACCGCAACCGGTACCGGAAGAACAAGCGACAAACCGGCTCGCCTCGACATAATACATCTTTTCCCCAGTCAGGATCAAATGTATCATTGAAAGGGCTTGCCGGTTATACGATCGCTCCATTCCTTTTATATACGTCGGAATACTGATACTCGCGAGAATCGCGACGACGACAATCGTTATAAGTGTCTCTACCAGAGTATAGTGCTTATGTCCCCTAGCCACGAGGTATCCGTATTAAGCGTAGGATTATTGACACTGTTGTACGAATCCCGGAGGACACCCGTTATCTTTACAGGTAATAGTCCCATTCTCGTAAATCGTAAGCGTATAGTTAAGAGCATCGCCGCCTTTACGAGTAACGGTCCCTAAAACTCCACATCCATTCTGGCTATGCGCAGATCCCGCCATAACCGGGTCGTTAAAAAACTTCAACGTACCGAAATCCATATCCAGCTTCGTCAAATTGTCTGCGTACTGCTGACTGTCATCTTCGGCATAGTATCTAAATTGTGCGGAGCGGATAGCTCCAAGAATATTGACCCCTTCTGATGCACGTGCTTTTTCACTGGCCCTGAAAAACTGAGGTAACGCGATAACGGCAAGAATGGCAATTATGATAACAACGACCATCAACTCGACAAGCGTAAACGCCTTTCTGTTCATAGGTATATCCTCCTTTTTGGATAGTTATTAAAAATCCACCTGTATAAAGTATAAGCCAAACCTCTAAAAAAGTCAACCTTATTTCCTCCCAGGCTCCGAAGATGCCGGAAAGATGATCTCTTCCATGGAAAACAAACCGTGCTGCTTTTTCTCCTGAAACAGCCAGCGCGCGGCTTTTAACGCGCCATCCGCAAAAATATCGCGTGTTTTTGCCGAATGAGCAAGCTCGATCCGGTCGACGCTGCTTTCAAAGACAATCGCGTGATCACCGACGATCTCGTCCTCCCGGATAGCTTTAATATCCTCATTCTTTACAGAAAAGCCCTGTTTGTTGATGATCTCCGCTATTTTTTTGGCCGTACCCGAGGGCGCGTCTTTCTTATGCGCGTGGTGCGCTTCTTCAATGTACACGGAATACCCGGGTAAAGCCTTTGCCGCCATCTGTACTAATTTAAACAGTACATTGACCCCGACGCTCATATTCGGGGCAAAAACAACCGGGATTATTTTCGATGCGTCTTTAATCGCTGCCTGTTGTTTTTCATCCAGCCCGGTCGTACCGATAATGATACTTTTCTTAAACTCGACAGCATGCTCAAGATGCATCATCGTTGCAAGCGGCGCGGTAAAATCGATAAGGCAGTCGCAGTTTTGCATCTGTTTGGGGTCATCGCTCACGATAACTCCTTCGATATTTTTTCCAACCTCCGCATGGGCTTTTGATTCCAAACCGACCGTCAATTGAAACAAGGCGTCATTACGAGCGAGCGCGGCGATCCTTCGTCCCATTCTGCCGGCAATGCCGGCAATTCCTAGTTTGATCATTCTATAACCTTCTTTTAAAACCGTATTGCGTCCCTAAAGGGAGGCTTCGCACTCGTGCGTCGATCGTATTGCGCAATACGCAATCCGCATCACGCACAACGAATCAAGATTACTTTAACAGCTTATATTCTTTCAACGCCTTCCGCAGCTTTTCTTTGTTCTCTTCCAACATACTGCTCATCGGCAAGCGTACATCCGGCTCGCAGAGGCCCATCATCCCCAACGCGGCTTTAACCGGGCCCGGATTGGTCTCGATAAACAACGCTTTCACCAGCGGCGCTAATTTATAATGGATCTCCTGCGCTTTTTTATTATTACCCTTCTCAAACTCGTGGACTAAAAGAGCGACATCTTTGGGTACAATATTGGCAGCGACTGAAATGACCCCTGTCCCGCCGATACTCAACACCGGCAAGGTCAACGCGTCATCCCCGGACAAAAGATCAAAGGCATTGCCGCATAACAATTTGATCCGGGACATCTGTTCGAGATTCCCCGACGCTTCTTTGATCCCGACGATATTCTTACAATCGTGCGCTAATCTCGCAATCGTCTCCGGTTCAATGTTCACTCCGGTACGCGAAGGAATATTATACAAGATCAGCGGGATATCCACTGATTCCGCGATCGCCTTAAAATGTTCATACAACCCCTTTTGCGTCGGACGGTTATAATACGGTGCTACCTGTAACGACGCGTCGGCTCCGACGCGCGAGGCATGCTGCGTCAAATGGATCGCCTCATCGGTCGCATTTGCTCCGGTACCGGCAATAATCGTGATCTTCCCTTTGGCTTCCTCAACCGTGATCTCGATGACCCGCTGATGCTCCGCGAAAGACAACGTTGCCGACTCGCCCGTTGTTCCGCAGGGCACGATCCCGGAGGTCCCATTCTTGATGTGAAAATTGATAAGCTCCCGTAAAGCCTGTTCATCGACTTTCCCGTTTTTAAACGGTGTTACAATTGCAACGATCGAACCTTTAAACATAATATTCCCCCTTATAGACTATCTCTGCTTTTCCTTCAAGCCAGACTTCATGTATTGTATCATCGTTATAACGAAAATACACGCGAAGCGCCTCTCCGCCTTTCGTCTCGACCCGTACGATGTTATATTCTCCGATGGCCCCGCATTCGCCTTTTAACATACTGACAATAGCTGCCGCGACCGCTCCTGTCCCGCACGCCAATGTCTCCGCTTCCACGCCGCGCTCATACGTCCGTACGGCTATCGCATGATCACCGGTTATCTGCACGAGGTCCGCGTTGGTCCCGCCGGGCGCAAAATGCGCGTGATTACGGATCTCCCTTCCGATCGTATTGATATCCATCTTTTCCAGGCCTTCGACGAAAACGACCGTATGGGGAACGCCCGTATTGATATGCTGTACGGTGATCTTTCTGCCAAGCACCGCAAGCGGAACATTAAAACGCAGATGAGTCGGATCGGGCAATTGTATGCGCACGCGACTGCAGCTGCTTTTTTCCCGGCTGCCCCCCTTCCTTTGAGCACGGGTACCGGGAACCGACTCGGCATAGACAATGCCGGCCTTTGTCTCAATCGACATCTTCTGTTTTTTATGCGTTGCTAGGAACCAAAGCGCAAAACAACGTGCGCCGTTACCGCACATTTCCGCTTCTGAACCGTCAGCATTAAAAATGCGCATGCGGATATCCGCCCGCACGGATCTTTCAGCGGCCAATAAACCATCGGCTCCCGCGCCGAACTGCCGCAGGCACATCTTTTGAGCTAATTTCTTCAAACCTGCTCCGGCTACGTGTTTCCGCGTGCAATCGACCAACACGAAATCATTACCGGAGCCCACTAATTTTATAAATGGAAGCTTTTTGATACTCATATGTGTATTATGACTTATTGCAAACGTTTCTTAAGGGTACTTACAGTTCCTTGACGTTCCCGGAGGTTTCTATAAGAATGCAACTTCCAGGAACTATCACTAGACTATCTCATTCCGTATCAAGTCATCATACGTCTCCCGTTTCCGGATAAGACGCACTATATCTTTATCGACCAAGACTTCCGCGGCACGCCGACGGGAATTATAATTCGAACTCATGCTGGATCCGTACGCGCCGGCAGACATGACCGCCAGATATTCACCTTCTTTTATCTGAGGCAAAACCCGGTCTTTGGCAAGGAAATCCCCGCTTTCACAGATAGGGCCGACGACATCGACTTTCTCGGGCCTGCGTTTATGCTTCACCATCGGCAGTATCGCGTGATGCGCATCGTACAGCGCGGGCCGGATCAGATCATTCATTCCGGCATCAATAATAACAAATTTCTTCCGCGGCGTATTTTTTATGTAGAGCACCTTCGTCAATAAAATGCCGGCATTGCCGATAATGAACCTGCCGGGTTCCATAATGATCTTCAGTTTGATCGGTTTCAACAACGGCACTATCTTACGGGCAAAATACTGCGCGGTTTGAGGGGATTCTCCGTCATAGACGATGCCCAACCCGCCCCCGATGTTGAAACATTCCAGATCGATTCCTTTTTTTTGCAGCTTCTTGATAAACGCGGCTATTTTCTTTATCGCCGCGACATACGCTTTGCTTTCGGTTATCTGTGAACCGATATGAATATGTATTCCGGAGATCCTCAAATGCGGAAATTTCTTCCGTGAAAGAAAGATCTTCTCGGCAGTACGCAGATCGATCCCGAACTTCGTCGTCAACTTCCCGGTCACGATAAATCTGTGCGTCTTCGGCTCGACATCCGGATTAATGCGTATCGCCACGCCGGAGACCATATTCAATTGTTTTGATATACGGTTGATCTTCTCAAGCTCCGGAAAGGACTCTACGTTAAAAAACAAAATATTGTGTTTGATCGCTTCTTCGATCTCCGCGCCGGTCTTACCGACCGAGGCATAGACGATCCTTTCCGCAGGGCATCCGGCGCTGACCGCCCGGTGTAACTCCCCGCCGGAAACGACATCCAAGCCGGCGCCTTCATCGACCAGTATCTTCAGTATTGCCAAATTGGAATTCGCTTTGACCGAATAACAGATCAACGGATCGATGCTGCTGAACGCCTCTTTCAACTTGCGGTAATGATCCAGCATCGTATGGACACTATACACATACACCGGAGTCCCGTACTCTTGTACAATACGGCCAAGCGCGACCGATTCACAACACAACTGTTGCTGTTTGTATTTAAAATCGTGCATAATCTTACCGCGAAGGTCTCTTGAGCTGCTGGATTTTGCGGGTAAACGATTTCTTCGACTTCACCGCGTACTGCGGGCTCATGATCCGCCGTACTTCTGCCTGAGCTAATGACGCGTGAAAAGACCGCAAAAGTTTATCCGGCATTTCTTTTATTTTTACCTGCTCGTCGTGAGCGTATCTGATAAGCTTTCCGATCAGCGTATGCGCTTCTTTAAACGGAACGCCTTTCTCTTTCACGAGGAACTCCGCCAATTCCGTCGCGTAGAGGCCTTCATCTTCCAACGCCTTTGAGACGCCCGTTACGTGTACGGTCAGGATGGGAATAAACCTGGCCATTATCTTCAACTCGTCTTGGATGATCGCAACCGATGAAAATAACGGCTCTTTATCCAACTGCATGTCCCGGTTATAGCTTAACGGGAGCGCTTTCATCGTGGTCAATACTGCCATCAAATTCCCATAGATCCTGCCGGTATACCCCCGGACTAATTCAAGAAAATCCGGATTCTTCTTATGCGGCATCAGGCTGCTGCCGGTACAAAATTCTTCCGGCAGATCGATATAATTAAATTCTTTCGTCGAATACAAAATCAGGTCTTCGGACAACCGCGACAGATGCATCTGAATGATCGACAGGATACTCAAAAACTCAATGATAAAATCCCGGTCGCTGACCGAGTCGATCGGGTTTGCGGCGGCCTCGATCTTACCTCCCAGCAACGATGCAGTCGAAGAAACAGCCTTATGATATGACGATGCCTGCAGAGAACTGCCGGCTATCGCGCCCGCTCCGATATACGTTACGATATTCTGATAACACGCAGTCAGCCGCTGGTAATCCCGCACAAACATGTTTTCATGTGCCCGCAGATAATCCGAGAAATAAATCACCTGCGCGCGTTGCGTATGCGTAAATCCGATAAAAAGCTCCGCGGAATAACGCGCGGCAAGCTTGGAAAGACTTTTCATGACCCCCAGCAATAAATCGGCTGTCTGTGAGCCTTTTTCCACGCAATACCTTTTTTCGTCAAAAACGATCTGGTCATTCCGTGAACGCAACGTATGCATTTTCAATGCCAGGTCTCCCACTTTCTTCTGCACACGGTTTTGGATCTCGGTATGGATATCCTCAGACCGAAGGTCCGGCTTGAACGTCCCGCTTTTTATCTCTACAAGAATCTCCTGAAACGCGGTCCAGAGACGGCCGCATTCCTGGACGGTCAGGATCTTCTCGTCCCGCAAGGCTTTGATATGCAATGCCGAATGATACAAATCATATTCAGCCAATGCGTAATCATATTGTATGGACTTCTGAAATTCAAAGAAATCTTTATCGATCTCTTTTTTAAATCTTCCACCCCAGAGTTTTTTTGCCATCGTATTATTCCTTGTTCCGTATTGCGTACTGCGGATTGCGTATTGCGTATTGCGTTTCAGAAACGCAACACGCACTACTCAATACGCATGACTCATTTACCGTTTAAAAGGAAGCCCCCACAGCTTAATGAAACCTTCGGCTAAAGTACGGTCGAATTGATCGCCCTCTCCGTAGGTCGCCATGGCTTTTTTATATAACGCATGCTGTGATCTCCTGCGTGCGATGACCGTATTGCCTTTATAGAGCTTCAGGCCGATCACACCGCTGACCCGCTGCTGCGTACGCTCGATAAAAGCGTCTAAAGCCTGTTTGAGATCGGTAAACCACAGTCCCTGATAGACTATCTGTGCGTATTTCAAACCAATGCTTTCCTTAAAAAAGAACGTCTCCCGATCCAACGTAAGATGCTCAAGTTCTTTATGCGCGGTATACAAAATCCATGCCGCCGGCGCTTCGTAGATCTCCCGCGATTTTATGCCGACGACCCGGTCTTCGATCACATCGGTCCTGCCGACGCCATGTTTGGCCCCCAGCACATTCAATTGTTCGATCAAACCTACCAGATCTTTCTTCTTCCCATTAAGCGCGACCGGAACGCCTTTTTCAAACGTAATATCAACGTACTCTTCTTTTTCAGCGGCGCTTTTCAACGGTTTAATGAAATAATAGGAATTAAGCGGCGGTTCTTGCTCAATATCCTCTAAGACGCCGCCCTCGACGCTGACTCCCCAGATATTCTTATCGATACTATATACTTTCTCCTTCGTCGTCTTGATCGGCAGTTTATGCTTCTTCGCGTATTCAATTTCTTCTTCACGCGTTGCCAATTCCCATTCCCGCAACGGAGCGATCGTCTTAATGCGCGGAGCCAAGATCATCGTCGTGATCTCAAAACGCACCTGATCATTGCCTTTTCCCGTGCAGCCGTGCGCCACGTACTCGGCTTTTTCGGCAAGCGCGACGTCGACCAGATGTTTAGCGATCAACGGCCGGCCTAACGACGTGCTCAAAACGTATTTTCCTTCATACAACGCGCCGGATTTCAACCACGGCACGATATAATCTGCGGCAAACTCTTTACGCAAGTCTTCGACGAAAACCTTCGACGCGCCGCTCTTTAACGCGCGCGTTCTCAGATCGGCGGGAGAAAATTCACTTCCCAGATTCGCCGAAAAACAGACCACGTCAAGGCCCTTATCCCGCAGCCACTGAATACAGCAGGAAGTGTCCAATCCACCGGAATAGGCTAAAACTACTTTCTTCATTTATACTCCTTATATACAGATCATCACAGATGCAAAGCGACAGATAATCACAGATATCTTATCTGCGATCATCAGTGGATCTAAATCTGTAATGAGCGCACAATCGGTGAAATAACTTTTTTCAAAGATTGTATGCGCGAATTATCCCTAAATGGGGTGTTCATCTGTGGCCAAAGATTTCAATAAAAACAGCTTTCTGCGTATGCAAACGGTTCTCTGCCTGCTGAAAAACGACTGATTGTTTGCTATCCATGATCTCATCGGTGATCTCTTCTCCCCGATGCGCAGGGAGGCAATGCATGACAATGCAATCTTTCTTGGCCAAAGACACAAGCTTGCGATTGACCTGATACTTCTTAAATATTTTCTTCCTCTGCACAGCCTCGTTCTCCATACCCATCGATGTCCATACATCGGTATAGATAACGTCTGCCTGCTGGGCCGCCACGAACGGGTCCCGCGTACAGGAAATCGTTGCCGGGCAGGGTGAAATACCCAATATATCCTTGCAATCCGGCTGATACCCTGACGGAGTCGCGATCGCCAATTTAAACCCAAATACGGTACTTGCGTATACGAACGAATTACAGACATTGTTTCCGTCGCCGACAAAAGCGATCTTCAACCCCGACAGTTTCCCTTTGATCTCCTGGATCGTGAATAGATCGCCGACGACCTGCAACGGATGGAACCGGTCGCTTAAACCGTTGATGACCGGGACACTGCTATTGCGCGAAAATTCTTCCAATCCTGCATGGCCGAACGTCCGGATGATCACGCCGTCAAGATACCGGGAAAATGTCTGGGCCGCGTCTTTAATCGCTTCCCGTTTCCCGAGCTGTACTTCCGAAGGCGAAATATACAGGCTAAAAGCGCCCAATTCATACAAGCCGACTTCACAGGAAACCCGGGTCCGCAGCGACGGCTTCTCAAAGATCAGCCCGATCTTTTTTCCCTGCAATTTACGGGCGTACAAATCCGGCGAACGTTTGATCTTCACGCTCTCCGCGAGTATTGCCTCCAAGGTTTTGTCGCTAAAATCTTTTACTCGTAAAAAGTGTTTCATATTTCCTTAATAAGATACTAGATTCAAAGATGCAAGATGAAGACAATATCTCGTATCATGATCTTGTATCTAACAATTTTTGCTACTTAAGCTTTTCAAAAACCGATTCCAGGATATCAAGCCCTTTTTCCAGAAGCGGCCTATCGATCGTCAGCGCCGGCATGATCCGCAATACGGTCTGGTGCGTGCAATTAATGATCAGTTTGTGCTCCAACGCCGACTTAAAATATGAAGCGCCGTCGCTTTCCAGTTCAACTCCCCACATCATCCCTTTGCCCCGGAAATCTTTGATCACCGGGTATTTCTTCTTTAAGTGGCCGAGCCGTTTCCCTATTATTGTACCTAAGGCAACGGCTTTATGCAAAAGCTTCTCTTCTTTGATGATCTTAAAGACTTCCAGCGCGACCCGGCAGACCAACGGGCCCCCGCCAAAGGTCGAGGCATGCATCCCGGGCTGTAAAACACCGGCAAACTTCGCTGATACGACCAACGCGGAGATCGGGACTCCGGCGCCCAAGCCCTTTGCCAACATCATCACATCCGGCTCGATCCCGTAGTGCTGATAGCCGAACATCTTCCCGGTCCGGCCCATCCCGGTCTGCACTTCATCAAAACCAAGCACTATGTCACGTTCGCTACAATAGGCGCGTAATCTCCTGATAAAATCCCCGTTAAAAACATTGATCCCGCCCTCGCCCTGTATCGGCTCTAAAATAACGCCGATGGTCTGCGCATCAACCGCTTTTTCAAACGCTGAAAAATCGTTGATCGGGACATATGAAAATCCCGGCAAAACCGGTTTAAAGGGCTTCTGATACTTCTCCTGGGCCGTGGCACTTAAAGCGCCCATGGTCCGGCCGTGAAACGAGTCATGAAAAGTAATGATCTTATATCTGCCGCTTGCGCTGCCGTACGCCCGCATCAATTTAATGGCGCCTTCGATAGCCTCTGCCCCGGAATTCGCAAAGAAGACCTTCCCGGGAAAAGAATATCGGATGATCTCTTTCGCTAATAAGCCCTGATACGGATGATAAAAATTATTCGGCAGGTTGATCAACTGTGCGGCTTGATCTTTAAGCGCTTTGATGATCCGCGGGTGCGCGTATCCTAAGATCCCCACGCCCCATCCGGGAAAAAAATCCAAGTACTTCTTCCCGTCCGTATCATAAATGTACGATCCTTTTCCCTTACAGAAAACCACAGGATCCCTGCGGTACGTAGGGAGGACAAAATTTTCAAAATTCCGTATATATTCTTTCATACAACGCCTACTTCCATACATCATAATTATTTACAATGAAACGGCAGGAATCATGCATGACATTACTGCACAATCTCTGTGCCGATTCCTTCCTGAGTAAAAATTTCAAGAAGAAGCGCGTGGGGAATTTTGGCATCTATCATATGGACTTTCCGCGTGCCCTGATCCAACGCATACAAGCCGGAATTGACTTTAGGGAGCATTCCTTCCGTGATCGTCCCGGACTTTATCATATTCTTTATCTGCGATTCATTGACACTTGAGATCAACGAACCCGGATCGTTCTGGTCCTTCATGATACCTTTGACATTCGTCAAAAACACGATCTTCTCCGCGCCTAATTTACCGCTGACAAACGCGGCGACTTCATCGGCATTGATGTTATACACGACTTTGCGAGCGTCGATCCCCATCGGAGAAACGACCACGACCCCATGCTCATGCAGCAAAGACTCGAACTTCCGGCTATTGATATCGGTCATGTCTCCGACAAATTCCAGGTCGACCGGCGCGGCTTTCTTCTTCACGTACAGCAAGTCCTCTTTGCCGTTCAAAGCCGCGACTTTCGCGCCCAACGCCGTCAGTTCCTGCCGCACTTCTTCGCGTAAAACAGTCAGTTCCTCTTCCACGACTCCCAGCGTCGCGGCATCCGTAATACGCATACCTTCATAAAAACGCGGTTCGATCTTCCTCTCGCGCATCCGCTCGGTTATATTGACCCCTCCACCGTGCACGAGCACGATGCGGATCCCCATAAAATATAAAAAAACAATGTCTTCAAGCACGCCTTTACGGATCTTCTCCTCAGAGAGAATAGACCCGCCGTATTTTACGACAAAAGTCTTCCCCCGGAACTCCCTGATATAAGGAAGCGCCTCGATCAATATGTCCGCTTTTTTGATTGCCTCTTCCATAATGAGACTTACTTTACACAGATTAGCACTGATTTAAATCCGCAAGATGATCACAGATTTCAATCCATTAACCGAATATCGATAAACGGCACACCCGCATAGCGAGCAGGCAACTTGAAACGGTTATCGGCAATCGTGAAACGTTAAGAAACTATACCCGCATAACGATGAACGATTCGAGCTACAGAACCCTTTACCGCTAGACGAAAAACGGATTTTAATGACTTCATCTGTGATTATCTGTCGCTTTGCATCTGTGATCATCTGTGTCTAAATAACGTTCTCCAGCACGTATTCCGGCGTCAGATCCGAAGTATACACCGTTTTTTCGGCTTTGCCGACGTGCAGATGCACGGCTAATTGTACCTCTTTTGCGGACGGTTTATCAACGGTTATCTTGATTTTCTGCTCATCAACGTACGCGCCGCAACTTCCGGCGGCGGCCGCGACACGTCCGACTGACGGATTCTTGCCGTAAACGGATGCTTTAAACAAAGCGCTGTGCGCGATCGCGAACGCGACTTTCTCGGCATCATTATACGTACGGGCTCCCCGCACCTCTATGGTAATGAAATGATGTATGCCTTCCGCATCGGCGACGATCTTCTTGGCGACCGAGAGCGTGACTTCCCGCAACGCTTTCTTAAACACGGTATATTCTTTGCTCCCCGCGGTGGCCTCTTTTACCGTCTTTGACGACGAGAGAAACAACACCGTATCATTGGTACTTTGGCAACCATCGATACTGATACTCATAAAAGAATCTTCCAAAGCTTCCCGCGCGGCTTCACGTAATAATTTCGGAGCAATGCGGACGTTCGTGCAAAAGAAAGCCAGCGTCGTTGCCAGATCCGGATAGATCATTCCCGCGCCCTTGCCGATGCCCAGCAAAAAGCCGGTTTCTTTTCCCACGGAAAAAGACCGGGTCGTGACTTTCTTGACGGTGTCCGTCGTCAAAATCGCTTCGGAGAAATCATCCCATGAATCGGTCAGAGATTCCCGCGCGGCATCGAAATTCCCGGTGATCTTCTCGAAAGGAAGCCGTTTACCGATAACGCCGGTAGAACAGACCAAAACCTCTTTTTCTTTCACGCGCCAGGCTTTGGCGGCTTTCGCGGCAACTGATTTCGCGTCCTGATAATCAGTGCCGGTAAAGCAATTCGCATTCCCGCTGTTCGCGATGACCAGCCGCACCGAACTATTGTTCCGCAAATGCTGTTTGGAAACTTTTACCGAACCGGAATTAACGCGGTTCGTGGTAAAAAAACCGCACCCGGTCATCGGCTCTGCGGCATAGATAATACCCAGGTCTTTCTTCCCGACCTTTACCTTTATCCCGCTGTGGATCCCGCCGAATTGTATGCCTAAGTTTTCCATATTTTTTATCTGGATGATGGAAAATAGATAATAGATAATGGTTTTAGAACTATTTTCCCCTTTCCATTATCCATCTTCTAATCTTTTACAGAAGCCCCTCCGTCTCCTCATACCCATACATGATATTCATGTTCTGCACGGCCTGAGACGATGCGCCCTTCATCAGATTATCGATCGAGCCCGCGACGACCAATACATTTCTTTCTTTAAAATACTGAAAGCCGATATCACAAAAATTGGTGCCCGTCACATTCTTCAATTGCGGAAACGTTCCCGGTAAAAGCCGGACAAACGGTTCTTTTTCGTAACATTTGCGGTACGCCGAAACGATGGCCGCTTCGGATACGTTCTTTTTCATAAAAATACAGGCGGTCATATAAATACCCCGGTCTAAGGGCAACAGATGCGGCACAAATATGACTTTCTTTTTCGTGTTGGAAAATACGCCCAAATACTCCTCGATCTCCGGTACGTGCTGATGCGTCACCGGCCGATAGAGATAAAAATTCTCGTTAATACTGCTGTAATGATACTCGACAGCAGCTTTCCTGCCGGCCCCGGTCACGCCGGATTTCGCGTCAACCACGATCGTGTCAGTCGCAATCAACTTCTCTTTTAAAAGCGGATACAAAGACAATATCGTCACCGTCGGATAACATCCGGGATTGGCGATCAAAAAGGCCGTTTTGACCTTTTTCCGGTTCAATTCCGGTAATCCGTATACCGCGGTCTTGAGATTGACCTTGTCCGTATGCTTACTATGATAAAACTTCTCAAAGACTGCCGTATCCTTCAAACGATAATCTCCGGACAGATCGATGACTTTCTTGCCGGCTTTTAACAACTGCGGGGTTATCTGCATCGACGTCGTATGCGGGACACATAAAAAGATCACGTCGCATTCTTTCTGTATCTTATGGACATCCATCTCCTGACAAGTCAGGTCATACACATTCTTCAGCGAAGGGTATACTTCCTGCAATTTCTTGCCTTTGTGCGAGCCGGAGACGCAATAGCGCACATCGGCTCCCTGATGATTGGCAAGGACCTTCAACAGAACTTCCCCGGTAAAACCGCTGATTCCGACAACTCCGACTCTAATCATAGCTATCTCCTTTACCCGAAAAATGCTATTAAAAGATTACAAATCACTATGAGTATTTTTCGGGTTACCTCGACAGTACACGATAACATCTTGCGATTTTATCGGTCGACCCGTGCGTAGCCGGGCAAATAATGCCTTGGCATTATTTGGGTTAAGAATCCTTATATTAGTATAAGATACCAACAGTGTCAATGAAGAAGCGATTAGCTCTTAGTCATTAGTTATTAGTACTTAGTTAAACTTATAAGCACTCTGTATTCCTGGTTTTCTTAAGCTAAGTACTAAAAACTACAGACTAAGGACTTTTCTTCTCTTCCATAGATCTCGGCATGCTCAGAAGTAACCCGATCAGGAACCAAAAAACATGGGCAACCCGCGAATAGTACAAACTTGTCTCGGTCAGGCCGTTGATCAAAAAAGCGCTGATCCCGGCGATGAGCGCTAGCGCAACGACTCCGGCGACAGTACCTGAACCTTGACGCCAGATACGCCCGAAGGACCGGAACAAACACCATAAAAGCCAGAGAAAAACCCCTAATCCAAGCAACCCGATTTCTCCCGCCATCTGCAAAAAATGGTTGTGCGCGTACATATGCGCGCCGGTCTCGGCCCCCTCAGGCTCCGACAATTTATACAGCGGGTAATTCAAAGAAAAAGTATTGAAACCCACTCCGATTATCGGATGGTGTTCGATCATATTCACGGTATTCCGGTAAATACTGATCCGGTCGGCATTCAGCATAAAAACAACCGGATTATAATGAATGCTTTTTGCCCACGTTTTTATCTGCGATGGCAGGATGACCGGCGCGATCGCCACCAGCAGGATCAACAGCCCGACCATGATCTTATTACGCCGGACGATACCCAGGATCAGCAAAGCGCAGTACAAAGCCAGAGCCGTGCCGCGGGAAAAAGTAACCAATATTCCCAAAGCCACGATACAGCCCAAAACGACGGTTATCGCCTTTTTCATGCCCTTCCAATAAAATAACGCCAACCCGATGATCACCGGAGCAAGCGCGCTTAAATAAACGCCTAAAACATTCGCGTTAGGAAACGCGGCGGTCGCACGTTTCAGCCCGATATTTAAAATCAGCTCGTTGCCGCGGATAAAATCCTTCCCGAAGACCATCTGCCATAAAGCATCGACCGATGCCAGCGACGCGCCGACGACAATGCTGGCAATGATCCGAAAGAAATGTTTCCGGTCCCGGATCTCTTCTGCGCAGATACCCCAGACAAACAATGCCTCAAAGATCTTCCCCAATCCATGAAGGCTGGACGACAAAGAAAGCGTGTTTCTAAAAGAAAGGAAACTCACCGCCATCCAGAGAAAAAACGGAATGGAAATCGCGGTCTTCTTGAAAAGACTCTGCCACAACAGCAATTTTTTCATCAAAAACGCGAAGCATAATAATCCCATGCAGGTATACGTCACTCCCGGAGCGATAGCCATGGTAAAAGGAAAAAGAATCAGCATCCAATAAATTACCGTTGAAAATACCCCGATCGCCCGCTGCCGAAGCAGCGCCAGCCGCGCGCCGACCAGGTTCCAGCGTATGACCGTATCCTTTGAATAACTATCCAGCACGCCGGCCATGAACCAAAAAAGCATCGATAACTGCAATGAATACAGCTGCGTATCAAAAAAGCTGTGCACAAGAAATCCGGCCAATCCGGAAAGTAGACCCGCGACCCAATAGTCCCGCTTTTGCCGGAATACGCGTATTCCCCGATAGAACACAAGCGCCACAAAAACGAGAAAGCTCAGCAGGGCGAAAACCCCGCATTCGGCCCAGATCTGTAAAAAACAATTGTGCGCGTATTGAATACCCAGCGTCGGCGCGTATGTCGAAAAATGCGCCATGAACGTGCCGATGCCTTTTCCCAACAAAGGATTTTCCGAGATCATTCCCCAGGTTGCTTTCCAAATAGCGAACCGGTCCGAATCACCGTGCGGGCTGAACGTAAAAAAAAGCCGCTGGCTCGCCGCGGGAATAAGCAGAAAAACGCCCGCGAAGACTCCGGATAAAACAACCCCCCAGACATACTTTCTCAAAAGAAAGATCAAAAAGACCATCGCCATAAAGAACCCGATCCAGGCGCCGCGGGAAAGGGTAAAAATAAGGCTGGAACACAACAAAACCACCAAGGCCGCGATGATAACGACAAACTTCTTCTTCAGCCGGCCGGACATCAATATCGCGAAACCTATCGATAAAGGAAAAATAAGAAACGCGCCGAAATCATTAAAGTGATTAAAAGAAGCCCGGACGGCTTCCGCTTTTTGGTCCGTCAGGTTGATGGTCCTGTGCCGGAAAAACTCAAATCCAAAATATTTTTGCGTTAACGCGTCGAGGCCTAAAAGTACGCTGACGCACATAAAGAAAAACAACACGCGCCGGGCCCGGGGGCCGTCCAAGAAAGAGCTGATCATGAAGAAAAGAAGAAAGTTGCGCACCCATTTAAACACGAGCGCGATCGCGCTCTTTTCGATATGCTGCCCGCTTTTTATGAGGGACAACGCGCAAAAAAAGATGAAAACAAACAGCGCCAGGGCGGACGGGGTCTGCAAAAACAGCCAGTCGGGCTGTTTGGCCTTTCTGACCATAAACAAAATAAAGAAAATACCGAAAAAAGCCCCGATGGCCGCCTTAGAAAACGGAAGAAAAAAAAGAATCCCGTAGAGAAGCATCTGTATCCACATATTAAGCTGAGCTGCAGTTTTTTCTGACACGTTAATAAGCTCCTTTCCCTTTCAATACCGCCGGGATGGTCCACCAGAGGATCTTAAGATCGAGCCCGAACGACCAATGCGCGACGTACCAAAGATCCCATTTTACCCAGCGATAAAACGACAAATCCGACCGGCCTTTGACCTGCGATAAGCCGGTGATCCCCGGCTTTATCGACAAGCGCTCCAAATGCCGGTAATGATACTGTTCTGTCTCTTCAGGCAACGGCGGCCGCGGCCCGACCAAGCTCATATCGCCCGTGAGAACGTTCAATAATTGCGGCAACTCATCAAGGCTATACCGTCTTAAAAACCGGCCGACGCCGGTGATCCGCGGGTCTTTTTTCATCTTAAAAATGACGCCGTCTTTGACTTCGTTATGCGCGCTCAACGAACTCTTTAATTTATCCGCGCCATGGACCATCGAACGGAATTTATAAAAATGAAAGACCCGGCCGCGCAAGCCGACCCGTTTCGTCACATACAGCGCCGGCCCCGGCGAATCTATTTTTATCAAGAGCGTCAACAACCCGAATACCGGCGCCGTCGCGACCAGTAATATCAACGAAGCAATAAAATCGAACAACTTCTTAAAAAACATCTCCGAAGGATGCAGCTGATTCCGCTTATACGTTATCAGCGGGATCGGGCCTAAGTACACGACCTGCAGAATAGACAGCGCCTCTTCGAAATTCGGAGGGACTTCCCTGACGCCGACGGACAGGGCTTTCGCGGCATTGATCAACTCCGTAAAAAACTGCTCGTGATGGACCCGGGTAATAATGACTTCATCGACGAAATGCGTGCGGGCGATCTGTTCAAAATCACCGGGAGCCCCTAAAATCGGGCATTGGTCGACGTCGCCTTTTTTACTTTCATCCAGGAATCCGACGACGCGCAATCCTAACCAGGGAGTCCGGCGGATCTCGTTCAAAACGATCCTGCCCAACCGCTCGGCGCCGATAATAAGCACATTGATCGTATGGAACCCCTGCGCGATGAGCTTGCGCAAGATGATACGTTTCGTGATACGCCACAGGCTCAACAGAAAACAGAGCAGCACGGTATTCTCAAGAAAGACTTGGCGGGAAAAGAATTTATACTGAGCAAAAAAGATCATGGTACTGATCAATAATGCCGAGTAAACAACGTTAATGCAGACCCGGAACGTCTCCTTAAAAATAGTCAGGCCGCGGTCGGTGGAAAAGAGATTCCGCCGCTTAAAGAACAAAAAGATGAAGATAGCCCAAATAAGATACGTCGCGTTATATTCTTTAAAATTGATCGTCGGTAATTCGCGGAGCAACCCGTCGGCAGCATGATATTTAACGTAGAACGGCAAATAGAAAGACGTCGCCATCAAAATAACATCGACCAGCACGTATACCGGATAGATCTTCCGAAACGACTTTATCATCAAGAACGCCCCTAACTTAGTTTTACCGGTAGAGTATAACGAGATTCATTGTAAACCGCGGAGAATGACCTTGCAAGTTAATTGCATGTAGATTATACCGTGGGATAAAGTTCCTTAAGGGTGAATTTGGACAGGAAGATCTTGCGAACAACGCTTCCCGGGGTAACGCCGTGGATTCTTACGGGAGTTTAAAACAAGAATAGCCGCAAGCTACGTTCGCGCAACTCAAAGGAGCCGCATAATACCATCCATCGCCATTTTTATACACCTGGCATTTATAACCGTAAGGCCCGGCAGTAATTATTCCATAATCTTGGTCTACCGCCGTCAAAGCACAAAACGTTTTACCTTCGGAGTTGGGGATCTTGTCTGCCCCGCCGCAGAAATAACCGGACCATTGAGTCAACGTAGTCATCTCTTTTAAATATCCTTTCGTCACTACGACAGAATCCGGGTCATTCGCTGACGTTCCTTGCTGCATCGTAATCTTTCCGTTCACATCCAAAGCAGTTTGTGGCGATACCGTTCCGATCCCGACTCTTCCTTCAACAACCAGGTTTGCAGTATCCGGTATCGACGTAGAGCAACTCCCTCCACCCCAACAATACGATGATGACTTGGAATATTCAGGACCAATAGCCATGCGCCTCACTCTCAATTCCTGATAATCTCCATACGGAACAGGATAATAGGTGGTAATAACCAACTCTTCTTGTTTCGTTACGGATTGCCCATAACAATAGCGCGCAAGAAAAACAAACATCAAAAGCACCAAGCAACATTTTGTTAACAAGAATCTGTGCATGCCTTTTCCAGTCTCCGCGCTAATCATTTCCTTTATTTACGGCACCCGATAGCAACTCTGTCATTTTTTGTTCAATCCGATATTCCTTGTTATCCGACAACTCTATCTGCTTCTGTATCAACGGCTTTAATTGTACCCGGGCTTCGTCTCGATCTATCTTCCTTGCGCGATAATCTTTCACGGCCTCATCCATTGCGTTCTGAATCTCAAAATTCTGCTCTTCCCATACAAACAACTCCGGTGATTTCTTCTCATCAATCTTAGACGCATTCTGTTTCTTAACTAAACCGCTGCCCATTGGATCCTGTGGATTGGAATAATGCTCAGCAAAACACACCGTCACACAACAAAGGACCCCGCAACTGATAATTATTGTTCTCAATGTATCCTCCCCTTACCATGAATAGTATATCAAAAAAAATCAGCGTTATCAGAAATTTCTTCAGGACTACAGGGCCTTACGTTTTAAAACATAGGTTCTCAACACTGCTCTGATTAACATTAGCATGAATACAGTATTACTATAGGCATATCGTTTAATAAGGCGGCGCGGTTCCTGGAGCATCCGGTACAGCCATTCCAATCCTGACTTCTGCATCCAAAGCGGAGCCCGGCGGGTCAAGCCGGCGAAAACATCAAAACTGCCGCCGACCCCCATGACAAAAGGGGCCTCCAGGCGGGCCAAATGTTTTTTTAGAAAGATTTCTTTCTTGGGAGAACTCATCGCCACGAACAAAACATCCGGGTTCGTGATCCTGACTTGCTGGACGACGGAATCCTCTTCTTCCACGCTCCAGTAGCCGTTACGGAAACCCGCGACGATCAATGCCGGATACCGTATCCGATATCGACGGAGGACTTCTTCGACCACTTCCTGGCGCGCGCCGAGAAAATAAAACCGGTAATGCTTCTTCACTCCTTCTGCGACTAACGCGTCCATAAGATCGATCCCCGCCACGCGTTCCTTAAGCGGAGTACCCAACACCTTCGATGCCCAGACCAACGGCATCCCGTCGACATTGATGATATCGCACGCGGTGATGATCTCCCGTAACTCCGGATCACACTGCATCTTTACCAGTTTATCCACATTAACGACGACATGCTGAGAAGGCTTCCGAGACTGAATGATCTGTCCGATCCTTTGCAGGGTCTCTTGCAAGGTAAGATTGTCAATAGGACAACCCAGAAGCACTATGCGTTGTGAAAAAGATATTCCTCTGTTCATAAGACCTTACGCATACGTGCTTCATAATATCCAATTCCCAATATCCAATTTCCAATCGATCCCTTATGAAAAGTATCTAAAGATCCCTGCAAGATTGATATTGGGGATTGCTCATTGGTAATTGATCGACAATTGATCATTGGTGATCGATGATTAGTTTACAGTTTCTTAATAAGAATGGCCGCGATCCTCTCCGCCGCTCTTCCGTCCCACCACGGAGGGATACTGCCTTTCTTATACGTGCCGGTAATGATCTGCTGCACGGCCTCCAGTATTTTTTCCCGGTCTGTGCCCACCAATATATTGGTCCCCTTTGAAATAGTAATCGGCCGCTCGGTATTCTCCCGCATCGTCAAACAGGGGATCCGTAAAAAAGTACACTCTTCTTGCAAGCCGCCGCTATCGGTCATGACCAGCTTGGCGTCCTTATAAAGGGAAAGAAAATCCAAATACCCCAAAGGGCTTAAACAGTGTACTGAAGGCGCGCAACGGATAGAAAACCGTTTCAGCATTTTACTTGTTCGCGGATGTACCGGAAAAAACAACGGTATTTTCTTTGAAACTTCATTCAAAATGCCGGCGATCCTCATCAATTGCTTCTTATCGTCGACATTGCTTGGCCGGTGCAGAGTGACGACGCCGTAGTCCGCGTTCTTTCCCTTCCGCTTGTTCGCGAGAAACGCCCGGGAGTCGCTTTGGGCGATCTTATTCAGGCCAAAAACCACGCTATCGATCATCGTATTGCCGACCATATGGATCTGCTCGCGGGGTTTCCCTTCCCGCGATAGATTCTTCACTCCGCTGGGTTCGGTAACCAAAAAGAAATCGGAAATACTATCGGTCACTATCCGATTGAGCTCCTCCGGCATTTCCCTATCATTACTGCGTAATCCCGCTTCCACATGAGCGACCCGGCTGCCGCACTTTTTTGCGACAATGCTGCAGGCTAAGGTCGAATTAACGTCCCCGACCACAACGACCAGGTCCGGGCTCTCCCGCGCGCAGAGCCTTTCAAAAGACATCATGGCAGAAGCAGTCTGCCGGGCATGGGTACCGGACCCGACCTTCAGAAAATAATCCGGCTTGGGAAGTTCAAGGTCCTTAAAAAACTGTTCCGACAGATTATAATCGTAATGTTGTCCGGTATGCACCAATAATGCCCTGACATTCCGGTACTTTTGAAATGCTCTCCACAACGGCGCGATCTTCATAAAGTTCGGCCGCGCGCCGGCTACTAATATGATTTTTTTAGATTTAGTCATGTGGATATTATAACATACTTCAATAGTGACACTTAAGGCTCACCAGTACTTAGTCTTTAGTCCTTGGTACTTAGCTGAGAACGACGTACTAAGAACTCCCCGACCTTGGTACTTCTTTTACACTATGCAATGCCAGCGCGTAAAACATCCACGCGCAGGACCAGCGGATATAGGGGATGGAAATCGTGTACCAGCGCTTTTTTTGATAGGCAAAATAGCCGGCAGGGTTATACATCGTATCGAAAGTCCATTGTAAAACCTGTTCTAATAATTGCCGGCCAGAATCGTCCGTAGGTGCCTTAGCAAGCAATACGCAAAGCATTGCCGGAGAATGTATGTCGACCGGGTACGCCGTGTCGGCGTATAAGAATGGTTTTCCATCCTGACCAAAGAAATGATCCAAGTAATATTCCATGCCTTTCTTGAAATCGGCCTCATACACCGTATCTCCGGTATAGCGCTGATACTCATACAACGCTTCCAGGTTATACGCGGTATGGAAACTATCGATCCAGCGCTGATTATCATCCAAGCCATAGAACCAACCCCCATCCGGCTGTTGCTGCTCGACGCAAAAGGAAACGGAGCGGCCTGCCTCATCTTTAAGCAACGGCTCTTGCGTATACGCGTATACGCGCGACAGAAAACGCGACGCCAGCAAAGACGCGTTAATGATCCGTGACGTATCCAAAGGCGTGTAAGAGAAGCAGAACGTCCGCTGCTTCCAGCTGCGGTGCAAGTCATTCAGGATAAAATCGCAGATTGACCGCGCGTGGTGCAGAAGTTCCTTTTGCCGCGTTACTTCATACGCGTCAAGCAAAGCGTTTCCGCCAAACGTGGAGACGATCACATTCGGTGTCCCGGCCGGGACAAAAAACGCCCGGGATTGCCAATCAAAATGGTATCCCCAACACACCCCGGAGTATCCTTTGGTTTGCCGCTCTAACAAGGCATTCAACAAAAACCGGATATTCTCCAGATGTTTCTCCTGCGGCTGGGATTTCTGTAGCGCGCAATACCCGGATAAAAAAAGCGCCAAGGCTTTTGGATTGTACGCTTTCTCTATTCCCAACAACGGGCGAAGATTAACCGGACTGTTTTTGAAAAATTGTATCCAGATAAGGCGCGCAAGCCAGTTTTTACGCAAACCAGACCGCGCGAATAACCGGCTGTTCAGGCCGTCATACGGGTCCCAACCGGCAAAATGCTCCTGCTCGCAATACCTTTTGAGGTGTTCAAAAATAGTATGGATGTCTTCTCTCGAACCGTACATTCCCGCTATATTGATGGCCCCAGATCAAAAGCCGGGACCCCTTTTTGGATGGCTTCTTTTATCCTGAACGTGGCAAGACTGGTCGCCACAAGTTGTTCCATCGGGATCGGCATCGGACTTTCCTGTTGCAAAGCATGAATAAACCACTCGACTTCCTGCTTATGCCCTTTTCCCGGCAGGCGCATCTTTTGGCAACGCAGGCTTCCGTATAACTCTCCAAATCGAAAATTATGGTTGATAAAGACTTTTCTGCCCCCACAGGCCTCAATATATTCCTTAGAAAGAGAGGCCGCTCCCTGGGCAAGGTACGTGATAACGCCAAAGCCCTTATTCTCAAAAGTCAGCGTGACGGAAAAACTATCCTGCGTCGCGTCAGGAAGCGCTACCACGTGCGCATGTACCGGTAACGCGCCGTGTAAATAAAGCATCAGATCGACAAAATGGCAGGCCTCGCCGATAATTCTTCCTCCGCCCTGCGTTTCATTTTGGATCCAATGGTCGTCCGGGATGGTCCCGGCATTAACGCGCATCGTAACAGCCAACGGCTCTTTAACGCGCATAAATTCTTTTTTCATCGCTTCAGATAGCGGCGCGAATCTGCGGTTAAAACCGACCATCAGCATCGGGCTCTCCGGTAAACTCCGGTATACCGCAAGGACCTCTTTCAACTCACCCTCATTCATCGCCAGCGGCTTCTCCACAAAAACATGCTTTCCCCGCTTCAAAGACTCGCAGACTAAACGCGCGTGGCTATCATGCCGGGTGGCGATAAAAACAACGTTGATATTCTTATTATCCAGTACCGCTTCCGGTTCAGTCGAAGCCGTCTGAAAACCGAATTTCCGGGCAGCATGTTTGGCAGACGTCCCCTTGGTCGTCACGACCGTATCCAACGAAACGTTTTCTTTTCTAATATGCGGCAATAAATAACTCTGCGCGAAACTACCCGCGCCGATAAATCCGACATTGATCTTTTTTAACGCGTGTGTCTTAACATTGACCGTTTTAACGACGGCCTCTTTGCCGCCATAATGATATCGCAGTAAAATCCCGACGACCGGCTCTTTTTTTCCCATGATCAGATCATATGCCGCGACCGCGTCGTTAAAGTCGAACGTGCGGCTTATCAACGGCTGAACCTTGACCTGCTTCTTTGAAACAAGCTGCAGAAACGTTTCCATATTCCGGTTCTCGGTAAACCGGACATAGGCGTACGGATAATCGATCCCGGCTTCTTCATACAGCGGGTCATATCTGCCGGGGCCGTACGACGTGGCGATCTTTAATTCTAATTCTTTGCGGTAAAAATACGGTTCGCGAGGAACATCCATCTTGACGCTTCCCACGACAACGATAACTCCCTTTTTCCGGATGATCTCGGTTGCCAGCACGATAGGATCATTTGTCGCTGAAGACGCCGCGATAATGACTTTATCAAAACCATGCCCTTGCGTAAATTGATCGGCAAAGGCAATGCACTCACTTTCATTCCGGTTGATCGCGGCATCGATCCCCCATTGCTGCGCCAGCGCGATATTGGATTCAGAAAGGTCGATCCCGCAGACTTCACAACCCTGCGCTTTCAGCAGTTGCGCGGTGATCTGGCCGATCAGACCGAGGCCGATCACGCAAGCCTTCTCGCCGATCTTCGCGTCAGACTGCCGTACTCCCTGCAGCGCGATCGCGCCGATAGTCGTGAATGCCGCCTCTTCAAACGAAACAGACCCGGGGACCTGTACCACCAAGTTTTCCGGGACGACCACGGCTTCGGCGTGCGAAGCAAAATCCTGTCCGGCACAAGCGACCCGGTCGCCTTTCTTGAATCTGCCGGTACTGTCGCGCGAATCAAGCACGATACCGGTACAACTATACCCGAGCGCTTTCGGCGTATCCAATTTATTCTGCACTTTCTGAAATGTCGCCCAGATCCCTTCTTTTTTAATATTCTGCAGGACCTGTTTGACCAGATCCGGCCGTTTCTGGGCTTTTTCGAACAATGAAGACTTGCCCATATCGACCGTGCTCTTTTCAGTCCCGACGCTGATCAAAGAAAACGCATTCTGTACCAGCACGCATCCTTCTTTCAGCGAGGGTGCCGGGACCTCTTCTATCTTCAGCTCTCCTGTTTTGAAATTTTGTATAAGTTGTTTCATTATTTCGTATTGCGGATTACGTATTGCGCATTGCGTTAGAAATTACGCACGACGCAATACGCATGACGCACGACGTTTCAAGTATTCTGCTGCATCCAAAGCTCCACAGTAAGTAACTGATATATCCGATACGCGTTGTCTTCTCTACCGCTACGGTCGTCGGCGATGATCTTTCTGACCATCGCCGGGTCGAATAACCCTCTTTTCCTGAGCGTGCTCTCGGAAAGAGCATCATCGATGAGTTCCCGCAACGAAGTCGAGATCCAGGCTCTCAAAGGCATCCCAAACGATGCTTTCGGCCGGTACACGATCTCTTGCGGCAGGTACGCGCGTGCCGCTTTCTTTAAAATATATTTAGACGTCCTGCCGCGTATCTTAAAGGCTTGCGGCAGTAGCATCGCGTACTCGATGACCTCTTTATCGATATACGGGACGCGCACTTCCACGGCATGCGCCATAGACGCGCGGTCTGTATAAGTCAGGTTCAAGCCTTCCATGAAAAAGGCGATATCCGTTCCGCACATCCGGTTGACTGCGTCGTACTCGCTATAGCGGTAATACTGTTCACGGTGCGCCCGGTACAGTTTATCTATGCTATCATTAAATTGATTTTTAAACAACGCTGAAAGCTGCGGCCGGCCGTAATACGAATAACTGCGCAAATATGCCTGTTCTTCGGACATACCCAGGAAAGAACAGAACCGTTTCGCCCAACGCGCCGGACGGATCCCATAACTGCCGATCCTAACGGGTAATAACCGCGCGGCTGAACAAAACAGCGACTGCGCGAATACCGGCATGCGGGTATACTGCCGGCTCAAAAGTGTCGCGTAATGCCGGCGGTATCCGCCGAACAATTCATCCGCGCCCATGCCTGACAACAATACTTTGATCCCGCGCGAGCGGGCTAATTGGCAGATAAGATAGGTGTTAATGGCAGCCGGGTCACCGATCGGCTCGTCCAAGACTGAAACGATCTTCCGCAAATACTCCACGGCCTGCGGGTCCACCGGAATATCCGTATGCCGTACGCCAAGCAAAGACGCGACTTTTCGCGCGTAGTAGTTATCGTCTCCCATCTGCTCGACGCGCTTTTCCTTCCTGCCTAACGAAATCGTAAATGTCGAAAGGTCTTTGTTGTGCTGTTTTGCCAACGCGCAGATAAGCGAAGAATCCAACCCGCCGCTTAAGAAACTTCCTACCGGCACATCCGCGATCAAATGCCGGCGTACGCTCTGCTCTAATAATTCCCGCAAACGCCGGACTGCTTCTTCTTCCGTACAGGATTGCTGACACGAGGGTACCTGCCAATACGTCTTCGTGGTTATTTCCAAAGAAGCGCGGATCTTAATATGCACGTACGATGCCGGCGGGACTTTGCGAATATCCTTAAAAATCGACTGGTTCCCATAGATCCAAAGATAGTTGATACTGGAAACGAGCGCGTCCGGATTCAGTTCTTTACCGGCTTCCGGCAGGGAAACAAGCGCTTTGATCTCGGAAGAAAAAGCCAGCGTACTTCCGCCCGGAACCGTATAATACAAAGGTTTAATGCCGCAATAATCTCTTACCAAGAATATTTCCTTTGCCGCGGTATCATACACCGCGAACGCGAACATCCCGGTAAGCCGGGAAAAAGAATCCTGGCGGTATTTACGGAACAATTCCAGAACGACCTCGGTATCCGAGTGGGTCTTAAAAACCACGCCGTCCTTTTCCAATGACTGCTTCAACTGCGGGAAATTATATACTTCGCCGTTATAGACAATGGCCAGATGGTCTTTGACCATCGGCTGGTTTGCCGACGCGGAAAGATCGATGATCGAAAGCCGTTGATGACCCAATGCCACCTGTTGATCAGCCCAGACGCCGTCCGCGTCCGGGCCGCGGTGCTGAATACAGCGGTTCATCCCGGCAACTTTGCCGCGCGCGTCAGGCAACCCGATTATTCCATTAATTCCGCACATTCTTTTTCACAGATTATCACAGAATTTTTTATTGGGCACTAATTCATTTAGTGGAGCCCCCTCGGCCACGCCTGCTTCGCTGGCAGGGCCGAGGCTCCCTCCCGAAGCAGAAACAATTTCTTACTCCGCATTCATCCCCGGGCTAACCCTTCGCTCTCGCTCAGGACAAGCGCCGCGGGGGTTTCTGCGGAGAGGACTAAAAACAAATGCATTCCTACTCTTTCAAGAACGCAAACGGTTCATCGTATTCGAACGCGGGATCATGCGCCGCTAATAATTTCGGCAACAAATGCGGCTGAGCTTCGGACGCAGTATAAAATCCCAAGCCGGTCATCACGAATGCCGTAAGGTTTCTTTCCCGGAGCAATCGTAAAAGATGTTCCCTGTCTTTGGCTTCGTACAGGTCCCGGTATTCCCGCCAATTATGGTAATGTTCTTCTTGCCAGTAGTAACTGCGGTCTAAAAATAAAGAAACCTGCTCCCCGGGTTCAGGATGGAAATGCATAAGAGATCCTGTCGATTGCTGCAACCGCCGGCGCGCGCGCAAGGCCGACTGGTACATCGAATACGCGCGAAAATCATCATACGCTTTCATATCTTTCTTTGCCAGGACTTTGATCATAACCCACGGCTGAGAGCTCAAACCGACATTCTTATAAAAGAACAAGCCGATAAATATCCCGGCTTGAACGAACAACAACACGCCCAGGGTTTTCGACATTCTTCGCTGAGGGAAAAAAGCAAGCAACCCGCGGTAACCCAATACCAGCATTGCCGGCATGAACCAATACAGCATCTTATAATAAAATCCTGCCGCCGCGACAAAAATAACGCCGCTGAGCAGCAGGGCATTCGAGACCAGGTTCAGATTGTCCGTGATGCCCTCTTCTTTCTTCCGGGCAAACAAACAAATGATGCCGCCGATAAACAACAAGGAAATGCTCGAAGGGATCGTATAACTAAAAACGAACCCGCGCAAAGCTTTTGTCCACCACCGTGATGCCGCATGAGTATCAATTGAAAAGAAGTTATATAACAGACCTTTATTCGGACTCAGCCAATCTACCCGCGAAGATTTTCCATTGTGCGTTTTTTCGGTTACCGGTGAGAGTACTATGGACGGATCGCCCGCAGTCATCGGGTGTTCCCGCAAAGGCTGTATCCCGGATTTTTTCAATACGCCGGCGATCGTTGAGCTGTATGGATAAAAAGGGTCGCCGGATCGAATAAAGACCTGCGCGTACCATAAAGAAGCGGCAAAGATCATACCGCAAACGATCAACATCATCGTAACCCGGAATGTAACCCACAGCGCGCCTAACGCCTCGCGGACCCGGGGAAACGTCAACAGCACGCACGAAAAGATCAGCATTATCGGAGCAGCATACTGCCGCATCCAACAAACGCCGGCCAGTGTCGCGCACACTCCCAAGAAAACACGCGGACACGGCTTTTTAAGAAAAACATCCAGCCAAAGATACAAACCGACTATTGCCAAAAAAGCCGGAGTATCCGTGCTCACATCGGTCGTGATCCGGAACCAGCTATACGTGCACAACAAAGCTATCAGGCTCCATGCGGCAATAAGCTGTACTGCCGATCGTCTCTGGAACTGTTCCAGCCATGCCAGGAACGGAATAAAGATCAAATACGGCCCCAGGAGCGAGACAAAACGCAGCATGTCCGCGACACGCGCATGAAAGGGCATACCGCCTAACGATATAACGTAACTTAACAACGGCGGGTACCAAAATCCCATGGTGTCATACACGTCTTCAGCCGGCGTTAAGAAATGGAATGATCCGGTCCGCAGTAAATAGAATGCGTTTTGAATGAACGTCGGGTTCGGAGCATTATCGTATGAAGACACCCAGAATATCCGGCAGTACAACACTACCGCGAGCATGACGATACTCAACGAGATCAATACCGCGGCCTTCAGCCATGCCGGCATCCGGGGATTTTCTTCCGGTTCACGCTCAACACGATCTTTTATTCTTAATCCGCGCCACGCAAACAGCGCGGAGATCCCCAGTATCGCGATCTGCATTGTCCGGCTATACAAATGCAAAGAAGCAAGGCTATGCGCCAACGGGACAAAAATCCCCAGCCACAACGTCATTCCCCCGCAAACTGCGGAAGCCCCGCGCAACCCGCAAGCCCGGCCGATCCCATAGCTGATCAGCGAAAAAAGATATAACGGGACGGTATACGGAATGCCGATCAGTAAAAGAATATGGAGCACAATAAAAAGTTGCCGGGAAGAAGATAAAGAAAAGAATATCGCGCGATATTTCTCCATGTACAGTTATGTATCCTGACGGGCGACAAGGACCAAAGACAATCCGAACGAGTGAGACGTCAACGCATCGATACACTTAATCACGGGAACTGCTTTATTGACTATTGCGCTCTCTTTTTCGGTGTGGACTCGTTTCCTGAGCACATGAGAACTCCACCCCCACCACAGGATTCCCAAAGAATTCACGTAAAAAGATTTCTCCAGGCGCAATCCGGCTTTCTCTATTAAGACGGCCGCAGATGCCTGCTGATACCGCCGAAAATGCAGGTCCTGCCGATCAAGCGACCCGTACAACCATTGATGCGCGGGAACAACCAACACCAATCTGCCATCCTTTGCTAAAAACCGTGCCATATTCCGCAAAGCCTGCTCATGGTCTTTGACATGTTCAAGCATATTCACGCAGAGAACGGTCTTAAAGGTTTTCCCGGCAAGAGGAATCAACGTCTGGGATTGAGAAATATCCCCGATGCAATACTGCCCGTCCGGACAATTCTTTTTAAACTCATCCATATACGCCGGCGTGATATCGATACCGCAGACCTGATGGCTGGACGCGAAATGCCGGGTCATATTCCCTACGCCGCAACCAACGTCCATAATGCTTCCCTGTATAAACGGTTGTATCGTTTGATAGACATACTCGGTATACCGGTCGATCCGGGTCATAAACCGCACGTTTTCGATATACTGGGTCTGCGCGCTCTGCGCATGGGTATCCTGGACCGGTTTCTTAAAAGAGACGATCCGGAAAAAATCAAGAAACGGATTCATGATCATCCGCTCCTCGACCAACTCAAAATGCTGCTGTAAATACCGCTTCAGATGTCTCCCATTCCAGTAATGCGGACTGCTATGCGGGCCTTTTTTCATCAGCGGCGTACCTTTAAGAAAAAACCTTCCTAATTTGTATATGAAGTTTTCCGTCGGAATCGAGACGATGAACTGCGCGTCGTCTTTCATCACCCGCTTGATCTCATTGATCGTGCCATCCAGGGCCGGAATATGCTCGAGCACATCCAACGCGTACACGACATTAAAGAACCCGCTCTCCATCGGAATGGCGCTGACGTCGCACAGGAAGAAATTAATGTCCTTCTTGCCTTCGTGTTTGCCGGAATCCTCCACGTCACAGCCATACAGATGCATATAGAGGTCTTTATCGATCTCGACATTCAGCCGTTTTATCTTTTTATGCTTGATCATCTTCAGCAGTTTTCCGTCACCCGTGCCGATATCGAGGATCCGGTATCCGTCGGCAAAACGCGTCATATGCAAAGCCAGGGCCAAACGTTTATAGAAAATATATTTGACGATTCCCAGCCGCGAGCGGTACTCGCCGACCGGAACGCGCGGAATCCGGGCCTGCAGCTGCCGCTGGCGAGCCAGCCGGAACTTCAACATGACCCAGGCCTGTTCCAGCGCGTCTTTAAATTTTATCTTTTTCCCCTCTTTGACCGAACGCGCGGTGTACCTGATCGGCACTTCCAATATCTCGTACCCTAAGCGGGCGACTTTCGCGCTGATCTCCGCGCAGAACTCGAAACGGATGCACTCTAACGGAATACTTTTCAGCAGCGTACTGTCAAAAACCTTGTAACAGGTCGGCAAGTCGGTAATGCTTGTCCTATACAGAATATTAAATAGAAAAGTCAGCGAGGCTCCGCCCACGCGGTAGATCAAATGCGCGGACCGCGGAAGTTCCGGAGACAGGTATCGCGATCCATAGACGACCTTAACGTACTGCTTGACGATAGGTTCGACCAATTCCGGATAATCTTCCGGATAATATTCCAGGTCAGCGTCCTGGATGATGACGACGTCGCCGGTCACCTTTTGTATGCCGGTCCGCAGAGCCGCGCCCTTACCTTTATTATAATGATGTTCCAGATACACGACATTATGAAACCGCGGCAAGATCCTCTCTTTGATGATCTGCGCGGTCGCGTCTGTGCTTCCGTCATTGATCAGGATGATCTCTTTTTGATATTGCGCTGCCGCGGTCTGCACCCGTTGAACGATCTTCTCAATCGTCGCGGCTTCATTCAGTATCGGGATGAGAATACTTAATTTTGTCATGCTATGTTATTCTGAAGTATCTTTGATAATTTCTGTTCGAAGATATTAAACGTATACTGCTGCTCTACTTTCCGGCGTCCGGCCTCTCCCAAACGTTCACGCAGCGCCGCGTCGTTCATCAGCACTTCCAGTTTTTCGGCCAATGCCCGCGGATCGCGCGGCGGGACCAGAAAACCGGTCACTCCGTCATCGATGATCTCCGGGATTGCTCCCTCATAGGTCGATACGACCGGCAACGCGTAATGCATCGCCTCCAGATTAACGATACCAAAAATATCATTATACGTAGGAAAAACAAAAATGTCAGCTTCTTCCCATAATTTCTCCTTCTCTGAAAACGGCAAAAATCCTTTATGGATGACCTCCTTTTGCAACGATAAACGTTCAACCGTGTCCGAAAACTCTTGCGGAGTTATATCGCACCAGTCGCCGGCAAAGTAGAAAAAGAATGCGTGCCCTTTTTGCTTCAAGCGCTGCGCGGCCTCCAAGGCAACAAAAACTCCTTTACTGCGGACCATGTTCGAAAGAAACAACAGCGACAGGCGCGTATGCTGCCGCCTCTGCCGTATGAGATTTTGCACATATGCCTGGTCACGGGTAACGGCAACACTGTTCGGAAGGATCGAAACATCCTTTCTCGGGACATACGTCCTGATCTCTTCAAAGAATTTTTCCGATATCAAAATCACCGAGCTCTTACGGAAACACCATCGATACAGGAACCGATGGAACCCGTCCTGATAACGGGCAATGCCTTTGCCATGCAGATGATATACCCGCTTGACCCCAAAAAGCTTTACCAATAAGACGAGCAAACAATCTTTATAAAATCCGATGCCGGTCGGCGTCAGCGACATGTAAACCAGCGCGTATTTTCTCTGTAGGAGCCGCTGCAATACACGGCCGACGATGGAAAAGAACATGAAGACTTTCGGCACGGATGTCCCGCCGATTTCACGAAGATCTGTTGAGGTATTAACGGAAACCGGCTCAAAAGAAAACCTCTGCCCTAAGAATTCACTTTCCAAGGTCATACGGTTGATCACTGCCGGGCCGATATACGGAGGGGGCAAATGCACGAGCATCAAGATCGAAGGCCGCATGGATTTTACCTCTGGGGTTAAACTGAGTTATACCGAAGCGGCTTTCTGGCGTACCGCGTATGCCAAAGTAAAACCGCACATGGTCCAGAATGGAATGGCAAAATAAGGAAGTTCGAACAATACGATAAAATTAGCCAAACAGAACCAATACAGCAATACACTGCTGATCAAAATGCCCTTAATATTCCTTGCCCGCGAGAATATGCGGACGATCTTGGCAAATCCATACCAAAGAACACCGATGAGAAAGAACCCGATAATGCCTGAACGATAGAGAATATGAATATATGAATTGTGCGGCTCTAACCACCCGACCCAATCGCCGGTCCCCCAGCCGGTCCCTTCCTTATACTTCGAATACTCAAGGCTGACCGAATGAAACGGCTTGCCGAAAGCGATGCCAAAAACATTTCCGCTTTTCAATAACTCTCCAAGCATATCTTTCCAGACAAACATCCGCCAGAGAATATTATAAAAATCCTCTTCTCCTGAACGCGTCCGCTCGACCACCGGACCCCGTATCGATTGCGGTTGGACATATACCGCGGTTGAAGAGTTTATGACTACCGGCTCTTGCTTTAAAGCGTCGCCGTTCCTGATAGCGTTTCCCGCAAGCGGACCGTTCAACGGCGTAGCGTGCGATTGAATAAGGCTTGTTGCTGGAGGTTTCTGTTTTTGAGAGCTTCTATTCAGCGCTAATTTTATCTCTGCCCCGGTCCCGGTAAAAAGCTTGACCGGATACTGCGGAAGAGCAACCTGCTGGCGTTGTATATCCTTGATCCCGTTGTCATAATGCCGGTATTGTTGTAAGACTTTATCCAGCCGCATCCACACGGCAGCCCGTTTTTTTGTGGCGTCCTTAATAAAAAAATGCGGGGCGATGATCACGAGAGCTGCTACTGCCGACACGACATATATTTTCATCTGTTGACCGGACAAACGGCTTTTCACGAGATACCAGCCGCGGTTTCCCAGATACAAAAACGTAACAAATAAAGAGACCAGCATCCCCTTCGTCGCGTTCATCGGATTATTGATCAGAAATAAAGCAATACATAAAAAATACCCTGACAATCGGACCCAACGGCGATTTATTTGCGAAAAGAATATCGCCGCAAGGACCACATACGTATAACAAAAATAGTCATTCGGGGTTTTCAAAAAGAACGCGAGGCTTATCACGCCCAGCGCTATCGCGGCAAACGGACGCTTGACCCAAAGCATGTCCTCATAAAAATAATATCCGATGACGATAAACAGCGGGTAATAAAAGAGAGCCGCGTTCCTAAAAGCTAAAGCTCCCCAGACGGTATTTCCATAGAGTGCTTTCGCGAGGACGAACACAACATAGGCTCCGATCGCGTAGTGGTACCAGCGCGCGGGTTCTTTTCTCATGGATGCTTTTACTGCCATTAACAGAATACAGATCCCGAGCAATAACTCCCCTATAAATACCGGGGCCTTGAAACCGGAGACCCGTATATGGATCTTGGCAAAATTCGCGCTAAATATCGAATAAGCTATAAAAAAGAAACTCAGGAGTGAAATACCGATGGCATCGACAAATGAATCTTTACTATGCATTTCCACGGCCTTCATAGTTTTTTAAACACTCTCCGCAGGATTTGTTGCCCTATACCGAGAATATTGCCCAACGCCCTCAAACAATCTTCGGCGCGAAAGCCGGTTATTCCTTTGACCGCGTTCGTCAAAGATCTGCCGAATATCGCCCAATAATACCGCGTGTTGTCCAGCTCCGGGTGCTTGCCCAGAAAATACCCACGGTTGAGCACTTCATCGCGGCCATTCTTCAAACTGCGCAGGACGGAGAACTTATGCTGTTCGTGCAGATGGGTGACCTGCGCTTCATGGCAGACCCACAATGAATACTTTTTTCCGACGCGGTAGCTAAAATCAAGGTCTTCACACGCCCCATAACCCGCATATGCCTCATCAAACAGGAACTCATCAAAGACTTCTTTGCGCCAGACGGTTGCTCCACCGCACAGCCATTCCGTTTTAATCGTCGAATCAACCGGATATATCGCGCTGTTGAACCCCGACGGCAAAACGACGCCCCGGCACGAAGCATCAATACCAAAAAATTCCTTCAACTTCATCGCTTGCGGCGCTTGGGCATTAACGATATTAAAACCACACCCTCCGGAATCTTCCCCAGCATTATCCCAAAAATGAAGCATCTTCTCAACACTCTTTTCCAATAAAATGACGTCGTCATCCAGAAATCCCACCAGAGTACACGATGAATCCGTATTCCGTAAACCGATATTCCTCTGCATCGTCAGCGACGGATACGGTGATCGAATATGATTGATATACAAATTATGATAGGCGTCAAAATGCTGAGGCTGACTGCCCGCGTCGACAATGACCACTGCATCCGGCAACATCGACTGCTCAGAAATACTCTGTAACAACTTCTTAAGCAATGCCGGCCGATTATAGGTAGAAATAATGAAAACAAGCGAGTTACGCATAGATTTTCCGTATCATCCCCGGAATCATCCTATACGCTATTTCCCTGAAACGCGACGGAAGAAAATAGCGCAACGAAGTCGCGTACCCGCAGGAACAGCCCGGGCATTTTTTGTAAAACATGTTCCGGTGGGCTTCTTTGTATGCCGGCGACGCAAGGATCTCTTTCAGCGGCTGGTTGCGGACATTCCCGAAAGACCCCATCGACCAGCACCCGCCGAATACCGCCCCGCCGGCATTGATCCCCAAACGCAATTGAGAAACTATGCACGGTTGACGGTGCTGGACCGGGTCCGAGAAATATTTCCCGAAGAAGTCTATCTCCGTATACGTGTGATAGACCAAAGAAGGAAAATCTCTTTTTTTCAAGGCCAAAAATCTCTGAAACCCCTTCAACGCGGATTCCGATTCGCGGCCGATCCACAATTCTTTGCTCTTGCCTTTGATCCCTTCAAAAAAATACGGAGTATCGTCCAGTAAATTCACGACAAAAGGGACATTAAATCGCCGGCTCAAAGAAAAAACTTCTTCGTATGTCTGCAAGGTCGGCCGCATAAGCGTAAAATAAAGATGCGCGTCTATTTTCTTCTCAGCGCGCAGCGCTGCCAGGACCGCCAGAGCGTTTTCTACTTTTTTATACGCGCCGGCTACCCCGCGGATACGGTCAAACTCCGGGCCGACGGCATCGACCGACAACGCAAAAGACGACGCGCCAAGCTCCACAGCACGGTCGATCTTTTCTTTATCTAACAGATACCCATTGCTGATAATCCCCACAGATAAACCCAGTTGCCGGCCATGTTGCAGTAACTCAAAGACGTCTTTTCTCATAAAAGGCTCTCCTCCGGCAAATGAAACATTGCCGACGCCCAAAGACCTCAACTGCGAAAGGACGTCTTTCCACTGCGCGGTCACCAACTCATCGCCACCGGGGGCACGCTGCCATTGGCTGCACATCAGGCATTTAAAGCAACAGGTGTCCGTAATGTTCAAAGCCGCGAAAGACGGCTGTCCTGTTCTATACCAGGCAGGAACAAACCACGCCAGAGCCGCCCCCAAACATGAAGAAATATCCCGCGCCTTCTTTAACATGTCAAAAATGTTTTCAGCCTCTCAGCGTCCGCCGGGCAAAGATACTCCTGAGCGTAACGCGCGCCTTTTTCCTGCCGCTGAGCATATTCGTTGCTATCCATCTTATCCACGGATCCGATCACGCCGGCAACTTCACCGGGCCGGTTAAGGTACCACCGGAACGCCTCAAATGCAAATAACGGGTCCGGATTCACGATATCGTCGACGCCGATACAAAAGACCGGGATACCCCGCTGCATCGCTTCAAGAGACAAAGTTGAATGCACGTACCAGACCGCGTCCGCCCACTCAAAACATTTTTCTAATGGCTCTTTGTCCGCTTTATAGAACGGGGCCGGCATTGGCCCGTGTATTGCCAAGGCTTCTTCTAATGAAAACACCGGATGCGGCCGGATCCAAAGCGTGTAGGGTAAAGATTTCTTCCAGGCCTCACTCAAAAACTGCAGAACTTTAACATACTCTTCTATATTGGTCGCTAAAGCCACAAGCACATTCTTTACTGCCGCCGGCTTGGATTTCAGTGTCCCCAGATACGGGCGTTGCCGGAGCGCGCCGCCGACACTGAGCAATTTTTCAGGAAAACCGCCGGTCTGTGCCAGTATGTTTTTCGTCGGTACACCCATGGTCAAAATATGTTTCGGTAACGGCGTGATAACGCTTTCCCCCTCGGCGAGAATAAAATTCGTGTGGCGTAAAGAAACCGACGCGTGCTGATAGCCGATACTGCGCGTCGCCGGGGAATACCGTTCTAAAGCCGTAAGCATCATCTTTTCAAACGAGCGGTTCTCAAAAGGATAATACCACCGGTCAATAGAAAACCTCCGCGCAATGTCCCGCACCGCGTAGTGCATCAATAAATTCGAAAAGAAACGCGTCGATGTATATTCTTTGCGGATATACGTCTTCACCAAAAATGTCATGTCAATCCCTTCCAGCATTACCCGGCCGCGTAACAGGCCGTGGCCGTAGAAACGCCGAAAGGAATGATAGACTGCCTGCGCGAAACTTTTGAAAGTAATAAATATTTCTTTCGGGAAAACCGGATAGTCCCGCGCCTTCGAAAGGACCTGTTTGACCATCGTCCGGTACGGCGCGCATACTTCCATAAAATTGACGAACGGGACCTTTTGTTCTTTCAGGTAATCGACGAACGCGCCAAAGTACACATCCCGATACGCCGCTTGTTTCCCGGGAAAAGAAGGGCCATACAATAATGAAGCGATAACGATCCGGGGGCTGTTTTTTAACAAAGCCCGGTAGCGCGCGCCCAAGCGGACATGCGCGTAGCATTTCTGAACAATGCGCCGGACAACGCTATACGCAATGCCCCCGGGCACCACATTCTTTAATCCCTGCCACGTACATCGCCGCGCGATTGAGCACTGCGTGCGCACACCCGGCAGGAGCTGCCGCAGGATCTGCCGATAAACTTCCTCATCCTGATCGATAACTACCAGGCATTCAGCTGAAGACTGCTTCATGACTGCCGGAATCAACAACGCATAGTATACTTTGTTACACAGGGCCGTCGTAATCGGGTTCTTGTTCGTCAGGTCCAACGCCCACCACCAGGGCAAAGAATGATACTGTAGATTAAGCGATCCGATAAAATCAGCGTATCGTTTCTCATACGCCGGAAGATATTCCGCCCCTTTTACGACCCGGACATTCGGCGCGCGGCCCTGAAGAAAAGAGATGATCTCCTGAGAAGCTTTATCATAGGTCACCCTGATGATATCGATCTCGCGATAGGGCTGCGCCGACAAGAAATGCCGCACTGTTTCCATGCGGTTAGTGAAAAGAATGCGTGGGATCATATTACTTGGGGACCTCTTTGATAAAACGCGCCGGATTCCCGGCCCAAAGCGTAAACGGCGGGATATCTTTCGTAACGACGCTGCCGGCGCCGATAACCGCGCCTCTGCCGATGCGGACGCCTTTGAGAATAATGCTGTGCGCTCCGATCCATACGTCATCCTCTATGGCTACCGGCGAACTTTTTACCGTGGAAAAATCCTGCGTTCTACGCGCGCGGTATTCTATCGGATGAAAATCCGTGTCAAAAATGCTGACATTGGCACCGATAGTCACGTACGCTCCGATAATGACCGACTCGACCGCGTAAATGACGCCGCCGGACATCCCGGTATTATTTCCAATAACAATACGGCTCCGCGGATTCGGAGCGGCCAGTATGATCCGATGATCGATACCGGCTAAGTTTATCGAGAAAGTGCTGGTCAATACAACATTATCTTCCAAAGTAATGATCGCCCGCGGGTGTTTTTTGACCAAGGGAGCCCCGTACACCCGGACAGTCTTCCCGCTCCGAATGCCTTTTAACGAGCAATAGCATTTCCCGCTTGTCAGTATCCACGCGTGCTTTAAAGAAAAACTCATGCTCTCTCCATGAATGGTTTCCAGCGGCGTATTTCTTCCATCGCCGCGATCACTAACACCGGGATTATCGCGATCAACATTCCCTCGCCCTCGCCGAAGACTCCGCCGACCAAGAAAATAGACAACACATAAAAATACGCCCCGAATAACGCCGCCTGAATAAAAGCGCTCTTCGCGCGAAACCCCCAAAGCGACAAGACCAAGAGTATATTAAACCAATTAAACAGATACTTCAACCCATCGATGGTAAAATTCATCTTCGAATAATATAACAACGCGGCCCAGAATCCGGTCCCGCCCCAAGGTTGCGTGGTCTTGCAAATCACTGTTCCGATAAAAACCGTAATACACAGGGATACCAACAAACAAGCTCCGGCAAAAATACCGTCAGAAAGGATCTCTTTTCGATTAGGTCTTCTTCTTCGCTGAAAATACTCAAGACATCGCTGTATGATAAAAATAAGTATTAACACATTACTGGCTTCCCGGTTAACGGTCATGATACATAAAGTTACGAAAAAAGCCGTTCGTTTATTCGCGGCAAGGAAATAGAGTCCCCAGATAAAGAACATGAAATGCGGGATATCCCACCAACGATATACCGGCAGCATATGCGTGGCTCCAAACATCGTATATAACCCCAATGCCGCGCATCCCAACAGTATCTGTTCCATGCGATACCCCAACGTACGCAGCAATAAAAAGAAACCGCAGAAAGCCAAAAAGAAAAACAACGTATCTATTTCCTTATAAAGCTTCAGGAAGCTGATCTTATCCTTCGTAATCACTCGCGCCGTCTTGATCACAACCGGCATAAACATCCGCTGGCCTTTTGGTTTTTCCACGAGGTTATGGACAAGCAATCCATCCTGCATCTGCTTTTGTCCTTCAACGAAAGACGGATTCTTCAACTGCACCCACTCGTACGATACGATAGCCAGCATCTTCCCCATGCCGTATAGAAAAATAAACAAGAACGGCACCAACAAATGTTTTTTCTCGATTTTCATACTAAATACTAAGAACTAAGTACTCAAGACTAAACCCTACTTCCCTGCCATCTTAAAAAACGAGATCCCCTCAGCGGCCTGCGCCATATTGCTGAGGCCTTTAAACGACCGGATACTCAATAATTTCTTCGCGATGTAGGATGGCCGAAAATAAAACTTCTGATAGGCTTTCTTCACCCACGCTTCGCTGTCTTGCACAAAATACGGCAAACGGTCTTTTCTCTTTCCCAGCGTAAACTCGCGCCAGTAATCGCCCTGTACTAATCCGGCTTCCTCTGCTAACCTGTATAGATGCGTAAAAGGATAAGGAGTCGCGACCGTAAACATCACGTAGTCCGGATTTAAGCGTATCGCGAAATCGATTGTATCCTGCATGGTCTTTTCATTTTCACGGGCATAGCCGATAATAAAATACGCGAATGTCTCCATGCCCAGCTCTTTACACCATTGAAAGACTCGGCTGACCTGCTCCAACTTGATCCGCTTATTCATTAACCGCAGTATTTCTTCATTACCTGATTCCACGCCGAATCGCAGGCGAAAACAACCGCTTTTCGCCATAAGCGCCAAGAGTTCTTTATCAACCGTATCGACCCGGCACGGCGATTCCCAACGGACTTTCAGGCCGCGGGCTAAAATCTCTTTGCAAATGCCTTCCACGTGGCTGCGATTGACCACGATAGTATCATCGTAGAACATGATCTCTTTAATGCCATACCGTTTAACGACCATTTCCATCTCGTCAACGACTTTTGCCGGATCGATCATCCGGTAAAATTTATCCGTAGGCTGGGTAAAACAAAATCCACAGCGATACGGACACCCTCTACCACTGATCATAGTTATCATATGCTCGGAACTGATGATCGACGTGTACTGCTTTAACGGCAACAAATGAAAAGCCGGTGCCGGCAAAGCATTGAGATCTTTCAAGACAAATGCTTCATTTTGTATGACACTGCCGTTCTTCTTGTATACCAGGCCGGGTACATTCGCGTAATCCTTCTTGTATTGTAATGCTTCCAATAACTCTGTCATCGGGACCTCCCCATCGCCGATGATGCCAAAATCAACAAACGAATACGACAAAGTCTCTTTCGGATACGCGGACATCTGCGGCCCGCCGATAACCACCAACGCTCCGCTCTCTTTAGCAAGAGAAGCGGCTTCAAGCGCGCCCTCCAAACAAGATGTCGTCGCAGTAATCCCTACGACTGTTGGAGAAATTTCTTTTAAACGAGCCTGCACTTGTTCTTTATTCAAATTCTCGGCAGGAGCATCGATAATCGAAATCGAATGGCCTTTTGATTCAAGATACGCCGCGATATAGGCAAGCCCCAAAGGCGGCAATACTCCCCGCACCTTATTCAGGCTTTCCGGCAGGCGCGTATTCACATTGCCAAGATCGTGATAACGGATGAGTGTAATTCTCATATTTTAGCCTGCCCGACTCAGTCGGGCGTAGCGTTTAGGGTATAGGGTATAGCGTCAACCCAAAAAACTGAATCGAATATTTTCTATCTGATATCTTGCATCCTGTATCTTGTATCTTTCTTACATAAACACATCTTGTATCCACTTTCTGAATATCAACTTCAGCATCTTCATCGCGGTGCGGGCACTGGCAAGAAGCCCTTTCGAGAACTTCGATTCCCCGCCGATCCTGCCGGTGTAGGTTATCGGGATCTCTATAACCCGCTTATTATGCCGGATAGCTTCGATCATCATCTCCGGAGAGAATTCCGGGCCTTTCCCTTGCAAAGAATCCCGCATTTCCATATACACTGTTTTCCAGACAGCCCGGTACGTGCACCCGACATCAGTCAAGCGCGGTTCATGTTTAAACAGCCAGAGCAATTCGATCAACTTAGCGACACAAACGTTTCCCCAACGCAACAAACTATTCATGTTCGCGGCTTGCTCGATCATCTGCTTTGTAGTACGCGTCCCCAAAACCATGTCCGCGTCTTTCATGTATTCCAGGATCTTGCTTAAATCACGTGAGAGAAATGATCCATCTGCTTCGACTAACACCAAAATATCTCCATTCGCGTTATCCATGCCGTGTTTTAATGCGTCGCCATATCCTTTATAACGGCCGGTCAAAACCCGCGCGCCTTTGGCATGCGCGATCTCCGCGGTCCGGTCCTTGGACGTGTTATCGACCACGACGATCTCATCGGCCTTGCCTTTAAAATCATCCAGCACATACCCGAGAGAAGCCTCTTCATTATAAGCGGGAATGATCACGCTTACTTTCTTCCGGCTAAAATACGTCGAACGTAACATATACTGCGCGGTATTATAATCATCGACCGTATTGATATTGATATAGTCTCCTTTTAAAGGAAAAGCGTACATGTCCTTCTTCTGAAGGGCCAGCTGCGCGAGCGCATCCGTAAATTCCACTCTCTTACTTCGCAGAGAAACCGGCGTCTTTTTTATATATTCGAAGAATGACGGCGTAAGCAAATAGGTCCCGCAGCCCAAATAAGTATTCGTGATCTTTTCCGGCTTTTCAATGAGCGAGACAATGCGCGTTCCGTCTAACTCGACCGAATAATTCTTCCTGATCGTGTACGGATGCGCTCCTTCTTTTATCGCGCAGACTGCTGAAAAATCCCGGTTCAAAAAACCCAATAATTGCCGGTGGTTGGTATTGTGATAGACCTCATCGCCCAGCATGACGCAAAACGGTCCATTTATGCGTTTCTCCAACTGCAGAATGCCCCGAGCCAATCCTTTTTCCACGTCTTCGATCTCAACATATTTTAAATGTACGCCGAGTTTTTCGCCGTGGTTGAAATACTCCTGGATCTGTTCTTTTTTATACCCGACGAGCACATAAAAATCGCTGATATTAAGCTGATCCCGCATGATCTCGATCGTCTGCTCTAAAATAGGTTTCCCATCGATGTTCAGCATGCATTTCTGCACAACATCAGTATGCGGCAACAACCTGATCCCCTTACCGGCAGCGGGAATGACTCCAATAAGATTAGTACTCATAACATTCTATTGTGAGATAGTAACAAGCGAACAAGTAACCAAGCTAAATATATTTTACATCTAGCATCTTTGTATCTAATAACCGGTTCTATAGTTCACTTGTGGCTATCGCGCTTGGGTCAAATTACCTTCTTATACGTCGTCGACAACTCCTTGACCCGATCTTCAATGTTATACTTAGAGTTATAGATCATCACATCTGATTTGTCGATATTACGCTGATCGCAATGCGCACAAATAAGGCCACTGCGCTTAAATTCACCGTTCGTATGGCATTTCACGATTTTGTTAAAGATAGGCGAAGAAAAAATCTCACGCAAAGTCTGTGTTTTCAAATCTCCCACGGTCAGCTTACCGTCAAAATCAAAACAACACATATTGACCGTACCGTCGACCTGCACCTGCAAGGGCCCTTTAAACGGCCGGCCGCAGGTTGACAGCATCTTTTTCTGGACTTTACGGTACGTCATCGCATCGACCCAGTTATGCGGCCGCCAGACTTCGAGCAAGTCGGCTTTATCTTTCCAGAAAGCGATCCACCCCTGGACGATTTTTTCATTGTATCCTTCGATGACGTTCAAAGTAAGATACAACTTGGTCTTTTTCTTAAGAGAACACGCGGCCAATAGATGTTCCCGGATCTTCTCAAACATTCTCTTATTTTTAACGCCATGTACACGAGAATAACTTTCTTCATCATTGCCATAGAGACTGACCCGTATGGAATCCACTCCTAAATCCTCAAAAGCCAGAAACCGCTCGGGCGTCAACAAAGAGGCATTCGATAATATCAGTACCGGCAGGCCTTTCTTACGCGTGCGGGCATAAACGATCTTATCTTCAAGGCTCTTATCCAATAACGGCTCACCCATGCCCGGGAAAGTCAGCGTGTCATACTGGTCGGTTTCAAACACAATGCGGTCAAATAACGTTTTAAACAACCGCAAGCTCATCGTCTCTATCTTTCTGGTCAGCTTCTCCCGCGGACAGATCACGCAGTGATAATTACACCGTGTCGTTACCTCAAACCGCATATCGTTGTTTTTTGGTATCATATTCCTTCCGCTACCTTCTTATAATGTCTTGCTGTACAGTTCCCAATAAGCCCCTTTTCGCGCGATTAATTCAGAATGCGTTCCCTCTTCTACTTTCTTTCCTTCTTTCAATACGATGATCTTGTCCGCGCTCTTTATTGTAGAAAGACGGTGCGCGATAACTATAACCGTTCTGTTTTTTGAGATCTCTCCCAACGCCTGCTGAATCAGCATCTCGGAAACCGTATCCAGTGAACTTGTCGCCTCGTCAAAAATAAGTATCGAAGGATTACGAATGATCGCCCGGGCGATCGAAATCCGCTGCTGTTGCCCGATTGAGAGCTTCATCCCTTTCTCGCCGCAGATCGTCTCATACTGCTGCGGCAACTCCTGTATAAATTCGTGGGCATGAGCGACTTTCGCAGCCGCGATAATATCTGCTGTTGAAAAATGCTCGCCGCCAAAACAAATATTCTCTCTTATTGTCGCGTTAAAAGTAAACAAATCCTGGCTGACAAAACCGATGTTTCCCAACCAACTTGCCACGCTGTATGCCGATAAATCTTCTCCGTCGATTAAAATCTGCCCGCTTTGCGGCCGTAATAAATGCAACAAGAGATTAACAATCGTCGTTTTCCCGCTACCGGAGACGCCGACGATCGCGGTCGTCTTCATGGCTTCGAAACGAACCGATAAAGATTCAAACAGCGGGGTTCGATCTTTATAGCGAAATGCCGCCTCTTTAAATTCAATCGCATGCCGCAAACCGGCAAAAACCTTCCCCTCTTCCTTCACCACGGGAAGCTGCTCATCGAAAACAGCATACGCTCCTTCCGC
>Ga0172371_10000760_pt1 | contig 50815 bp, 40 predicted proteins | sample Lak12m_FD_114543 | JGI IMG/M metagenome (GOLD analysis project Ga0172371, IMG submission 114543) | Freshwater microbial communities from Kabuno Bay, South-Kivu, Congo - kab_022012_12m | ecosystem: Environmental > Aquatic > Freshwater > Lake | place: Democratic Republic of the Congo: South-Kivu... | reverse complement strand
TCACTCGGGTACCGACCGGGACCAGAACCGGGATATTGACTCGGATACCGACCGGGATACTCACTCGCTTCCCAACCGGTATTTTCACGCGGGTTCCGACCGGAACGGCGTCAGGGATACGTACTGCAATATTCACCCGGTTCCCAACCGCCATTTTCACTCCGCTTCCAACCCGAACAGGTATAAGCACAGGGAGGTCGACGCTCATCGGGACATTGATACCGACACGGATTTTGACATCAATAGGCACGTTGACGCCTACCCGGGTACCCACGTTTAGGGCCACGGCAGTTCACACATTCCCGACCGGTTTAGCCACCCGGGTCCTTGGGACCGGTCTACTTAGCAGGATCCCGACTCGTATCCCCACCAGCCCTAGGACTGGTTTGAGCACTAGAGTTCTGAGTACTGCATTTCGGCTGCCTACGAAGGTTCCAACAAGTGTGCCAACGCGCGCTAAACTGCGGCCACAAATTCAGCAGCAGCAGCTTCAGCAACTTCAGACTTCGCAGAAGAAAATTCAGCGGCAGCAGTTCCAACAACAACAACAGCAACAACAGCAGATTCAACCGCAGCAGTTGCAACGACAACGGCGCCAGCAAAATTAGGGCTGGGGCTATATGATTACCGGGCGCCGGTTCCGCCGGCGCCCTAACCTTCACTTCTCTTGCAACGATTTCTTCAAAGGCATGTGGCCGCATCGAGCTTTGTGGCCCCTCACGTTATGAACGCGCAAGCCAACTCAGCGGTGCAAAGCATCCCAGCCAAATTAGCCAACCCTACAGTCATAGTGACGCTGGCGTTTGTGGTATCGAGGTGGCTTTACTGTCTTCTGGGTGTCCGCTTCGACAAAACGGTCCTGTATTACGCGGAGCAATTTCTCGATGTCAATTTGCTCCAGGAACGGCTGATTGAGAGTGTTTTCTATCTCCACTGTCAGCCTCCGCTGTTTAATCTCTTTCTCGGATCTATCCTCAAGGCCTTCTCGGAACACCTGGATACCGCGTTCCATCTGACGTACCTCGGATTCGGGTTACTCATGGCGGTATCGTTGGTCGCGTTGATGAACAGGCTTGGAATACCCCGACTCCTGTCCACAGTACTGACTGTGATTTTTGTGGCGAGCCCCGTAACCATACTTTACGAGAACTGGCTTTTCTATGTTTATCCGGTAGCCAGCGTTCTTTCGGTTTGCGCCTTGGTCCTGCACAAGTGGGCGTCCGAACGCAAGTTAAGATACGGCCTCATCTTCTTTACCTGTTTGGCCTGTCTAGTCCTCACTTGGAGTTTGTTCCAGCTTATGTGGGTCGTGCCGGCATGCCTGATAACAGTCCTATACGGTCGGATTCGCTGGCAATCCGTAGTTGCTGCAGCATCGGTTCCCTTGATATTGCTTGTCGGCTGGCAAGTCAAGAATTGGCACTACTTTGGCGTCTTTGGCACTAGCAGTTGGCTCGGCATGAACATGTCTCGAAACACTCTCGGGATGTTCACCCCTGAAGAAACCGAGGCGCTAGTAGAGGAGGGTAAGTTATCCGTGCTGGCTCTGGCGCCGGTTTTCAGTCAGTATGAGGCATACCGGCCATATTTGCCCGAACCGCCTGGAACTGATATCCCGGCTTTGAACCAAGAGGTAAAACAGCCCCCATCGGCAGGGGCCAACTACAACTACATCGGATACATCGCTGTATCGAGAGCGAGTCTGGATAACGCTATTTACGTGATCAAATCCAAACCACATGAGTTCCTGCGTACTGTTCGAGACGCATTTTTGCTCTATCTTGTTCCCGCAAGTGACTATGTCTTTGTTGAAACAAACCGAAACCGAATACCGCTTCTTATTGGCCTTTACAATGCCGTATTCTATGGGAGCCTCAAAAGGGGGGAGATAGGCCTGTTGATAGTGTACAGCCTAGGGCTCTCAATTGCATACGGAGCCTATCTTGCAGTCCGTTGGATAAGAAACAAACCTAGGGACTTTGCGTACAGCGCAACGGTGATGTTTATCTGGCTCACTATAATTTGCGTCACGGTCGTGGTAGGTCTTTTTGAAAGGATCGAGAACAACCGGATGAGATTTATTACTGAGCCGTATGTCTTAGTAATGCTGGGAGTTATTATTGACCGCATTCGGCGGCGCTGCCTCAAGAGATCCTGATGCTCAAGCCGACCGAACCATTGGCCCCAAATTAGGCATTCGTAGGAAAAAATGATGAGGGGGAAAAGGTAGGACATACGTCCCGCCCGTCTATTGGAGATGACTGGCAATCCGAAACTGTCTTAGAGTGGCCGCTTGCGGGATTTATGATGCAGTGGCGCTTCGAGAAGCGCCCTCATTTCGGGCGGTTCACGAACCGCCCCTACGGACGAATTGCAGAATCGTTCCGTCTGAGACAATCTCGTCCCTTTTTACGGAAGTCAGAAGATTGCTTCTCCTAGGGGGTGAGCTTTTGGCTGGGTCGCAATAACAGCCACTTTCCAGGCGAAACTGAACAGTGGGCCGGCCACAAATTTTTCTTGACTTGGGGGGTGACCTCGACTATTGTCTCCATCAAATGCTGGAAGTATTGGTTGGAATAATCTGGTGGCCAGCTCCCTAGAAAAAGCCCGCAAAGATCCCGACTCCATGAAGGCCCGAATCCTTCAGAAGGCTCGACGCATATTCGGCGAGTACGGATATCATGGAGCGACAACTCGCATGATCGCTGAAGATGTGGGAATTGACATTTCCACGCTCTATTATCATTGGGGAGAAAAAAGCGACCTTTACGAAGCTGTGGTCACAGATATAAATGAAGACCTCCGGCAGAAACTCGTGGAGGTGGAAACCGTAATTCATGGATTGCCCCTCGCTAAGAGAATGGAATTGGCAATAGACATGATGACTGACTACCTCTTCGAACATCCCGAGATCTCCAACCTGGTGCTCTTGCGATATTTCGGGAAAACACGGGACAAATTCGTCTTCAACTTCGCAGTGCCGGAACTGGTCTCGGACATTGCCCGTTCCATGGGCCTGTGCAAAGACAAAAGGAATGTTCCCAAGATGGTCCGCATGAAAGTTCTGGCGATGATGAACGCCATTCACAACTTCATTTCGGGAGAGGACTTCTTCCGTTCCATGCTGAATGCAAAGCGGGATGAGTATTCTTCAATGGTCAAAGAAACACTGAAATTCATTCTGATACCGGCCTTTAACAACAAATAGAAATAACGGAGGACCCGATGGCTCTAAATCTAAGCAGCATCGGTAAGAGAATCGGTCCCTTGAGCAGGGAGTACAAGTGGAAAGACGTCGTCCTCTACGCATTGGGCGTCGGGGCTGGTTTTGACGATCTGGAGTACTGCTACGAAAACCGTTTGAAGGTTATACCGAGCTTCTCCATCGCCACGGTTTATGAGTTTCTTGCTGAAGTCGCGATAAACTCGAATGTGGATCTATCGGGCATTCTTCATGGCGAGCAGGACATCATCTTCCATAGCCCGATACCCACTGACGGCAAGCTTACCACTGAGGGAGCGATAACTCATATTTACGACAAAGGCGCAGAAACCGGCGCTTTGGTTGTGGCAGAGGCTGATACATATCACTCCAACGGCCGGAAGCTCTTCACCAATATTTTCACGCTGTTTTCGAGACGCGACGGTGGGTTCGGCGGACCGGACGCCCCTCAAGAACCGGTGGAGTTTCCGGATCGTCCCGCTGATTTCGAAGAAGAGAACAGACCAAGTGAGGACCAGCCGCTTCTTTATCGCCTTAGCGGGGATATATTCCAGCTCCATGTGGATCCGGATTTTGCGCGAGCGAGCGGCTTCCAAAAGCCGATTATGCACGGTCTTTGCACGCATGGTTACGCATGCCGCGCAGTGATAAAGCGCCTGTTTCCGGGCAATCCGGAGTGCATGACAAGATTTCGGACCCGATTCTCTAAACCTCTTTATCCGGGCCTCCCCATTAAAACCCAGATCTGGAAAATCGAAGAAGGAGTGGCTCTTTTCAGAACAATCAATGCCGAAACCGGGGAAATTGCCATTGACAGAGGGCTCGTGGAATGGACTACTCCGGAGGAGGCTGAAAAGCGGTCTCGCGACGGCTGGATCAGGTTTGATGGGAGAGTGGCTATTGTGACCGGGGCGGGCGCCGGCCTGGGTCGGGCATACGCATTGGAGTTGGCCAAACGCGGCGCAAAGGTAGTGGTGAACGATCTGGGAGGCGCGAGAGACGGTTCCGGAGCCGGGTCAGTGAGCGCTGCCGATAAGGTGGTAGAGGAGATAAGAGCCGCGGGCGGAGAAGCTGTGGCGAGCTATGATTCGGTAAGCTCTTTGGAAGGCGGCGCCGCCATAGTCAATAAGGCAATAGATGCCTACGGAAAACTGGACGTTCTTATCAACAACGCGGGCATTCTCCGGGACAAAACGCTGGCAAAGATGGAACCTGAGGATTGGAGCGCTGTACTGTCAGTCCATCTCGACGGAGCGTACAACGTTTCCAGACCGGCCTTCCTGAAAATGCGAGAAAACGGTTACGGCAGAATTGTATTAACATCTTCGGCTTCGGGCCTCTATGGCAACTTCGGCCAGACGAATTATGGAGCGGCTAAACTGGCCCTGGTAGGTTTCATGAACACGCTGAAGATTGAGGGCGAGAAGCACAATATCAAGGTAAATACGATAGCCCCGACGGCCAGAACTAGGCTCACTGAAGATGTGCTTCCCCCCGATCTCGCGGAAAAACTGAAGCCGGAATTCGTTGCGCCGCTAGTGCTTTACCTCTGTTCGGAACAGTGTCCTGTTACCGGCTCAATCTACAATGCGGGTATGGGTTATTACAACCGGGTAGCGTTAATGACAGGCCCGGGCGTGCAACTCCGTGGCGGAACAGAGATCCCGACACCTGAAGAGGTAGTCAAAAGCATCAGCAAAATCAGCTCACTGGAGGGGGCTGTTGAACATCACGACGCCCTTACCGCTCTCGGTAAGCTGGTAGAGCCGGCTCCGGCTGAGGCGGTTTCGCAGCCTCAGACCAGCAAAGAATTGACCGTAAAGGGAATATTTGACCGTATAACCGAATCCTTTCAGGCGGATAAAGCGGTAGGTGTCGACGTTGTCTTTCAGTATTGCATCTCAGGACCGGGGGGTGGCGACTGGAACGTATCGGTTCGGAATGGCGCCTGCGAAGCGGCCGAAGGAATTCATTCCAGCCCGACCACTACCATCCTCATGTCTGATCAGGATTTCTTAAGCATGATTTCCGGCAAATTGAATGCGATGCAGGCGTACACCAGCGGGAAACTCAAAATCCAGGGCGATCTGATGAAATCGCAGCTCATCCAAAAACTATTCAAATTCTGACCCGAAACAGGAGAGCCAACGATGATCGGCATTACTTCGTACGGTGGATATATACCAAGACTGCGGCTCGATCGCATGAGCGTATTTCAGAGCATGGGCTGGTTTGCGCCTGCCATAATAATGGTGGCGCAAGGTGAAAGGTCGTTCTGTAACTGGGATGAAGATAGCCTTACGATGGCAGTGGCCGCTTCACGGGATTGTATCCGCGGAATGGATAAATCGGCCGTTGATGCGCTGTATTTATGTTCCACTACGTTGCCGTTCGCGGATCGAAACAACGCCGGTGTTTTAAAAACTGTTTTGAATTTGAAGGATAACGTTCTCGCCCAGGATTTAACGGCTTCGCTCAAATCGGGAACGACCGGATTGATAACCGCATTGTCTGCGGTGGGCCAAGGGGATTTCCATCAAATCCTAATTGCCGCCTCGGATAAACGGGATACGAAGTCCGCGTACTTTTATGAAATGTGGTTCGGAGATGGGGCGGCAGCGTTAATGGTAGGCGCCACCGATGTCATAGCGGAATTCAAAGGCTCCTATTCGGTTACTCATGACTTTGTGGATCATTATCGTGGAGACAGGAACAGATACGACTACATGTGGGAAGAAAGATGGGTCCGTGACGAAGGTTATTCCAAAATCATCCCCGAAGCTGTCTCAGGGCTGTTCAATAAGCTCTCAATATCGATGGACGATGTGGATAAGTTCATCTTTCCATGCTTCTTCAAGGCGGAACATAGAAGAATCGCCAAGAGTCTTGGAGCTGGCCCCGCGAAACTCGCGGACAACCTCCATGAGGTCTGCGGGGAGACGGGAACTGCGCATCCTATTGTCATGTTTGCTCAAGCTCTCCAGGAAGCGTCGCCTGGAGACCGCCTTTTGCTTGCCGGGTTCGGCCAAGGCTGTGACGCGTTATATTTCCAGGTGACTGAAAACATCTTAAGTCTTCCCAAAAAGATGGGCACAGTCGGTTGCCTCGAAAACAGAAAAACTGTGGACAACTATGTGAAATTCCTGAAATTCAAGGACCTCATTCAAACCGAGATGGGTATCCGGGCAGAGTATCCTTCTCAGACTGCCATGACTGTCCTGTGGCGCAAACGCAAAATGCTGCTCGGTATGATAGGCGGCAAGTGTGAAAAATGCGGAACACCGCAATTCCCCAAAATGGATATATGCGTCAACCCGGCATGTCACGAGACAGGAACCCAAGTCGATTATGAATTTGCAGATGTTCCGGCTGTAGTGAAAAGTTTTACGGGCGATCTGTTGGCTGTGTCAGTGGATCCGCCTTCCGTTTACGGCATGGTTCAATTCGAGGGTGGCGGTCGGTTCATGGCCGATTTCACGGATTGCGAGTTGGCTGACGTAAAGGTGGGGCAACCCGTGACCCTGACATTCAGGAAACGATACACGGACAAAGACAGGGGATTTACGGGCTATTTCTGGAAGGCCATTCCGCTGCAGGGCGAAGGACAAGTCGCAGCGGAAGCCCCGGCGGAAGATGAGATTCGCTTTGACGGCAAGGTCGCCATCGTGACCGGCGCAGGCGCAGGTCTTGGACGAGTTTACGCGATTGAACTCGCCAAACGGGGAGCGAGCGTCGTAGTGAATGACCTGGGTGGAGCCAGAGACGGCTCGGGAGGTTCCGCTGCCCCTGCGGACAAAGTGGTCGAAGAAATCGAAGCCCTGGGCGGAAAAGCAGTCGCCAGCTACGATTCCGTGGCAAGCCCCGAAGGCGGCGAGGCGATAGTGAAGAAGGCCATAGATGCCTTTGGGCGACTGGATATTCTGATCAATAACGCAGGAATTCTCCGGGACAAATCCCTAGCCAAAATGGAACCAAGCGAATGGCACGCAGTTCGGTCCGTGCATCTTGACGGCGCTTATAACGTCTCTCGGCCTGCGTTCATAAAGATGCGAGAGACAGGCTTTGGCCGGATAGTTGTTACGACCTCCGCCGCGGGTCTCTACGGGAATTTTGGGCAAACCAATTATTCCGCGGCGAAAATGGGATTGATCGGGCTTATGAACACCCTCAAACTGGAGGGCGAAAAATACAATATCAGAGTGAACGCCGTGGCGCCCATGGCTGCCTCGCGGCTCACAGAGGACGTGGTGCCGTCCGATATGTTCGAGAAGATTAAGCCGGAATTTGTGGCGCCTCTCGTACTCTATCTGTGCTCGGACAAATGCGCTGAAACAGGCATGATCTTCAATGCGGGTCTGGGAACCTTCAATAGAGTCGCAGTCCGGACCGGACCGGGAGCGGTGGTCGGCGATGGACAAACACCCGCGACTGTAGAGCAGATTCATCAGCAATGGGATGCTATCAACAATTTGTCATCCTCAGCGGAGTATTACAACGCAACCGCAGCGGTGGGATCAATGCTCGAAGCTTTCAGTCCAAGAAAAGAAGAGTCTGCTCCGAGCGGCGCACGCACCGTTAAAGACGTTTTTAAGCGGATCGGCGATGCTTTTCAGGCAGACAAGGCCGCTGGAGTGAATATCATCTTTCAATTTCGAATCAGCGGCCCAGGAGGCGGCGAGTGGTACACCATCATCAAGGAGGGCCAATGCCAAGCTGCTGCGGGCAAACATGAAAAGCCTACCACCACCATCATCATGGCTGACGAGGACTTTCTCGCCTTGATCGGAGGCCAACTGAATGCGATGAAGGCATACACGTCAGGCAAACTTAAGATTGAGGGCGATTTGATGAAGTCTCAACTCATAGAAAAGCTTTTCAAATTCTGAAAATGTCACGAAACGCGAGGCATTAAGATGGCTACAGGAATCAAAGATAAGGTAGCGATAATCGGAATGGGGTGCAGCCGCTTCGGCGAGCGATGGGATGTGGGCGCTGAAGAACTCATGGTTGAAGCCTTTACTGAATGTATCCAAGACGCGGGCGTCGGCCGTGAAGATATCCAGGCCGCTTGGTTAGGCACCTGCATGGATGAAGTCAATGTGGGGAAAAGCGCTTTACCGCTTTCCATGACTTTACGCCTTCCTTTTATACCAGTTACGCGGGTGGAGAACTTCTGCGCCAGCGGCACTGAGTCTTTTCGCGGAGCGGTCTATGCCGTAGCTTCAGGGGCTTATGATATCTGCCTTGCCATGGGAGTTGAGAAGCTGAAAGACACCGGTTACGGAGGACTGCCCAATCCCGGTTCCAACTGGGGCTCCCTCAGTTGGCTCTGGTGGCCCAATGTGACAGCGCCCGGCGCTTTTGCGCAACTTGCCACCGCTTATGCAGCCAAGTACCGCATACCGGACCAGGACCTCAAACGAGCGATTGCTCATGTTTCCGTAAAGAGCCATGCGAACGGCGTCCTCAATCCAAAGGCGCACTTACGAAAAGCCGTCAGCGAAGATCAGGTGATGGCCGCGCCCATTATTGCTCATCCGCTTGGTTTGTTCGATTGTTGTGGGGTGAGTGACGGCGCAGCTTGCGCTATCGTGACAACTGTGGAGAAAGCCAAGGACATGGGCGTAAAGGATTTCGTCACTGTAAAAGCCCTCCAACTTGCCCTGAGCAGCGGAGAAGAAATGGGATTCAACGATTGGGATGGCGACCATTTCATGACCACCGCCCAGGCAAGCGTCCGAGCTTACAAGGAAGCTGGGATCAAGGACCCGAAGGAAGAAATCAGCATGATGGAAGTCCACGACTGCTTCTCGATAACGGAACTGGTGACTTATGAGGATTTGCACATCTCGGAAAGAGGCAGAGCTGTGCATGACGTCATGGACGGATTCTATGATCTGGATGGCGTAGTGCCGTGCCAGGTGGACGGCGGCCTCAAATGCTTCGGTCATCCCATCGGCGCTTCGGGTTTGCGAATGCTTTACGAAATGTACCTGCAGCTTCACGGAAGGGCAGGGGAGCGGCAACTAAAAGACCCCCGGTACGGCCTTACCCACAATCTCGGCGGGGTCCCGTTCATGAACGTGTGCAGCATCGCGATAATAGGGAAGTATTAGGGAGAGAGGAAGGGAACTTCCGGGGAGGCCCTTTTTGCAAAAAGGGCCTCCCCAGGCCCCTCTCCAAAACCTCTTGTGATTGGGCTTAGTTATTGCCGTCGGCTGAACGCCGACTGCAATAACTAAGCTGGGCAAAGTGATTTCTTTTGGTCAGCAAGGCGATGGTTCGTATTGATAAGGGGACCAAGACACATGAAGAGGGCTTCTGCAGAGCTGCACCCTGATGTGCGCCCCTGAGGATTCCTTCAGGGTGGCCTCCTAGGTCCGCTCCTACGGAGATCATGACGAGGCGTCGGGCCCGGCCCGGCCTACGCAACTAATATGTTAGAGTTTTTGGGGAAGGGTTCGGGGAGCACTTTTTTACACAAAAAAGGGCTCCCCGACAATCCCGATCCACCGGCGCATGCTCGAAATCAATATCATCATGAATTCCGCTGTCGAGGAGATCTTCGCGTTTAAGACGTGTTGTGGACTCAAGGTCATGGACCAGAACCTTGAGATCCACGTCAAAAACATCGGAGATCGCCCCGTGACAGTGCCGAGCTGTTTTGATCTTGAAGGAGAGAGCGGTCTGCAGAGGATCTCTACTCTTACGCCCGCGGGAGAACATAGACTCGCTCCCGGTGAGATGATCGGCTTCTATTGCTACATGGATGACGAGCTGTGGAATAGGGCAACCAGAGTGGTTTTTCACGATCTGGGCGGCAAGACTTATTCGGCGCATGTTTATCATAAACGTCAGTGAGGGAGTCACATGGAAATCATCAAATACTTGGAAGAGCACAACATTTTTCGACAGGCCGTGAGGAAATTCTTCGAGAAAGAGGTCATCCCATACGTCGATGAATGGGAAGAGGCCGGGATAGTTCCAAGGAGCATTTGGAAAAAGATGGGTGACCAAGGGTTCCTCTGTATGGATGTGCCTGAAGAATATGGTGGTATGGGTGCTGATTTCCTCTATTCCGTCATCATGTCTGAGGAACTCGTTCGCACGGGTCATTCCGGACTGGCCGCTCCGCTGCACAGTGATGTGGTGGTTCCTTACATAACCGCTTTCGCGTCAGAGGAGATCAAGCATAAATATCTTCCGGGGTGTGTGTCCGGTGACATAATTACCGCCATAGGTATGACCGAACCGAACGCTGGGAGCGATCTGGCAGGCATGAAGACCACTGCGGTCGAGGACGGCGATCACTTCGTCATCAACGGTCAAAAGACATTCATTAGTAACGGTATCATCTGCGACCTGTTGGTTCTCGCGGCCAAAGATCCCGGCGAACCGGACCCGCACCGGGCCGTCAATCTGTATGTGGTGGAGGCTGGAACTCCGGGGTTCGAAAAGGGCCGGAAGCTCAAGAAGATAGGATGGCACAGTCAGGATACGGCAGAGTTGTTCTTCACCGACTGTCGGATTCCCAAAGAAAACCGGCTCGGTGAAAAAGGCTCGGGCTTTCTGATGCTCATGCAGAAGCTTCAGCAGGAGCGCCTCATGGTTGCATTGGGCGCTGTACCCGCGGCCGAAAGAATCCTGGAGATGACCATCAAGTATTGTCGGGAACGTACTGCGTTCGGCAGGCCCATTTCCAAATTCCAGAATACTCAGTTCAAGCTCGTTGAAATGGCGACTGAGATCAAATTGGGCAGGACCTTCCTTGACAAGCTGGTAATGGATCATATTGAGGGCAAGAACATCGTGGTGGAAGTCTCTATGGCGAAGTTCTGGACAACTGAAATGGCCATGAGAGTAGCCGACGGCTGCCTGCAACTCCATGGAGGTTACGGATACTGCGAAGAATATCCGATTGCTCGAGCCTGGAGAGACCTGCGGGTCATGCAGATTTTCGCAGGGACGAACGAAATAATGAAAGGAATCGCCGCAAAATTCATGGGGTTGTGAAATCGGATTTGTGCCGGTATGAAATCCGATCCTGATCAAGAGAGCGTGACCACCCCGATTGTGTAAATGTCCGACAAGCAAAGATGAAGTACGATCCGGAGAAACATGACCGGCGTTCCATTCGCCTGAAGGACTATGATTATTCGAACGAAGGCGCCTATTTTGTGACGATCTGTACACATCGTCGGCAATGTTTGTTCGGAGAAATCGCAAATGGAGAAATATTACTCAATAATTTTGGATCGATGGTTGAAAAATGGTGGCGAAAATTGCCCGCAAAATTCCCATCTGTCGAGATCGACGCCCACATCATTATGCCCAACCATTTCCACGGCATCATCGCGATTGTAGGGGCAGACCCGCGTGTCTGCCCGGATTTGGGCGCACACACGGGTGCGCCCCTACACAAGATTGTACAATGGTTCAAGACCGTTACAACGAACGAATGCCTGCGCTTTATCAAACAACAGGATACTAACCGTCTCGGTTCGAAATTATGGCAACGCAACTATTATGAACATATCATACGCAATGAAACAGCCCTAAATGCTGTCCATGATTACATTGTAATGAATCCCGAAAATTGGGCGGATGATCCTGAAAATCCGGGATCGTCCGGCGAGATTCTGTAGTGACGACCAGCGGTTGCCGCTACGGGAATGACTGTCAGACGCGTCAAAGAAGGGGGCAGGTAGATCTATGCGCCTGCCAGGATTTGGCCCGCATGAGATGATCCTATTCCTGCTCGGCTCCGTTGTCCGAAAGCATCCCAAACTGTCTGAGATACCTGTACAAGGAATCGCGGGCAACGCCGAGGAGCTTGGCGGCCTCTCTTTTGTTCCCATTACACCGCCGCAGGGCATCCGCACACATGTGTCGCGTGATCTCCTCGGTGACGTCTCGCAGCGTTCTACCATGAAATTCCACGTTTATGGCGCCGGCATCTGCCCTCTGTGCGCCAGCGGGTAACATGACATCAAATCTTTTGCCGCCTGAAGTTATCAAAGCTCTTTCCAGAACATTTCTGAATTCTCTTACATTTCCGGGCCAATCGTAATTGGAAAGAGCGTTGAGAGTGGTCATGTCCAAAACCGGAACCGAGTTCAACTGCATCTCAGCAGCCAAGCGAGACAAAATGTCATTCGCCAGAGTAGGGATGTCGTCCAGGCGCTCTCGTAAAGGTGGGATGGTAACTTTTATCACATTGAATCTGTAAAAGAGGTCCTTCCTGAAATTGCCTTGCGCGACTTCTTTTTCCAGATCACGGTTGGTAGCTGCAATAAGTCTCGCGTTAACTGAGATTTCTTTTTCTCCGCCAACCCTTGTGAATTTTCTGGTGTCAAGGAACGTCAACATTTTCGCTTGCAACGGAAGGGGTAATTCACCGACCTCATTCAAGAGTAGAGTTCCTTGTTCAGCCAGTTCAAGCATACCTCGCTTTCGGCCCATAGCTCCCGTGAAAGCGCCTTTCTCATGGCCGAAGAGTTCTGATTCAGCCAAATTCGGGGCTATAGCGGCGCAATTGAGCGAAATGTAAGGTCCATTCTTGCGACGCGAATGCGCATGAATGTATTTGGCGACATAATCTTTTCCACTGCCGCTCTCGCCCAGCAGCAGGACGACAGAATCCTGCTCCGCGACTCGACGGGCCATCTCGAGCGTACTCCTCATCGCCTTGGACGGATACGCATCTGCCGATTCCGTCGAGTAACGCTCTCTCGGCCTACGATCGGTCACGTCTCTGGAAATACCGAAAATTCCGACTGTTTTGCCTTCAATGTCTTTGATTGGAGTTATAGTGTAGCTGAAAATAAGAGGAATGTTGTTTATAGGAAACGTGTGCTCGCCTTCTACTGTTTCCCCTTCTAAGGCGTGAATCTCCATGTCGGCCAGTGATCGGCCCAACTCGGAACCATATATGTCCTCCGCCTTCCGGCCTACAAAATCAGCGGGTTGTCGCCCCATTGCTTTGGCCAATGCGGGATTGACTTGCACATACTTAAAGTTGGCGTCCTTGACAAAAATGTGATCCTCAGCTCCTTCAAATATTGCCCTGAAACGGGCTTCGCTTTCCCGCAGAGCCTGTTCTGTATGCTTACGAGCTGTAATATCCATCAAAATTCCTGCGATCTTCAGAGGCCGACCACCATCATCACGCTCGACTATTTTTCCTCTATTAGAAACCCATTTCCATGCCCCCGATTTGGTCTTTACACGGTACTCGGCCTCGAACGTAGGGACTTCTTCTTTGAAAAAGGCATCCGCCGTTGCTAATACTCCGCGGAGATCCTCCTCATGTATCAATTTCTTATATGTTTCGATATGCGGTAACTCGTGTGGGGAAAACTGGAGAACACTAGTGATTTGTTCACTAAACAAGATCTGATCTGTTTTCGGGTCCCGCTCCCAGGGGACAAGGTCCGCTCCTTCCACAGCGAGCTGCAAGCGTTCCTGCGCTTCTCGTAGATCCTTTTCGGCCTTTTCTTTTGCCAGGTGATTCCGGATGGAAGCTATGCCGTAGCTCACATCGTCAGCCAGTTGGCGCCACAGCGCCACTTCCTCATCATAAAAAGCGTCCGGCTCTTTGGACCAGATCACCAATCCCCCAAAAGAAGCGCCGTGAATAACGAGCGGCAGGCAAATCTTGGATACAAGTCCGAATTCTCGATAGTCTTCGTGCCATGGACTGAGACTCTGATCTGCAAAGACATCCTTTACGACCTGAGGTTCTCCCGATCGAATCGCTCTTCCCATAAGACCTCGACCGCTCGGTCGGTTCTCGTCCCATGAAACTTCCATGTTCTGAAGGTATCCGCCATGCGACTCCGACATTGCGACCCGTTCAATCGTTTTTGCTTCATCATGGCGAGCATATCCGACCCAGGACATGAGATAACCGCCAGTCTCCACAATGATCCGGCACATGTCATTGAGGAATGACAATTCATCGTCAGCTCTTACCAGGACTTCGTTGCACTCACTAAGGACTTTCAGGGCGCGAGCCGTTCTGCGTTCCTTTTCGACCGCTTCTTTGTGCTCCTTTAGAATCCGATGGCGCTCGATCCCATAATTAAGGGACCGAACAACAGCGTGCGAGTCCGCGCTACCCTTGGCCAGATAATCCTGAGCGCCTTTCGCAACTGCATCGACGGCAAGTTGCTGGTCATCCGTTCCCGTGAGCACAACGACAGGGATATCCGAAGCCATAGGTTGGATTTCCAAAAATGTATCTAGACCGTTGCTGTCCGGCAGCCCCAGATCCAAAAGAATCACATCGTATCGCTCTGTGGAAAGAGTTTCCTTAGCTTCGGCGAGGCTTTGAACTTCAGAGATGCTGAATTCCTCAGGCAAAGCGCCCAGCTCTCTTTTCAGCCAAAGCGCGTCCACGGGATTGTCTTCAATCAGAAATATTCGCATGGGGCCAAAGTCCGATTTCTAAGAAAATTGACTGCCTTAACGGTTGCTGATTTAGCAGAGGCACACCTATCTGAAAAGATGTTCGTCTTCGAGTATGCTGCTGACATGATGCGAAGGTCCTCTCAATCAAACAAGGCGCCAATAATGATAGTTAGACTAGTTTTTTGTTGTGTCCGCCACAATTAAGGATCAGACAGCGATGGGCTGCGGAAGCGGCGTTAACACCATTGCCCGATTCAGGCTAGGCTGTTTTCAATTTCCAGTTCCCTCGACAAAATCACAAGGGTAAGACTCCCCTCAGCGTCCCTGCCGCTTTAGCCGTTTTGAATTAAATCGATCGAAGCGCTGTCCCCCAAATTTTGACCCAATTAGTTATCAAACGAAGAAACACATGTCCAGTAATTGTACACACCCTGTGGACAAATTTAAGGGAAAACTCTTCCAATATGTTTGGGATTACATTGGTTGGTTAGTGGATCCGGGCGCCGGTTTGGACACTCAAATCGGGGGACGCGTGCAGCGCCCACCACAATCGAAGGGTTCTTGCGTGTATCCTTGTAAGGCTGCGGCCGGTCGCCCCTCCAGAATCTGGCCAAACAATGCCGGGCCAGAACGTAATCATCTACCGCGGCAAATAAAAAAACAGAGCAAGAACTCCGAGGGGACGGCTCTCGCTCTGTTTTTTATGATGAGGCTTGCGTATTTCTACCAGCGTGACTGCCTACGGTCGCCGCCGCCACCGCCACCACGGCGTCCTCCGCCGCCGCCACCTTCTCTCTTTGGCCTGGCTTCGTTCACTTTCAGACTGCGGCCTTTGAAATCCTTAGTGTCCAGCTCTTGAATCGCACGAAGACCTTCTTCACGTTCGGGCATCTCTATAAATCCGAATCCACGAGAGCGTCCTGTAAACTGGTCTGTGATGATTTTGGCCGACTCGACTTTGCCGTATCCTTCGAACAATTCTTTGAGTTGCTCCTCATTGGCGTCGAAAGATAGGTTGCCGACATAAATGTTAATAGCGCTCATTCGTCCACTCCTTTTGAAAAAATCACCCCTGCGCAATTTACAAGAGTGCTCTGACAGACGTGCTGCTCTGTGAATAAGGGAATGCCCGGCTTGTTATGGTGAGATGTTCGGTCCTTTGCACGGGCGATCATGTCTACTGTCCTAAGTCTTGCATAACGCCCGTGGTCCTGATCGGCCGAATGGGGAAATACAAGTAAGAACTCATTTTCATCTATAGACCCCATATTCCTTCTTGTCAAGGGATTTTGGGGGCCGAAAAACGCTATAAAAGGGTCCGCGCGTTCAAGGGCGAATAGCGGTGGCCCCATATCCCGCGAAAGAATTCAAACGAGCTTACTAATAGTCTCAAATCAAGCAGTGCGCGGCGCTAGCGTTTTGGATTTGTAGGTTGTGAGACTGCCGGCCATGAAGGTGTCAAACACAGCCGATTCGGCCACCTCAGTCGGTGGTCCTGGCCTCAGAGGTCTTTCTTTCAATATGATACAGCGCCATAGCGCCAAATCTCCTCCGGGAGGTAGTCCACGCTCCCATTTCTTTGTTCAACCACTCAAGACTCAGATTGCCACGACCCTCTCGGATATAGAATATGTCAGTAGCGCCGGGCTCGGCGCCCTGTATGCGTGCTACGACTGAGGCAAGCTGTTTCTCGTCGAGAGACCATCCCGATTGGTTGCCTTCCGTAACCATGTTGAGTTTCAGTTGCTTGTCAAAAGGAGGCATCAAGGTGACAACCAGATTGAGACTTACCCATACAGGGTTAAGAAGCCTGCAATAACCCCTGGAGATACAGTATTCCAAGGAAAGAACCTCATTGGATGGACTGATCAGCAAAGCCGGCGACCGAGCCTTCTCCCATGCCTGGCCGATCTGATTGCAAAGATTTTTCCAGTCAGTCCCCCGATTCTGATGGGGAAAGCCGCCCAAACTAACAGCGACAAATGATACTAAGAAGACTATTGAAAGCAATTTTGCCTTGGTTTGCGCCAGTTCGCTGAGCGAGTAACCCAAAAGCAGCACTGCGGGAAAGACAAATTGATAAACGGTTTTTTGGCTGAAAACCGGCATTGGGTTGACCGCCATAAAAATGAACATAATCACAATTTGGAAAAGGAAAGGCCTAATTGAGTCGTTCCTGATCATTTTTCGTAGATTTATCAATATCGCGCCGAACGCCAGAATGGCCAGCGACAGGCCCAGCCAACCCAACAAATCCTCAGGCATAGCGATAAGACTACCGTAAAGCTCGCCATAATCCGGGCCATCAAGACCGGACGGATGAGGGTTTAGGACAGCTAGGAACTTACCAATCGGCACTTCCACGATGGACCAAAGACTGGATTGTTTAAACATCTGCACCGCCGCCATACTGTGGACTATCTGAATAGGCATCACAATTGCCCATGGGATCCACCCAACAGCCAATATGAGCCCCAATTTGGCTGCTACGAGCAGATTGGCACGCGAGGGCTTAGCTAATAAACCGGCTGCCACTGCGGCTACAAGATACATGAGAGCGACGTTATTGGTATAGACGGCCAATATGCCAACAAGAGCAGCGTACGGAAAGTATCTGCGCTCACCGAAAACGACCAGACGAAAAAAAAGATATGAAAACAGTGAGCAGAAAAAAACCAACATAGTGTAGTTTCTGGCATATCGGGAAAAATGAATTTCATAGGGAAGCAGACAAAAGACCGAAGCAACCGCAAGAGTAGCCCACGTCTTGTTCGATGCTTGCGCATCGCCCACGCACACTGCCAGAAGCAGAAACGAGAGCAGCGAGAATCCCATGGACAGTGATCGAAAAGCTGCTTCACTGGTTCCAAAGAAACCAGTCCACAAGGTCTGTAAAATCCAATATAGGGGAGGGTGACAGTCAGTGATCGCCAACGGTATTACATTTTTCAGAGATCGCGTGAGGGACCACGTTGCCGCCTCGTCCAAGTCGAATCCGTGATTGCCAATGGCGCACATGCGGACTCCCAAATGCACGATGCAGGCCAGCAAGATAACTATCAGCAAAACTCTGTTTGAAGGAATGGCGAACCAGCGTCTAAACTCTGTACGCAACATTAAGCGCCTCGACAGTAATCTTTGCCAGAGGGCGTCGCAGTCATGAAATCCCCGGACAGCTTGTGGACAGCCTTTTGAAGCTCTACAAGCCGGCTACTTCCCATGCAGCGGCCCCAGATAGCCGCATTGCGGATCATCGCTATGGGCCTCTTGGGAATTATGGAACATACATCGCATGTAGCGCTCGGTCAATATGAACTTGGTATTGGTCTGTAATACGTCATTTACGCATAGTTTGGCTCTGTCATAGCGAAAAGTGAACCCTCGGCTCCGCTCCAAAGCAGTCTCCGTGCTTCGAGGGACGCTTCGCTTCGCTCACAATGACAATGTCCGGATTTGCTCTTTTCCCAGCCGTAATTTGAGATCACACTGGTGTTTCCTCAGAAATGTTATGCAGGATGTAATGAAGGGTTACCATTGAAAGCCGCTCCGAGGGAGTGTGACGGAGAAATCTGCTATCTGAAATGGGCTTGAACGAGCCCGCCAGGATCGCTCTTCCGAAAACTGCGCCAATTACCACGGAAAATGGAGCAATGTCCAAAGCCGACGCACGATTTTTCGGTCTGTGACGCTCTCACGGCGCCGGCCCCGAAAAGATGGGAAGCCTGGAAGGCCACACAAACCTCAAACAATATAGGACGGGCATTGTGGCGACTGATCACCCTTGTCTTAACGCCACAACTATTGTAAAGAAATGTACACCGCTAGGACGGAACGATATTGGTTACTTAGAGGAGTTTGTCCCGCGGCGGGAACATCATGTAGCTGGAATCGAGGCAATCGAAAAGCTTGACCGGCATCTTAGCATCGGATCTGATCATACTTTCCCTGCGGCAAATCTATCGGAATAGACGACGCTACAAAGGCGTCGTGATTGGGATTGCGCTGGGATTAGCCGGTCTCGTCACCGTCCTGACCATGGGCAGTTCAGTTGAAAGCGATCTCGGAAGCAATCTCGAATTGTTGGGTACCGCCACTATTATGAAGGCAACCTGGGACTTCGACCGGAGCGAAAGGTGGCACCACGGGTCATATTCACAGAAAGATATCGATGATCTCAGAAGACTGCCCGGTGTTGCGGGCGCCACACCGGTTGTGTGGCACGGGAATACCGAAGCCAGTTACGGAGAAAACAAAGCGGAGCCTGTGAGGTTGCTCGGCGTAGAGCCCGTTTTCCATTGGATTTGCTATGTGCCGGTGGCTGCGGGCAGGCCCATTGACGTAGAGGACGTCACGGCAAGGAAAAGCGTCTGCGTGATAGGGCAGAATGTGGTCAAGAAATTGTTTCATGTGAACATCGATCCTTTGGGAAAGCGAATAGGCGTCAGCGGTCATCAGTTCCGTGTGGTGGGTGTTATTGGCGGAGTCGAGGATGTGTCAAACCCGGACACCATCATTATTCCCATTTCTGTTGCAAGATCGAGATATGCAAACATGTACCATATCAGAGACGTTTACGTTCGGGCAGAGAACTGGGATGTGGTGAAAGCAGTGCAACAGAACGTCCTGAGTGTCCTGAGAAAAAATCAGCCTTTGTATGCTGATGCCATGACCGTCATTTATTATCCCGAGGCGCTCAAGACAATTCAAAGGACAGTGCTTGTAGTAAAGATGTTTCTATATGCCTCGCTTGGTGTGACTCTCTTGCTGGGAGGTCTCGGAATTACCAGTGTTATGCTTGCAGCGGTGCGAGAAAGGACAACTGAAATCGGGCTGAGAAAAGCAGTTGGAGCGACGGACAGTATGATAATGTCCCAGTTTCTCATGGAAGCTATTGGTATAAGCCTTCTCGGCGCCGGAATGGGAATTGTGTTAGGGGTCATCAGTGTTGAGATACTCGAGAAGGTCTTTAATACAGTCCCGTCATATCGTGTTTTAATTGCCAGTCTTTTTGGCGGCCTACTGTTCGGGGTCGTTCTGGGAATGATTTCCGGCTTGATGCCTGCCAAAAGGGCCAGCGGCCTTGATGCCGCAGAGGCGATGAGATTCGAATAAGAGTTTAATGTAAAGTATTTCGCAGTCAGACCTCTATTACTCAGAAATGACAGACACCCATACCATTGCCGACCGGCGCACTTCCTTTCCCCGGGCGAAATCATTTGTATCGGTCCTGAGTGAACTGCCTTTGGGCGAGAAAATCGCTTGGCTTCTTTTTTGTTTGACATGTTTTCAATCAGCCTTCCTGGTCCCAAACTTCTGTGTGATCGAGAATGACAGGGCTAAGCTGTTGACTGCTTTGCTTTGTGCGGGGACTCTGCTTGCCAGTGTTTCATTGGTCAAGAGCGCCACCAAGAGTGGGAACGTCTACGAAGTGGTTATTTCCGCAGTACTCACGGCTTTGATTCTTGTTAGCGGCATTCTAAGCGAAACGCCTGAAGCTTCTCTTTTGCGTGGATTCTCGATTGCAGCAAGTGGTCTCGGGGGCTTCTGGTGCACAAGGATACTTGTCGCCTCTTCAGGAAGACGGGCCTTTTTCACTTGGTTTTGCACGGCCGTGCTGGGCGCTATGATAGTCCTGAGTTTACTCGGATACTTGCTGGCCGGGAGCCCTGATCGTTTTCTGGATGTAAACCCGCACCCGTTAGCCAGCCGGATGCTCCTTTTGGCTTTCGCTCCTCTCGCTCTTGTTCTTGGGGGAGTGAAGCGCAATATGGTAGTCGGCGCCTCAATACTCTGTCTGGGGTATTCTGTTTGCTTTCTCACCAATCTCAGGTCAGCAGTGCTCATTCCAGTTGTATTGGTAGCGCTTTCCGTCGCCTACGGATCAGTGAATGCGCGGAGATTGGTGGTCGTTTTGGTCTCATTGGCGGCGATGCTCTTGTTGTTCTTTTATCAACTGCCTGAATCTAAGAAGCGAGCCGACAATGAGCCAACTTACTACAGAGTAGAAAATTATCCCTTTTCTTGGCACATTGCCGTCCGGAATCCGTTTCTTGGTAACGGCTTGCGAGCGCCTCGTGAAAAGTACTTGGAAAACTATGAACTAGTTTACCCATATAGCACAAAAGAAAAGTTCGCCGACTCAACCAGACGAATAGTCTGCTCGGAAAATGTCTTCCTCACCTTCATGGCCGACCTCGGATTCCCTTTTCTTATCATTTACATGGGATCCGTGATCATTCTTCTCATAAGGTTGATTCGCGCTGCCTCCAAGCCGAATCCACCAGGCTTCTTGCCACCCCTCGCGATTCTGTTGCCACTAGTGGGCGCTCTGATGCACTTCCTTGTGCTGGACGGCCTGCTTCACGCGCACGTGGGTTGGTTCTTTCATATTCTATTAGGTATGATTCCAAGGCAGGAAGTCCGTATATCACCACAGTCTTAGCTGGCAGATGGCAGTTCTGCGGCGGCGAATCGAAACAGTCTCAAAATTGCTTTCGGGGTCAACCGTGCCACGATTCCCGCTCAATCCCGTCTTATGACGCGCCCTTAGACCACTGTCTCATGCCGTGAAAGCAGGTCAATCGGATCTGCGCCTCTTTTTGGACACAATTTTGCCAAGAATGAAGATCAATCCCCAAAGCGCGAGGGCCACGGCAATTCCTGTTGTGACCAAGACAAAATACCTAGGATGTGGAAAAAGGCTGGGATGGCCGGAGGAACCCCAATAAAGAGCGTCCGCCACGACCCATGCAGCGAGGGCTAACACTAGAAGAAGAAATATCATTTTTTGCATGATCCGCGCCCCGTTGCACGACTGCCGTGATCACGACAAAGCCGCATAGCGGCGCCCACGAGGTTCGGCTCACCGGCGCATCGGGCAGGCCATCTTGATATGCTTGAACAAATGTTATATTGTGTTGAGAAATTTGGCTAGCTAATATTATAACGACAAACCGAATCGCGGTTAAAGTCCTGCGTCCCGCGTGAATTGCTCGGATTCCAATTGACGGAAAGAATTGACCAAGGGCCGGCGTTTATGGTTGAATCAGTTACGATAAGGCAAGGCCCATACGGGACCAGCATTTACGAACGGGGCAAGAATAGGGGGTTTCTTAACGATTCCACCACCGGCGGTTATCGATACCAACTGTGTTTTAAGCATTTGGATTAACATGATGTTTATGGAGGCCCATGTTCGAAGTAGACCAACTTTGATTATTCTTCAGGAACGCTAGTGCAACGGGGTTTGTCGATAAGCCATAATTGGGTTTAGACGCCTGTCCCCGGTGTCCCATGGCGAGGGGGTTGAGACAAGCTCCGGAGTATTGGCAGCATAACAAGGAGGTTTGTCATGGAGTTCCTCGAACGAGTCAAAACAATGACCCGCGAGCAAGTGGCCAATGCAATGCTCGACATCATTACTCATGTGTCGCCGGAAACATTCATGGCATTGAGCGTTATGTCCTCGTACCTGGTTCAAGGGGATCAGGCTAATGCCGCAGTGGAGGCTGTAAAGGAAAGCCTTAGTCAAGGCGAAAATGGCCAAGCGAGTCAACTTTTCAAGCGGGTAATGACTGAATTGTCACCACACTGTCTGAAAGAAGTTGCCCGGGCTCTTTTCATCAATGGACTCCTCAAGAGTTCCTCTCTGCGCAGTGAATTTGAAAAACAAGAAGGATTTGCTCCTCCGTTCACCATCCTCATAAGTCCTACCATGCAGTGCAATCTTCAGTGCACCGGGTGCTATTCCGGAAAATATGTTCGTGAAAAGGGACTCTCATACCAGCTGATTGATCGCCTACTCAGTGAGGCATTTGAAATGGGTGTGCGATTTATCGTCTTCAGTGGAGGCGAGCCCTTAACCCGCAAGGATGATTTGCTGCCCCTTATCGAAAAGCATAATGAGATGTACTTTATGTTTTACACTAATGGCACTCTGATAAACGACCACGTGGCAGACGAGTTGCTCCGATTGGGAAATGCGGGAGCGGTTATAAGCCTGGAAGGTTTCGAAGGGCCCACAGATGCCAGACGCGGCAAAGGTGTTTACGAAAAAGTTATGGATGCTATGGATAGGCTGAAAGAGAGAGGTGTCCCGGTCGGCACGTCGTTGACGGTGACCAGCAAGAACGTTGAAGCGCTTATGACCGATGAGTTTTTCGAGCATCTTGTGAACAAAGGAGTGATGGTGTGCTGGCTGTTCCTATTCTTGCCTGTCGGAAAAGACCCCGATGTGACGCTGATGCCGTCTCCGGAGCAGCGGGAATACCTCAGGCAGCGGGGCAAAGCGTTGCGCGCCAAGTATCCAATCTTTATTGCCGATTTCTGGAACGACGCCCCCTATGTGGGCGGATGTATCGCCGGAGGCCGGAATTACATCCATATAAACGCCAATGGCGATGTGGAACCCTGTGTGTTCGTGCATTTTGCCGTGGACAAGATACACGACAAATCCTTGCGCGAGGTGCTCCGTAGCGGCTTCTTTTCGACAATTCGCTCCAAACAGCCTTATTCGGATAACCTCCTCACCCCATGCATGATCATAGATAACCCGGACGTTTATCGACAGGTTGTGCATTCCTGCTGCGCATATCCGACTCACGACGGCGCTGAGGATGTAATCGTCAAGATCAAGGACGAACTGGACGATTACGGCCGTAGGGTCAGGGCAATGGAGGACAAGATTTGGGCTCGAGAACGAGCAGAGTACGGGTACCCGGAGACGCCACCGATGGCCAATTGATTAACAGACAACGCGTGAAATACTTACCGTTTGCTGGCCCTGATTTGATCACGTTTATGACTGAAGACCCGGTGTAGAAGCTCATTCTCTAATGCTGAAGCAAAATGATGGCCGAGGCGCCGTTGAGTGCGAAGCGGAGCACCCGCCATCAGCTTTCCGCCGCCACATTATTCATGGCTTGATTCAGAGCAGTCCAGATACGGTCGATCCAGTCCAGGTGCTCGGGTTTCATTAAACAAACCCGTAAACAGGTTATGTATTCTTGGTCCCACTCCAAATCCGGCCAGTGGCGCTTGAGAATATATCTTGGCAGGTTTGCCTTCGCCATATGTAGATTGGCTGCCGCTGCTCGTTGGAACAATTCCTCAGTGAGACGGGAGACTCCGCTCGCGCTGTTACCTTTGGGCGCCCAAACTACGATATCCAGTTCGGGCGCAAAACCAATCATAAATCTGGGATCACCGGTCAGCAGGTCGAAAAGCCTAAGCGCTGCGTCGCGAGACTTGGCCAGATTCGTGGCGAACTCACCGCCACGAACAAGCGGGAACATGCGCATAGTGGCCCAGAGAGCTACAGCTGCCGCGCCTGATCGGGAGCACTCAAGACTAATTTCGCCAAGATGAAGTTCCTGAGAAGTCAGGTAAGTGTATGGAGAATCGTGTTTGTAGAAACGAGCGCATGAGGAATCCTTGAAAATCACACACCCGCAACCATACGGCTGGAGTCCGTGCTTATGAGGATCAACAACGACGGAATCCACGTCGCGCAGCCGGTCAAAAGCGGCTCGTGTCTCCGGCCTCAGATTGTCCACCAACGTGAAATATCCTCCGTATGCCGCGTCCGCGTGAATTCTGAAACCGAAACGGTCTTGAAACGCTATTATCTCCGGGAGGAGATCCACGGAGCCAGTAGCGGTGGATCCCATAGTCACCACCACGGTTCCCACATCACCTTTTCTGAGGATGCTCTCCAAGGCGTCAAGGTCCATACGCGCGGCTTTATCACAGGGCGCCGATTGAAAAGGGATTCCGAGTACTCCACAGATACGACTATGAGTGAAATGAGCCTGTTCTGAAGCAATGATCTTCTTGTTGGGATCGAGGCATTTGGATATCCAAAGCGCCTCCAAATTTGCCATTGTGCCGCCGCCGCATAAATGCCCAAGATGTGTCTGCCACTCGAACATGCGGGCCAATTCCGCCACCGTTTCCTTTTCCATGGCCGAACTGCACGGCCCGCCGTCTAATGCGTGATTATTGGGATTAATCCACAGTGAAAGAATGTACGCCATCCGAGCCACGGGATGAGGAGGTTTCATCATGTGACCGATGTACATCGGATGAGGGTAGGGGTAATTGTCTCGCATTCTCACCGCGACCTCGACAAGGGTCGAACGTAACGCTTCGATGTCAACGTGTGGGTCGAACCCAGGAAGGCATTCAAAGCTCAGTTCTAGAGTTTCCAAGGTTTCGCCCAGCAGCGCTATGCTCTGCGTATCCAGAGTCATCTCTGCCCTCCGTAATTCAGTAAAGATATTCGCGGTCTGTTTCAGCCGATTAACTCGGTCGTCTCTTCATTCCACATTCTCAATCAGACAGTCTATATTATCAAAAGGAAATATGCCGTCTAATATATGTAACGCGAGGTATCAAATTTTTCACGGAAAAATCTGCAAACTTCTTGACAAAAGCACCCTGCAAATGATATCCGAAAGTCTTTGAGCGCACTTCATGGCAAAGGCTGATCTATAATCCAGTGAACCAAACGTTGGGGACGTGAGTATCCTGTCGGCGCAAGGCCCTATCAAGATGGTGGCCTTGGGCAGGGCTTTGTCAACGGCCGGTGAGGGACTCGGCGCCTGTGGCGGCGTTAACAATGCGATTCCTGGAGATATTCCGTACGCGTGTCAGATCATAACTCTGAGCCAGGTTGCATTCAAACCCTCAATGGTGGCAAATAGATTTCGTAAAACCGGTACCGTATTGGTATTGATAAATGAGAAAGGAATTATTAGTTCAGGATGCTGGCGGATTTGCTGAACAATCGAAAGAAATTAGTACTTCAGAAATGGTTTGATGCTGTGCTGGAAACGTACCCTGCTGATGGTCGCAGGTTCTTGAGCAATCAGACGAACAGGTTCAGAAACCCGGTCGGCGCCTCCATTTATGAAGGAATAGATGGATTATATCAAAGATTAATTGACGGAACTGATTTAGAATCCCCCGATTTTGCTGAATTCCTGGATCGGATTGTAAGAATCAGGGCAGTCCAAGAATTCTCCCCATCTCAAGCGCTTGGTTTTTTGTTCCCCTTGAAAACCGTGATCAGAGAAATGGTTAAGCAGGAAAGCCGTGCAAACGGTTTGGGAGAGGAGTTGCTCGCGCTGGAACGAAGGATTGACCGATTGGTCCTTCTTTCTTTTGACAAGTACATGCAGTGCCGTGAAAGGCTTTTTGAAATCAGGATTCGAGAAATAAAAGACAGCACCTGTAGAACTTGGGAAAGAATTTGCCGTAAATACGGTGATCCGGCTACCTGGTCGGATGCCGAACAAGGCCAACCTGACGATACAAGATAATCGAGGTGGTGACGGATGAACGCATGGGTTTCCCTATTTGTGTCACTATTGGCGGTAATAGTTTTAGTCGTTATTTCGTGGTTTGGAGTGAAGACGGTAGGGTTGGAGACTCTTTTTGGAGTGGTTATCCCCTATTTGGCGCTTGCCGTGTTCGTGATCGGGATCATATACCGAGTGGTGGAATGGGCCAAGATTCCGGCGCCCTTTAAGATCCCCACCACTTGCGGCCAGGGCAAGTCGCTCCCCTGGATAAAAGCTAACAATCTGGAAGCGCCTTACAACATTTGGGGCGTCATCGGCAGGATGGCCCTTGAAGTGCTGCTTTTCCGGTCTCTTTTCAGAAACACAAGAGTGGAATTGCGCGAAGGACCCAAGGCCACCTACGCCTCTGCCAAATGGTTGTGGCTTGGCGGAATTCTGTTTCATTATTCCTTTCTGACGATAGTGATAAGGCATTTCCGGTTTTTTCTCGAGCCGGTCCCCGGTTTTGTTGAGCTGATCTCCTCTCTGGACGGTTTCTTCCAGATCCTCGTGCCCACCATATTTATCACTGATATAGCGTTCTTAGCCGCTGTAACCTACCTGTTCCTCAGGAGAGTGGCTATCCCACAGATGCGGTACATTTCGCTTCCAGCGGATTACTTTCCTCTGTTCCTCATATTGGGAATCGGCATCACTGGTCTGCTAATGAGAACCATATGGAAGGTCGATCTGCTGGGGGTAAAGGGACTTGCGATGGGGCTGGTGACGTTCCATCCGTCGGCGCCCGCGGGAATAGACCCCATCTTTTACGTGCACCTGTTCCTGGTCAGCGCTCTGTTGGCATATTTCCCCTTCAGTAAGTTAATGCACGCCCCAGGAGTTTTCTTAAGTCCCACTAGAAATCAAGTTAACGATAACCGAATGAGACGACATGTCAACCCGTGGAATTATCCGGTTAAAGTTCACACATACGAAGAATACGAGGACGACTTCAGAGAGAAGATGAAAGAGGTCGGAATCCCGGTGGACAAGGAGTAGCGATGTCACTAGAAAAACTGCCCAAACCGGAAGCGCTGATTGCGCCTGACGAATTGACAACTCCTGAAACCGCGTGGATGGACACCCCCGTGAATTTCAGGGACGGCACCTATAGTTATCCCGGCGCGGCCAAGAACCTCAGGTACATGGATTTGGCAAACCCGAGGGAGTGGTCGCCCACGGCCGAGGACTGGAAACTGCCTGAAAATTGGCAGGAAATCATAATTAAAGGGTTTAAGGAGCGGCTGGAAAAGTATCGCTCTTTTCGGCTGTTCATGGACACTTGTGTAAGATGTGGGGCTTGTGCGGATAAGTGCCAGTTCTATATCGGCTCGGGCGATCCAAAGAACATGCCCGTGCTGAGAGCCGAGTTGCTCCGTTCAGTTTACAGGAATGATTTCACTACAGTGGGGAAACTCCTGGGCAGGTGGGCCGGAGCAAGAGAGCTGACCATGGATGTGCTTAAAGAGTGGTTTTACTACTTCTTCCAGTGCACGGAATGCAGGCGCTGCTCTGTGTTCTGCCCGTACGGCATTGACACGGCTGAAATCACGATTATTGGGCGGGAACTGCTGAATCTCGTGGGTCTGAATATCAACTGGGTCATCGAACCGGTCGCGAACTGCTTCAGGACCGGAAACCACTTGGGAATTCCCCCTCATGGCCTTGTGGATATGTGGCAGTTCATGACAGACGATATCGAGGATATTACCGGGATAAAGATTGAACTGCCCATCAACAAAAAGGGCGCTGAGATCCTTTTTGTCACACCGTCAGGCGATTATTTCGCAGACCCCGGAACCTACACGTGTATGGGCTATATGATGCTGTTTCACGAGTTGGGCCTTGATTACACATGGAGCACCTATGCCTCGGAAGGCGGTAATTTCGGCTTATTCACTTCCCATGAAATGATAAAAAGGCTCAACGCTAAAATCTACGCAGAGGCTAAACGGCTGGGAGTTAAGTGGATTCTGGGTGGGGAATGCGGGCACATGTGGCGAGTCATCCACCAATACATGGATACAATGAACGGCCCGGCGGATTTTCTCGAAGAACCTGTTTCTCCCATAACCGGGACCAAATTCGAAAATTCCAAGAGCACGAAAATGGTTCACATTACCGAGTTTACCTCGGATCTCATCAAACATGGGAAGTTGAAGTTGGATCCGAGCAGGAACGACAGATTCCGGGTGACTTATCACGATTCCTGCAATCCCGCGAGAGCCGCAGGGCTTCTGGAAGAACCTCGATACGTTATTCGGAACGTCTGCAACAACTTTTTTGAAATGCCTGAGTCCACTATACGGGAGCAGACCTTCTGCTGCGGTGGCGGGGCCGGCCTGGGCAACGACGAAAATATCGAAATGAGAATGCGAGGCGGCTTCCCCAGGGCCAATGCGGTCAGATATGTTCGAGATAATTATGACGTTAACAGATTGTTGTGCATGTGCGCGATCGACCGGGCCACTCTTTCAGCAATGATGGAATACTGGGCCCCGGATGTGGGGGTCGGCGGCATACACGAATTGTTGGCGAACGCTTTGATCATGACCGGAGAAAAAGAACGAGAAACCGATCTTCGAGGCGAGCCTCTGAAGCCAAATGGAGATGAGGAGGACGAGGATGTATAACGCAGGCAAGATAATCGTCGGGATCATAATTTTTCTCGTCCTTGTGTCGGCGCCGTTTTGGTACAACCTTGGGAAACCCCCCACCCCGCCAACACTTGAAGTCGGGACGACTGAAAAGCAATGTGTGGAATCCACACCCTATATGAAGTCCTCCCACATGAAGCTGCTAGACAGTTGGAGAGATGACGTTGTCCGAGAGGGTAAGCGTATCTACACCAGTTCCACCGGGAAGCAGTACCAGATGAGTCTTCAGAATACATGCACCAAATGTCATGCGAAGAAATCCCAGTTCTGCGACAGGTGCCACAATTATGTGGAGGTAAGCCCCGGCTGCTGGGATTGTCACATAGCGCCGAAAGAGAATTCAGGCCCCAAGGAGTGATAACTTATGAATAGCACGAGAAGGCATTTCCTGAAGATCGCCGGCCTCTCCGCACTTGGGTTCGGCGCAGGGCCGCTTGTCGATGCGGTAGCGGATAGTGGACAGCCAAGGGTAACACCCGATCCGAAAGCCTTGGTCGGTAAGCGATGGGCTATGGTCGTAGACGTCAAGAAGTGCTTACAAGCTAAAGAAAACTGCAGGGATTGCGTTGCGGCCTGCCATCGGGTCCACAATGTGCCCACGATGCCTAATCCGAAGCAAGAAGTCAAATGGATCTGGCTGGATAAATTTGAACATGTATTTCCTGATGTCGGGAATTACATGGAGGACTACGTCAAGGAGAGTCTCAAAGGACTGCCGTTGGTAACACTTTGCAACCATTGCGATAATCCGCCGTGTGTAAGGGTCTGCCCCACTAAGGCCACTTTCAGGCGGCCCGACGGAATCGTGATGATGGACTTCCATCGGTGCATAGGATGCCGCTACTGCATGGCCGCGTGTCCTTACGGAGCAAGAAGCCTGAACTGGCTGGACCCTCGCCCCTTTGTTAAGACCGAATTGAACACGGAGTTTCCTACTAGGACGCGCGGTGTTGTGGAGAAGTGTACTTTCTGCGACGAGCGTCTCGCTAAGGGACTGATCCCAGCATGCGTTGAAGCTTGCAAAGACAAGGGGCTGGTGTTCGGCGACATGCAGGACCCCAACTCTGAGGTGCGGCAGCTCCTTCGCAAACATCCGGCCGTTCGCCGTAAACCGCATCTCGGTACTCAACCGCAGGTTTATTACATTTTGTGAGGTTGCCATGCTGGAAAAGGCATTGACAGGAAATAGAGGCTACTTTTTGTGGATGGCGTTTCTTCTGGTCGTCGTCGGTGTAGGATTTTCTTCCTACCTGAAGCAATGGAGCACAGGTTTAGGAATAACCGGCATGAGCAGAGACGTTTCATGGGGTCTATACATTGGCCAATTTACGTTTCTCGTTGGTGTGGCGGCCTCGGCTGTGATGTTGGTAATGCCCTATTACCTCCATAATTACAAGGTATTCGGCAAGATTACCATATTGGGGGAATTTCTCGCTGTAGCCTCGGTCACTATGTGCGTGAGCTTCATTATTATCGACCTTGGGCGGCCGGACAGGGCTTTCAACGTGATGCTCTATCCCACACCTCAATCTGTTCTCTTCTGGGACATGGTGGTCTTAAGCGGTTATTTGGTTATTAATATCGTAATTGGCTGGACTGTGCTGGGAGCAGAGAGTAGGGGAGCGCCGCCTCCTGCCTGGGTCAAGCCGTTGATATACCTTTCGATTCCCTGGGCCATCAGTATCCACACTGTTACTGCTTTCTTGTATGCGGGTCTGCCCGGTCGCGGTTTTTGGCTTACCGCCATCATGGCTCCCAGATTCCTCGGGTCGGCGTTCGCATCCGGTCCGGCGCTGCTGATACTCTTCTGTTTGTTCTTAAGGAAGTTCAGCAAATTCGATGCGGGATGGACCGCAATTCAGTCTTTGGCGAAAATTGTCGCGTATGCAATCGTTGCCAGTATATTCTTCTTCCTCTGCGAGATTTTTACAGTATATTACAGTCAAATTCCGGAACACACGTATCATTTCAACTACCTGTTAGCGGGTCTACATGGACACTCGGCTCTGACTCCCTGGATGTGGGCGTGCATGATCATGGCAGTCCTTGGAGCCCTGCTGATGGTCATCCCTGCAACGAGACACAGTGAGCAGATTCTACCCATTGGTTGCGTTTTGGTTTTCTTTTCACTGTGGATTGAGAAGGGCATCAGCTTGGTCGTCACCGGGTTCATTCCTTCCCCGCTGGAAACATTGACGGAATATGCGCCGACCCTCCGTGAAATGTCGATTACTCTGGGAGTCTGGGCGCTGGGATTCCTAATTCTGACGATCCTCTACAAGGTGGCGGTAACTGTTCGGCTGCAGGAACCGCCTCTGGCGGTCGAACATTAATAGTTGGATCGATCCGGCCTTTTTTAAGGGAACGGTGAGTGAATCGTTCCCTTTTTTCATGACTCTTTGTGTGCGCCGGAAACCCGTAATTGGCTCTATGTTTGAAGAAAGGGCTACAAATGTGTAAACTGACCGAGCCGGACTGCCAATGATTGGGTGATGAGGATGACGCAGCATTCTGTGGAATCCGGGAATTCTCCATGGTCTATCCGAACGTTCACCGGGAGGGTCAGTTTCTCATGAGTTCTTACGACCGAATTCGTATTGCCCTGGGAACCTCTTTCGGACTGGCCTATTTGCCAATAGCTCCGGGTACGTGGGGATCTCTCCCGGGTGTTGCAATATTCCTTCTGATATCTTGGACCTCAGCTCCGACCCATCATGGCTTCTGGATTGCTTTGGCTCTGATCGCGGTTTGCCTTCTTTGTTTAGCGCTCGGTCCCTGGGCGGAACGCTACTGGGGAGTGAAAGATCCTCGCCGGTTCGTCCCTGATGAAGTAGCGGGATTTCTGGTGACAGTGTTGTTCTTTCGTACTCCTGATCCGATCTCGACGGCCATTTGGGCTTTTCTTTTTTCGAGAATCATGGACATTGCCAAACCTCCGCCGGGACGCCTGTTGGAGCGACTTCCCAGTGGATGGGGAATACTGCTGGATGACGTGGTGGCGTCATTGTACGCAGCAGCGCTTCTTCATATTCTCGCAAGGATACTTCCTGCATACTGGTTCGGCGGTCCACCTGTGACTCTTCCTCTCTTGTAACCTTCACAAAAGGCTACCCCATTTCATGATGCTGCCGACATACATCGGCGCCATACCGGCATTACTGCTTTACCGCTCTAGCCCATTGGTGATCCCTGAATGAGGTTTGTCAAGAAATCCTCACGTTCCTTGCAATTTCCTAACAAACTACGATATGATTGAAAGCTACGCGTTCTGAATTGGGCCGGCGCTGTCGTTCAATGAACATTTGATTCTGGCTGACCGAATTCGCGGGAGCGTATAGCGAAGGGCCGGATGCGTTCAACGCCCATCGAAGCTGCATCTGATCGCCACACCGGCTATGTTCTGATTCCACTTCGGGCATCACAATTGTGAGGATTTCTTTGACGACATACCCCCGGCCGGCACAGTGGCTGCAAATCTTGTTGTTTCTGATTTGTTCCGCCGTGCTCCATGTCTGGCTCTTTGAGTGGGACCGTTATCAAATCATTATCGGTCCCAAAGCTCAGGTCATGTCGTTGGTGGACACGGTCTTGATATTCTGGCTGCTCATCGCTCAGAGTTTGGTGTGGTTCTTGCCGTTACTTCCACTTTTCGGGCTGTTGGTTGCTTTCAAGTTCAGGCGAACGGCCGTTGTCATCCTAAATTTCTGTTGGATAGTTTTCTACTACTACATGGCCGCGGACCTTGTTTCAGTAAGCTTTGCGGGTTTTCACGCCGTGGATTACCTGCCTCATATACGAGATATACTTGAATCACCAGGACAGAAAATCTGGCAATGGGCCGGAGGTGGCTTGACCACCGAAGCGCTACTGGTTCTGGCTGTTTTTGTCGTTTCAGGGCCAATCTGTTTTCTTTGCGTGTCCTTTGTTACGAGGCGTGTTGCGGGAGGGCTGACCCGGTTACGTTCGACCGGAGCGGTCGTTACGATGACATTAGGATTCATTTTCCTAACATTTGCCGTAATCCCCTCTCTCGCTCTGTTCAGGGATCGCAGTGTCCTGGACCGAGTCTATTCAACTATGGCGCTGCCCGTCGCGTTGAAGGCGCCGCTTCAGCGTTTTTCTGATCAATCGGCAATTCAGTTGGAAACGACTCATGCAGGATCAGTGGCGGCTACGTTGTCCATCATCAATCGCTCGGCGCTGCGATTAGCTCAGCGGCCGTTGATATCAGACTACGACTTCCTGTCGGATCAGGACAGGCTGAATTCCGCTACTGACACCGGCTTCGAGACTCCCGCCGGAAGATCCTTGATTAACTTCACGGGAAGACTCGAGACGCCATTTCTGCCCAAAATGGACCCACTGAACCGTCGTTTCCCTATTTATTTCAATGTCGGCCAATTCCGCACATCATTAGGGATTGATTTCGAAAACGGAGGAAGGCTCTTCTTGAGCAAAAGCGGATTGGATCTCTTTGAGAACCAAAATGCTATTGTTCCTCGAGAGACTGAACTAGCCGCCGAGAAAATACTACAATCCACTGTGGATCCTCAACCTGTGGATTCGTCAGCGCTAGTCAAACGCCAGGGACTCCCCAATATAGTAATGATAGTATTCGAGAGCTTTCGTCATTCGGCGATTGGTCCTGACTTGATGAAACGTCTCGATACTTGGGCGGATCAAGGTTTGAGACTGGAACGACATTATTCAGGCTCCAATTGTTCTCATCTCGGCCTCTTCTCTCTTCTATACGGTAGAGCGCCGTTGGGCTTTGCTCAGACGCTCGACCGGAACATTCCTCCGCAAATGCTCGAATCCTTGAGACGATCCGGCTACGAGATCACCTACTTGACATCCGGCGAGGTGCAAGGATTCAGGCGGATGGCTCAGTTCATCAACGACAAATATTGCGACAATGTGATCAAGGAGGGCGAGTTCAGCGTCAGCAGCATGGAGGACTGGCCTGATTCCGACCGCCGCAAACTGGCCCATGCGCAGAGCATAATCAACAAAGCTCAAGATAGGCCTCAGTTTGTTTTCTTCTACCTCCTGTCATCTCACTACAGGTACCCGTTCCCCCCGGAGTTTGAGATCTTGAAGGAGTCTGCCGGTCTTCTGCATTTTCTCAATCCGTGGGCGCAGATTCGCAACCACCTGAACCGGTACGCCAACTCATTGCTGTTCCTGGAACACGAGGTCATGAAGCTCGTGGAGTCAATCGATCCGAGCCGCAATATTGTAATGATTACAGGAGATCATGGGGAGTCCATGGGTGAGGACGGAGTGTTTACTCACGCCAGCCGGATGTCGGAAATACAGATGCGAACTCCGTTTGTTATGGTCGGACCAGGAATAAAACCTCGCAAAATATCGACAGCGACTGTCCATACTGATGTCTTGCCGACTCTATTGCATGGGCTGGCCGGTAAGAATGTGCCCATCCGGCATTCCGAGGGAAGAGACCTGATGGCTGATCCTTCGCCCGGAGATAGAGTCGTTGTTGTCCCGGCTGCCGGCCTCGATTGGGATGGGTTCATGATCATCCAGGGTGATAAGCGCATGGCTTTCCGATCAACAACAACCCCGGGAACGACCCCATCTGTGGAATTCGCCGGTTTGGTGGACGAAGTAGGGCAGTTCGAACTGAAAGTTCACCGGATAGGCGATTCCCGCTATGTAATTGGGAACCGTCGTTAATTGAGTGAGATTAAGGTATTTTCGGGGGAACATTCTTTCCCGAAAAGGCGACCTTTGCGGTAGGGTGATGTCTCAAGATTGCGCACCGTGAGATGCTTCGCGCGGGGCTGATCGATCACGCCCTACTCTTGGGCGTAATGAATTGCGCGCCCTTACGTTTAACGCACCGTATTCTTTCATCTGGGCCTGCTTTCAGTGTGAGGTTCTGGGACGTTCAGTTGGGTCCTGTCTGTGCGTTTCCTTATTGCCGGATTACGGTACAACTTATATATTCAGCATAGATAACAAGGAGGGGAATTCTTCGGGCTTCCCTGAGTCCAAGGCTCTTGGAGAGCGCTAGCAAATGCAGATTCTCGTAATCGGTAATCCTATTGCAGGGACGGGGCAGGCTGAGCGGCGAATCAGTCAGTTTGTCCGCACCTTGGAACATCGCGGTCACAATGTGGAGATTTTCATGACCGCACGAGCAGGAGACGCTTTGGAAAGGGCACGCGCTATTCACGGCGGCCTGGACCGAATTGTTGTGGCGGGGGGCGACGGGACCGTGAACGAAGTCATTAATGGCCTAGCCGATCCATCCCGTATTCCTATCCTTCACTTACCCACCGGGACAGCCAATCAATTGGCCCGGTCTCTCGACTTGCCATTTGACCCTGAAAAGCTCGTTGTCATCTTGGAACAAGGGGCCATTCGTCGAATCGACATGGGGCTGGCCGGAAATCGTCGTTTTTTGTTGCTGGTCAGCTCGGGTTTTGACGCTCGGGTGGCCCAAGAAGTCAAGAAGTATCGAGGAAACACTTTGGGTTATTCCGGGTACTTGTTCCCCATTTTGAAAGCCTTCGCAAGTCATCGCCCTGCTCGACTGCATGCAATCATTGACAATGAACGAAGAATAACCGGATGCAACGTAATGGCGCTTAAGGTTCGAGAGTACGGGGGAGCCTTTGTTTTCGCCGAAGAGGCTCGGCTCGATTCCGGTCGCTTTGAGGTGTGTGTTTTTGAACAAGGATCTGTGGGTTGGATGTCGCTTTACGCGGTCGCCGGCCTCGTGGGAAAAGCCTCTGAAGTTCCCGGCGTCATTCGTCTGACCGCTCTATCGGTCCGAATCGAATCAGAAGAGCCGGTCCCGGTGGAAATTGATGGCGACCACTCCGGAATGACCCCCGTTGACATTAGCATGCAGCCGGGGGTGGTCCCGGTAGTAGTACCGAATTCTTTGCAGTGACCGTAGATTTCGCTCTGACCCTTGAATGCGTCTGTCAGCCGCGCCTCAAAGGCCGCAACCAACAGCCGCCCCTGCGATTCACTGCAATCGATGGATCGTCCTAACGGATCCCGTGCGACGCCACCCCAGTCTGCGACTTCTGTGACCCATAAAGCTCAAACATTAATTGAGGTTGAAGCCGAAATTATCAGCGACACTTTGTGATTGTACCGCTTGTTCTCTTTACAGCCCGTGAAGAATTACGACACAGCGCTTTGTTCAGGTTGTGGACCTGCTGGAATCTCACTACACGTAAATACCTAGCGAAATAAGGCTGTTGACCGAAGAGCGCGTTTTCAAAACTTTGGCGCCTCAATTGCTCTCTTCAACATCGGGAATTTTCCTTGACCAAAACGGAAATTCCAGTAAAACTGGAAATACAGGAATAGCGGAGAAACCAAGTCCAAGGGTTGGAGTGAGAATCGACGGATGAGGGAAGTGATGGCTTATCAAGCCGGCAAGAACTGTAGCGTGTCCCACGAGATCATACCGAATTGGATCGACGGGGAGCGCATTGGACTAAGACGGTTCGCCGTTTTACATAACACAAAATATAGTCGTGACCGGAGCTGGAGCCCATCGGCGCCCGGTAACAAGAAGATCATAGAGATACTTGCTCACTCGCTGGACCAAATAGGCGTATGCTCCGGCGATTAGGGACAGAACAAGACGAGATTGCGTAAGCGCAATATCGGAGAGGATGAAACCATGATGGCAAAAACAGATGTTCCACCAGTGCAAGAGGAAGATCGTCGCCTGAGATTGATTAACAGGACGATGCGATTGCACGGCAGTGAGCCGCATGCCCTTATTGAGACGCTTCATACCGTCCAGGAATCTTTCGGATATTTGGACCTGGAGCACTTGAAATATGTGGCCCGCGGACTCAGAGTCCCTTTGAGTAGAGTCTTCGGCGTAGCGACCTTCTATCACTTTTTCACGCTCAAACCCCCGGGGGAGCACACTTGCGTGGTTTGCATGGGCACTGCCTGTTACATAGGGGGCGCATCAGGTATCCTCAGCAAGATCCGGGATTCCGTAGGGATTGGACCGGGAGAGACTACTGAGGATGGAAAAATATCTCTTCTGACCGCCAGATGTATGGGCTCATGCGGATTGGCGCCCGCTGTAGTGCTCGACGGAGAAGTAAGGGGAAAAATGAACCCACCGACTGTTCTCGAGACACTGGGGAGGTGGAAGAACAATGACGATTGAAGAACTCCAGGATATAGCCAAGATTGAAAAAGACAGACAGTCGGGGTTTCGTTACCGGGTAAACGTGTGTGTTGCGGCAGGATGCCTGTCGTGCCAGAGCGACCTGGTCAAGGACTCCCTGGAAAAAGAAGTTAATCGTCGCGGTCTTGAGAGTTGGTGTGAGGTCAAGCCCGTGGGGTGCTTGGGCCTCTGCACTGCCGGGCCGCTTATCTACATCGAGCCTGAAGGCAGGTATTACGAGTCAGTATCGGTCGGTGATGCCTCCGACATTATCGACTCCCTGGGCGGAGCGCCCGTGAGCAGACTCGAATGTCCGAGTCATCTTCCGTTTTTTGAGCGCCAGCACAAACTGGTTACGGAAAACTGCGGCAAGATCGACCCTGAACGCATTGAAGACTACATTGCCGAAGCCGGGTATGACGCGCTGTACGCCGCTCTGAGGTTCATGACTCCGGCGGAAATCATCGAACAGGTGACTCTCAGCGGGCTCAGAGGTCGCGGTGGCGCTGGCTTTCCCACCGGACTGAAGTGGACCGCGGTTTCCAAAGCCAGCGGCGCGATCAAGTTCATCGTGTGCAACGCGGATGAGGGCGACCCCGGCGCGTTCATGGACCGGAGCGTGTTGGAAAGCGACCCGCACCGGGTCATTGAGGGAATGGCCATCGCTGCCGCCGCCGTGGGCGCTCGCCACGGATTTATCTACGTTCGGGCCGAATACCCACTGGCGGTAAAACGTGTCAGGACGGCCATCGCAAGAGCTGAACGACTCGGTTTGCTCGGGAACGACATATTCAATACCCCCTTCAGTTTCGACGTGAAGGTGCGGTTAGGCGCCGGGGCATTCGTCTGCGGCGAGGAAACCGCCCTGATCGCATCGATCGAAGGTCGAAGAGGGACCCCGCGTCCACGTCCGCCGTTTCCGGCCGAGTTCGGACTCTGGGGTTATCCAACCCTTATCAATAACGTGGAGACCTTCGCGAATATCGCACCCATCATTCGCAATGGCGGGAAATGGTTTGCAGGTATCGGGACCGAGAAGAGCAAGGGCACCAAGGTCTTTGCCCTGGCCGGTCGGGTAAACAACACCGGGCTGATTGAAGTCCCGATGGGTACGATTCTGCGTGAAGTGGTATTCGACATTGGCGGAGGTATCCCTGATGGAAAAAAGTTCAAAGCCGTGCAGACAGGGGGGCCCTCAGGCGGCTGTATCCCCGACCAGTTCCTCGATATGCCGATGGACTATGAATCGCTGGCCAAAGTCGGTTCCATCATGGGTTCCGGTGGTCTGATAGTTATGGACGAGACATCGTGCATGGTGGATGTGGCCAAGTTCTTCATGGAGTTTTGCATGAGCGAATCGTGCGGCAAGTGCGTGCCGTGCCGTGTCGGCACCACGCAGATCCACAATATCCTTGAGAGAATTACCCAAGGCCAAGGGACTCCAAGTGACATTGCCATGCTCGAAGAACTGGCGGATCTCGTCAAGAACACCAGTCTGTGCGGATTGGGCCAGACGGCGCCCAATCCTGTGATGAGCACCCTACACTATTTTCCGGAGGAGTACAAGGCGCACGTGGAGGACGGAGTATGTCCTGCCGGAGCGTGTACCATACACCATGCCAAGGAGGCCGCATCATGAAACCTCCCCAATACCTGAGAAGTGAAGTGCGCACGGACCTCAACCCGGTCCGGATACTCACTTTCAAAATAGATGACCGAGATGTCACTGCTCGAGAAGATGAGACGATTCTGACGGTTGCTCGCCAGAACGGCATCAATATACCCACCTTGTGTCATTTGGATGGCTTGTCCGAGCGCGGCGCATGCCGCCTCTGCATAGTCGAAATAAAGGGCGCTCCCAGGCTTTTGCCCGCATGTGTAACCCGTCCCAGGCAGGACATGGAGGTGGTAACCAATTCCGAAAGAGTCGTGGATTACCGCAAGAAAATCCTCGAACTGATGTTCACCGAGCGAAACCACGTCTGTTCGGTGTGTGTGGTCAATGGCCATTGTGAACTTCAAGCCCTGGCATGTGAGTTAGGAATGACTCACGTCCATTACGATTACCTGTATCCGCGGCATACCATAGACGCGACGCATGACAGGTTTTCAGTGGACCACAACCGCTGCCTCCTTTGTCAGAGATGTGTGCGGGTCTGTGACGAGATCGAAGGGGCCCACACATGGGATGTGATGGGCCGCGGAATCATGTCTCGCACCATCACGGACCTCGGTGAACCCTGGGGATCGTCGGAAACGTGCACCGGGTGCGGCAAATGCGTTCACGTTTGCCCTACAGGGGCGCTCTCTGAGAAAGGTAAGTCCGTTGCGGAAATGACGAAGAGGCGTCAGTTCCTCCCCTACCTGCAAATGATGCGGAAGGAGGGGGAGCGATGACTCAGGATCAACAGATGCCGGAGGTTACGGAAGGAGAACTATCAGCCGCCAAGAAGAAGGTCCGCCTTGCCACCACGTGGCTCGACGGTTGTTCGGGCTGTCATATGTCTTTTCTTGACCTTGATGAACGACTCGCCGATCTGTTGGCTGCCATAGACATCGTCTACGGTCCCCTAGTCGACACCAAGTCGTTTCCGGAAAGCGTGGATGTCACCCTCGTGGAAGGCGCTGTCAGTAGCGATGAAGATGAAGAGAACATCCGCATCGTACGCGAACGTACGGCCATCCTCATTTCCTTTGGTGACTGCGCTGTGACCGCGAACGTCCCTGGGATGCGTAATCAGTTCAAAGTCGCCGACGTGCTGAACCGCTCATACATGGAGAACGCCAGCGCAGGGAACGGAATCCCCTGGGACGGAGTGCCGCAACTGTTGACTCGTGCTCGGCCCGTTCACGAGTTCGTTAAGGTGGACCTTTTTTTACCAGGTTGTCCGCCTCCGACCAAAGCGATTCTCTTTGCAGTCGGTGAGCTTCTGGAAGGTAGGATTCCTGAGCTGACCGGGAAGAGCCGCTTCGGAGCGTGATGATAGGAGGAACTTCAATGACGACCTTAACCATAGAGCCGGTGACCCGCATCGAGGGCCACGGCAAGGTAACGATACAATTTAACAATAAGGGAGAAATTGACGACGTCAAATTTCACGTCCTTCAATTCCGAGGCTTCGAAAAATTCTGCGAAGGACGGCCCTTCTACGAAATGCCCTCATTGGTGGAACGGATCTGCGGGATATGTCCCATCAGCCACTCTATTGCCTCGGCCAAAGCATGTGACGAGATCCTGGGGATTCGCATTCCATCCACTGGGACTAAGCTCAGGCGCCTGCTGAGCTGTGCCTCGTACATCCAGTCGCACGCTCTGAGCTTCTTTCATCTGTCTTCCCCCGACCTGGTGCTCGGAATGGACTGTCCACCGGCCAAGCGGAACATAGTGGGAGTAATGAACGCCAACAGGCCCCTGGCGCTCGACGGAATCGAGCTGCGCAAAATCGGTCAACAAATTATCGAGTGGTTCGCAGGCAAGAGGGTGCATCCGTCCTGGGTGGTGCCCGGCGGCGTGAACGAGCCGCTGACTGAGGAGCGCCGCGACCAGATGATCTCTCTTGTGCCCGAGGCATACGAAATCACCCGCCGAACCCTGAACTGGTTTAAGGCGACCCTGGAGAAATACAGGGAGGAAATACGAACATTTGCAAACTTTCCCACTATGTTCCTCGGTTTGGTCAGTGAAGAAGGAAACCTGGAACACGTCGATGGAAAGATGCGGTTCATCGATTCAAGGGGCGGGTTAGTGGCTGACCAGGTGGCTCCCGCCCGGTATCAGGATTTCGTTGGTGAGGCGGTCGAACCTTTTTCTTACCTCAAATCGCCGTATTACAAACCGGTGGGCTATCCGGAAGGGATCTATAAAGTGGGGCCCGCTGCCCGCCTCAACGTTGCCAGCGGGTGCGGCGCCCCGGAAGCGGACCTCGAGTGGGCCGAATTCATCAAACTCGAACGTGGTCCTGTAATGAGTTCCTTTTACAATCACTACGCAAGGCTCATTGAGATTCTTTTCTGCATTGAGACCATGGAAAAGCTCCTCAATGATCCCAATATCCTTAATACGCACGTGAGGGGGTTTGCCCAACCGAACCATTCTGAGGGCGTCGGAGTAGTGGAAGCTCCTCGCGGGACCTTGATCCATCACTACAAAGTCGATGAGGAAGGTCTTATCACGTGGGTCAACTTGATCGTCGCGACCGGGAACAACAACCTGGCAATGAATAAAGGGTTGTTACAGGTGGCCAGGCGATTTATTTCCAGTGACTCGATCCCCGAGGGCGCCCTGAACCGAATGGAAGCGATGATCAGAGCGTTCGATCCGTGCTTGAGTTGCTCGACCCATGCTGTTGGCCGCTCAGGGATAGTCTTCCAACTGCTCGGACCGGACGGGACGGTCCTTGACGAGGTCAAGTAGCCGCAGGGCCGGCCGAGGAAAGATCCAAAGTCGGCACAATTATCGCGTCGAACAAGAATCCCGCCTTGTCGTAATAAGCAACAGGGCGGGATTCTTCCATTCATAGCCCCGAGGGGCGGAATCGAGTGTGTTACATCTAGTATCTGATGAGGTGCAGACGGCGGTAATCCGTACTAAATTGAAAATTGGCTGACATATGGTGACACCACCTGGTGGGAATGAAGCAGTCATGGGGCTGTTCATCAAGACGCGTCGTTCTTGGCTCCTGAGTCGGAAGCAGGAGTGGGACGGTGGTGGCATTCACATTGAAAAACGAGCCATGCATCACAGTGCGATTTCAGGCGACACGCTTATTTTGCGCAACCACCTTCTCATTAGCGGCACTAAGAATACTTTCTCCGGTCAAGGCGCTGTTATTGCTCTTTTTGTCTACGTGATCCTGAAAGAATTGAGTGTACACATTATCGGGTCCCAGCGCTACAGCCACACTTCGTCGCCATTCCATGAACGCTGCAGGATCACCACTCTCCAAAGCCTGAAATCCTGCGTCAATGAGTTCGTCTATTACTTTTGCAGCATCCATTCCAGCCTCCGGTTGAAGATTTCATGTTGATCGGCCGGCCAAATGGTGTTTCCAGCGCCTCGCGCAGCCGATCCTCTTAGATAGCTCCGCAATCAGATTGATCGTGAGCCCGAAACAAAATTACGGACACGTTCGTTTCCCAACTTGAAAATTTATTGCGTCAATTAGTCGTCTTGGAACTCTGCAAATGAGACCAAATTCCGGCCGATAGGGCCGACCAAAACCATTTGCGTCAGATCACGATTGAAAGTCTGAACAGGTCTTTAATAAGACTATACTACAGTCAAACGAAGCAGAATCCGTGCCAGTTAATGCCTTGTTATGAATTAGAGGGATTCCGAGCTAAAACAGGGAATTATAACCGAGGGCATGTGCGCGGGAACTGAGGTCGTTGCGACCGGTTCATTACAAAGTGACAAATATGCTGACACTCATAAACACGGAATTCTCAATAATTGAATTATTCGCAGGGGAATCCTCTGCGGCCGACACTGAAACTATGCCTTGGGTTACTTCCGTCCGCCGTCTTCCGGGGATCCAGGTTGGGATGTCATTGGCGTCGGGTTTGTCAGGCCGTTGAGGCCGAAGTCTTTGAGATCGACCTGAAGGTCACGGGCAGCCTGCGCCAAGCGCTGCGCCGACTCATAAGGGTTTCGGTCGAAACAGGCTGTCCGTCAGCTTGGCATGCGATAGCAGTTTTCTAAGCTCTTCCCTGGAGCGGCTGGAAATGAACGTAATTTCAAATCCGGCCAGGAAGTATTTCTTCGACGGTTCCTTGGTCTTTATCCACTTGCATTCCACTCCAATATCGAAAGAGCGGATGTTGGGGAACCAGTCCGGGCGAATCACGAAACGTTTGGCCAAATTAATGTCCGGTCTCACGCTTGCCACTCGCAATCCTTTCTCTGACAAGTCCCTTACGAGGCCCTTGCGAGCCGGGTCATCGGGGTCATAGATGGGAAGCTCCAAACCGAGCAGTTTCCTCGGAAGCCTTCGAGTAACCGATCTGTTCCGTGGTTCGTCATAGAACGAGGACCGTTCCTTCAGTTCAGCCTTTCTTATAACACCTAATTGCACAAGTTTCTCGAAAACGTCCGGAAGCTCTTCAAGAGACAGATCATATTTGTGACACAACTCAAAATCTGTGGCCCGAGCCCGAATGTCAGCCACAATCGCTTTGATTTCGAGCCTACCCGATTCCGGAAGCCGTTCGCGAATCTGTTTAAGCCTTTGGCTGGAGAGTTGATACTTTTCCATCAACTCCGAGTCGCTCATCCCGGCGCCAATATCACGGATGAGATCTCTAGCCTTTATTACCTTCTTGGTTGGCATACGGCCTCTGTGGTTTTGAAACCGGATCCAGTCACCAGGCTCGGATAAGATCTTACCAATCTTCCGGTCCCAGTGCGACAAAATTCTTGTAGTGAAGGATCGCTATGCCATTGCGTTCAGAACGGCGCCTGACCGAAGCAAAAGCCCAAATCTCTGCATTATCTTGCGAATGTGGTTACTCTCTTGAAGAATTCGCTGGAAACCACCAAGATAGTCTGGTTGCGATTTTCCAGCTCCATGGCCGCTCGGAGAGAGGTAGCTGACGCCGCCTCTTCCAGGACACTCTTCGTGAGACGCAGACCTCCAGGAGTTTTCCCGAGCATCACTTGGGCTATATCAAGCGCCTCTGTTATGAGGTCTTCCTTCGGGAGCACTTTGCTCACCAGGCCGATCCTTTCAGCCTCGGCCGCGGGCACACGCCTTCCTGTAAAGAGGATTTCCGAAGCCCTGGAGAGGCCCACGAGTCGCGGCAAAAAGTACGACGATCCCATTTCGCCTGCCGAGAGACCGATGTTGATAAATGAGACCACAAAAAAAGCTTCAGGGGATGCGAGCCGGATATCCGCAGCTAGCGCCAGTGCGAAGCCTCCACCAGCGGCAGGTCCATTCACGGCGGCGATCACAGGCTGAGGAATTCTCCTCAACCCCAGGATGAGACTGCCGTAGCGTTCCTGGATCTTTCTCAGATAAGTGTCCGCGGACGCGAAGTACTCGTGGTCCACATGAGACGCCGCCTCCGCGAGATCCGCGCCTGAGCAAAACCCCCTGCCGGCTCCTGTCAGGATCACTACCCGGATGTCGTCACTCTGATCCAGGCGCCTGAACACATCTTCGAACGCCTCGATCATCTCCGGGTTAATCGCATTGAGCCTTTCCGGACGGTTCATGGTGATCAGAGCCACGCCGGCGACAGGCTGTTCCAGCTTGAGCGGTCCAATTTCCTCGATTTTATTATCAGACATGCGATCTCACCTCGTTGAGGAGTTTCCACAGGGCACGAAGTTCAAAATCTTCCTTTGTCTCATAGGCGACTCCACCGGTCTCAACGAAGCGCCTTCTTGTCCACTTTGCCCGCTGCGGTAAGCGGGAGTTCTCTGAACTCAACCATGCGCGGGACCTTGTACGTAGCCAGATGTTCTCGCGCGAAGGCCAGGATCTCTGCCCCGACTTCGCCGTCGCGTTCGTCCGCGTACGCAGGGCTTTTTTGCACCACCAGCTTTACGGTCTCGGTTTCAGGGCGCTCCGGATTGGGCGTGCCGATGACTGCGCAGGCAGCGACCGCGGGGTGCTCGTATAGTTTCTCCTCCACTTCTCGAGGGAACACTTTGAAACCGCTCACACTGATCATGTCTTTCTTGCGGTCCACGATGGTTACGTATCCGTCTTCGTCCATGGTCCCGATATCGCCGGTGTGCATCCAGATTGCGCCGTCATGCTCCCGCAGTGCCAGAGCGGTCTCCTCAGGCTTGTTGTGGTAGCATTTCATCAATTGCGGACCTGTGCCCACGATCTCGCCCTCCTGGCCCAAGGGGACGTCTCGCATACCTGTTTCCAGGTCCATGATTCTGATCCTGGTGGACGGCATAGGAAGCCCTACCGTTCCAATCTTCTTGAGTCCCTTTCTTGGATTGCAGCTCAGCAGAACGCAGGTCTCGGTCATGCCGTACAGCTCGATCACTTTCCCCGTGCCCACAACATCTTCGAATTGCTTAATCGCCTCTACCGGGAAGGGGGCCGCGCCCGAGACGCAATGTTTGAGACCCAAGAAATCCAGCCTGTGAAACGCAGGCTCCTTGAGTAGCATAAGATAGAGCGACGGAACATTGGCAAGCCATTGCGGTTCATATTTGGCTATTTCTTTCACCATGTGCTTCGTATCACGGGGGTTCGGGATGAGCACTTGAGTCAGGCCAGCCGCTAGTCCCACGATGGCGGTGAATAGACCCGCTATATGAAACATGGGATACGCCGAAAGCATCACATCTTTGCCTTTCTCCACCTGGAGCCATTTGAGGAACTGGGTCACGTTTGCCAGCATGTTCCGATGCGGACAAACAGCTCCCTTAGGCACACCGGTGGTCCCGCCGGTGTACTGGATGAACGCAGGGTCTTCCAGGGTAAGCTGGACCGGTGGAGGATTTGGCGAATAGCGTGACAGCGCTTCCTTCCATACTGTGACCTTCTTCTCAGGAATTGGTTGGATTCGGCCGGTCGGGACCTTTTTCAACCACTTCGCCATGACCTGCTTGTAATTGGGCAAAAAGTCCAGCAAACCGGTTGGGCAGACCAGTTCCAGGCTCTTCAGACGGTCCGCTACCCCCAACAACCGGTGCTGGAACAGCGCGTCCATCACCACAAAGGCGCGGGCGCCGCTATCTTTCAACTGGTGGGCCATTTCTTCTGCTGTATGAAGCGGAGAGATCCCTGAAACTGCGCTGCCTGCCTTGAGACCGCCGATGAGTGTGATGAGGTACTGGGGAGAATTGGGAAGGCTCACCGCCACCACGTCGCCCTTTCCAATACCGTGATCCGCGAGACAAGCAGCGAACCGGTCCGCATAGGCCATCAACTGCTCGAAGGTCAGTGTAATACCAAGAAAGCGCAGCGCGGGTCGATGCGGATGGTCCCTCCGGATCTTCTCAAAGCATTCGGGCAGAGATTCATCCTCAAGCTCAATTTCCGGCGGTACCCCCGGATCATAAGACTTCAACCAGAATTTGCTCTCATACACCATGGCTCCACCACCCTTTTTCGAAGAAATATCCCTGAGAGGATTTGTTGTACGAAAGCCCGGGGGAATCTGCCTTATTGCCGGAAGGAGCTTCCCCGAGATCCACCAGAAAACCTCATCGCCTGGCGTTCCTGTCGAAGGAGACGCCCAACCGGATTCCTTGATTCAACGTTCACTGAAGAATCTCGAACACAAGCTGTAATCAAGAACTACCAGCTCTCGGAAATGGTCCGTGACCGGTCGTTTCTCGCCGGTTATCTGTCAATGAGTCGCAAACAGGTCTGTCCCACTAGCCCGTCGTGTGAAGCTCGGTTCGCCGTCCCAGGCCCGGGCCACCATCCGTATGCGCTGCCGTGAGCGAACAAAGTCACAGGCAAGTGGCGCGTCCTAGCGCACGGGGCGTTGTTCAATTTCCCGGTTAGTCGTGCGGTTCAGTCTCAGTGGGTTTCGTGAATCCCTGTGTAGGGATTATATATTTCCCCATTAACTCGGGTCAGTCATTCATGAGCCGAGATGCTCTACAAGCTCTTTTGCGTTGATTGTGGGTCTAGTTGAAGTGAGCGTCCCCTCGCATAATCACTTTTTATATACCACAGGTCACTCGCTTGTCACTCTAAGAAAAGCGAAGTCCGGCAAGCAATAGGAAATGTGGAGACCTTCCACATCGCTATCAGGTAAGATACGGAACTCTCGAAGACCCAAGCTTCGATAATAATTAAAGCTTGGGATAGGCCCTACCTTCGGACGCTCCAACATTTGAGCGGCTATTTCCGAGACGAAGTTATGTCAGAGGCAGAGCTCCAGTATGTCCAAGAAGGATGAAGGCATCTCGATTCCGGTTCTTTTGTTATCACCATCACTTCTGTTGCAACTTTTGAATTACTTTTTGGATTTCCTCTGAAACATTGCGCCAGGCCGAATCTCGGCTCATCCAACTTGTTACAGCCAGCCCCGCCTTAGGCAAGCACTGTAGCTTTACGAATGGAGCATCCTTCCAATTGCAGTCGCGTAGAATAATCGGAATTACTCGCGCTTCTTTGTTCTCGTGTATTTCCAACGCCCGATTCATTTCTTTTTCGTAACAGTAATCCGAAGCAATGAAATCAGCGCTTACCAGAAGTAGAATTATATGCGCGGCCTCCAAGTTTTCATTAATCCGCTGCTTCCAATCATCACCGGCCTCTATTTTGCGATCGTGCCACGATTCTATTAATCCCCGGCGATGCAGAATCCTCAAGTGAGTTTCCATTTCATCACGTAATTCCTCGTCCTTATGGGAATAGCTGTAAAACAGTCTCACAGATGCTGGCTGTCCCTTCATGGTCTCCGCTGGTGGAGGGCTGACGCCATCAAGCAGTTCTCGAACGTCAAGTTCGACAATCTCGTCACGGATAACCTTCGGAAAACGCTTCATCCCCTCTTTCTCCATTACCAGCAATTCTTTATAAGGAACGACTACTTCTGGATGACCCGGCAAGGGAATCATCTCCGCAGGCTGCAAGTTTTGTATGTCGCGGTGAAGGCGCTCGAATTCGGACCTAACAATTGCTAGCAATCGGCGTCGTCCATCGATTGCCCCGGAGACTGAGATAAAGACCTTCTTGTCCTGCCCGTCTGATTTCACCAACGCACGGTTACCTTCGCGCTCTACGATTACGCCGCTGCGCCATCGCGGAAGCCCCTCACTGAACACGTGCGTACGAACGATAAAGCGGGGCAGCAATCCCTCAGGCAACACTGGATAATGATATTGAAAATTCAGGCACTCTTTAGGTTTGAATTCCGCGGAAGCTTCCGGCTCCTGCTTGTCGAGCAATTCGGGAATTAGATAATAGGCATCATCACTTGGGAAACTGAAGCAAAGGTCGAACTTCTTCATCAGATCAAAAAGGAAACGATGCATTGCAGTCGGGTACTGACTCGGATCGAGAATAGTTGACAGATCACGCAAGTGAATTTCACCGTTCCGTGCAGCCAGCTTCTCCGAATTGAGCACTTTATAGATTCCTATTGTGACCCAGTGGGGATTGAGCACGTGCGTGTCCTGCAATCGCGGGTCATCCTTGTAGTTCAAGACTATTCCAAGATGGTGCAGATAAAATGCGAGCCTTTCCTGAGTGCCTGGGTCTCTTTCACCAAACTCTGAGCATATTTTTCGGTATTCATCAAATGTCAGGTAGTTCTCCGGCATTGCTGCAAGCCGATCTTTAATACTAAACCAGCTCTCGGGAAAAGCATCGCGTAGATGCTCCAGGCGATCCGTCTCGCTCACAATGGCTCTGTGAAGCTGTTCAAATCCGGTTCCGTCTTCGCAGTCAGTTTTGATGAAATCCCGAATAGACGTGAATTTCCCTTCCAAAGCACGCCGATTTACGTCAAAGAGTTGCTCGTTGATCTTATTAAGCACCACAATCACCGGTGAGTCCGCGCTAAAACTTTCGATAATCCTCAGCCAGTATTCGGCGTCGGCATCTTCAGCTCCTCCACGGCCATTAAGCACTAGAAGATAAAGGCTGCGTTGCGTGAGAAAGAACTGGTGGGTTGCGTGCATTATTTCCTGGCCGCCGAAATCCCAGATGTTCAGCCGGACGTTGTCACGGATATCGATCATGATGCTCCAGGTAGTTATCTGAATGCCTTCTGTCTTATTTTGGTTTCGCTCAAACCGACCGTGCACCAACCGATTCACGATCGACGTTTTGCCTGTGGCTCCACGGCCTATCAGTATCAGTTTTGCTTCATTTAATGGACGCTGGCCGACTCGTGTACGGAAATAGTATTCGAGGGTTTGGGGTGGCTGCGACAGGATTAGTCCGGCAGTTGTAAGCTTTAAGTGAGGGTGATTCCATTCCGGTCCTAGTACCTCTGGTGGCAGGCCAAGTTTGTTTTGGTGAAGGTATAACTCATTCAGGCTGCGAAGGTTTCGGAGCGATTCCGGTAGGATAGACAATTTGTTGCCGGTCAGATCCAGTATCCGAAGCCGTTCGACTTCTCCGATGGATGCAGGCAAGCTGGAGAGAACATTGTCATGCACGACCAGAACCTGGAGTTGCCGGAGTTCTCCGACAGATTCCGGCAACGTGGCCAGCTGATTGCCGGAAAGATAGAGCCTCGTAAGGCGCTCTAGCCTTCCGACGGATTCCGGTAAGGTGGTAATGCGATTGGAGGTAAGGTCGAGTATTTCAAGAAGCGTTAGTTGGCCTATGGATTCGGGCAGAGTACTCAGTCGGTTGAGTCCCGCGTAGAGTCTCCAAAGAAGCTTGAGTTTTCCGATGGATTCCGGTAAGCTAACTAGCTGGTTATTCGACACATTAAGTTCGTGGAGTTCCGAGAGCTGCCCTATTGATTCCGGCAGGGAGCCCAGCTGATTGCGGGGAACCACGAGCTGCCTGAGCTGCGAGAGTTGTCCTATGGATTCAGGCAGGGTAATGAGATGGTTGTCCGAGAGGTTTAACTCCTGGAGCTGCGAAAGGTTTCCTAAAGACTCTGGCAGTTCAGACAATGAAAGCCCCGACAATTCCAGTCGAGATGATCCGGATTGATACGCCTCTTCAATTCGTTGAAACGCAATGGTCTCTGGAGTTGGTTCAGACATCTCTCGCGAACCCCCTTCTTAGTCATGTTAGGTACCGGCGCAACAAATGCCGCCCGCGCATTTCCCGCCCACTACGATCTTGAAATCTTGGTAACGCAACAGCCTCCGACTTGACTACGATCCTGCGATTCGTGCCGAGATATCGGTCGCCGCGGCTTCAAAGAAAACTGTCATGATGCGAGAACTAATTGAGATCACAGCGTGTTTGTTACGATCGCGAAAGTAACGTACCTTCGGTCTGCTAGTCAATCTCAATTTGCCACATTGCCGGAAGGTGTTAAGTCACCCAACAAAAAAGAACCCCACTTGACTCATAACAACCAAGCGGGGTCTTTTGCTTTTCGTGGTGCCGAGAGGCGGAATCGAACCACCGACACAAGGATTTTCAGTCAGTTGGTTACGCATCTCTAACAATAAAATTAATTAGTTGTCGGCGGAGCCCATTGCAAAAATCCAGGACAATCAATAACCGTCAACAACTCATTCCCGCAGAAGTCCCGCACGCTTTGTCCTTGTTTAACTCTGGGCAACATTGGGCCAAATAGAACTGGAATCTTCGACTTAAGGTCGCTACACACAGGACTTTTTACAGCGGATTTGGGCTTACTCAGCAGGAATTCTTCCAAACAAAGCTTTCTTAATTCGGTCGCCCGATCGAATCCCAGAAAGATCTGCATTGCGGTCTGTCGACGAGACCTGTGCTCACTTGGCCGCTTCGTACGTCTTCTTCCCACCTACCCAGGTTGAGAGCACTTTCGGACTGTCCTTGGTGAATTTTTCTGGAGCCACCGTATACAGATCCTTGTCATAGACCACGATGTCAGCTTTGTATCCCTTGTCCAGTTTGCCAGTATCGTTCTTCCCGGTCGTTCTGGCGCTGCCAACCGTTAGCCCGTGAATCACGTCTCGTATGCTGACCGGAGGATGCGACTTGGGTTCCCCCCCTCCTGTGGCCGCCACCCCCATGACAACTGTGGCAGGAGCAAAAGCAAGCGGCGACACACTGAAGTCGGTGCTCATACCTACGGAGACGCCACTATCAACGAGGTTCTTGATCGGATAGCAGACTTTGGCTCGCTCGCCGTAGTAATGCACGGTATCACTCTCCACAGGCCAGAAGCCCGGCTGCACCGTGGTAACCACTTGACCGTCGAACTGCTTCATTTTCCGGATCTGTTCATCGGTGGGGAATGCCAGGTGTATAAGGGTATGGGTCCCGGAAAGCTTGCCCTTTTTGGCCCACACCTTCTCCAGTGCTCCGAGTACAGCGCCGATAGCCATGTCTCCTTGAACGTGGTAGTGCATATTCATCCCATAATCGTCGACTTTGGCGACAATGGCGTTGATATC
>Ga0172371_10000759_pt1 | contig 50843 bp, 50 predicted proteins | sample Lak12m_FD_114543 | JGI IMG/M metagenome (GOLD analysis project Ga0172371, IMG submission 114543) | Freshwater microbial communities from Kabuno Bay, South-Kivu, Congo - kab_022012_12m | ecosystem: Environmental > Aquatic > Freshwater > Lake | place: Democratic Republic of the Congo: South-Kivu... | reverse complement strand
GGAAAAAATAACCATTGATTTTAACCTCCCCAGCCTGGCCGGCAACGAGTTGGCGTACATTGCCCAGGCAATTGCCTCCGGCAAAATATCTGGCGATGGTTCTTTTACAAAAAAGTGCAGTGCTCTCCTCGAAGAAGCTCTCGGTGTACCCAAAGTACTGCTGACCACCTCCTGCACCCATGCGTTGGACATGATGCCTCTCCTGCTGGGTATCCAGCCTGGTGATGAAGTCATCATCCCCTCGTTTACATTCGTCTCGACCGTCAACGCATTCGTCCTGCGCGAGGCACGCCCGGTCTTCCTGGATGTTCGGCCGGATACCCTCAATCTGGATGAATCATTGCTTGAGGGTAGGATTACGCCCCGGACAAAGGTCATCGTCCCGGTACATTATGCTGGCGTTGGCTGCGAGATGGGTGTCATCCTCGAGATCGCGGACCGGCGGCAGGTCACGGTGGTGGAAGATAACGCCCACGGGCTTTTCGGTAAATACAGGGGTAAGTTCCTTGGTACTTTCGGTGCGCTGGCAGCTCAGTCCTTCCATGAAACCAAGAATTTTTCCTGTGGGGAGGGTGGCGCTCTGATCATCAACAACCCGGCGCTCATCGAACGTGCCGAGATAATCCGCGAGAAAGGCACCAACCGAAGTCGTTTCTTCCGTGGCCTGGTGGATAAATACACCTGGGTGGATATGGGCTCCTCGTATCTGCCTTCAGACATTCTGGCTGCGTTTCTGTATGCCCAGTTGGAAAACCGAGAGATAATCCAATCCCACCGCAAGCGGGTTTGGGATTTTTACCGCCACAACCTTAAAGACTGGGCGCTGGTGCATGAGGTGCGGCTTCCGTTTGTGCCTGAATATTGCGAGCAGGCTTACCACATGTTCTACATGCTCCTGCCAACGCTTGACCTTCGACAGCGGATGATCGCCCACTTGAGCCAGCATGGCATCCAGAGCGTCTTTCATTATCTTCCGCTCCATCTCTCGGATATGGGCCTGCGTTTTGGTGGCCACCCTGGCGACTGCCCCGTGACCGAGCGCATCAGCGACCAGCTCCTGCGCCTGCCGTTCCATAACTCGTTGACCGAGTCGGAACAACAAAAGGTGGTGGAGACGATCATGGAGTTTGATTTCTGATGATTACTTTTTCGCCACACAAGAAAAACATGAGCCACGGACGAGCGCGAAAGAACATGGAAAATAAATGGATTTTATCCGCGTTCATCTGCCTTTCTCCGCGTCCATTTTCTCTGGCTTGCGTGAGGTTTGGATGAAAAATATCCTCATCACTGGCGGAGCCGGCTTCATCGGCTCGAACTTCGTCCGTTACTTGCTTGCGGAGGAGCCGGGAATCCATGTTTACAACCTGGATGCCCTTACCTACGCTGGAAGCCTGGAGAACTTGAAAGACCTGCCCGACCTGACGCGTCACACTTTCATCAACGGCAATATCTGCGACCGCGCATTGATTGAAGACCTGATGCGTCGCCACCATATTGACACCATCGTCCATTTCGCGGCTGAATCACACGTGGATCGCTCCATCCTCGGTCCGGCACCCTTTATCCAGACCAATATCCTCGGCACATTCACCCTGCTTGAAGCGGCGCGACAAGCCTGGTTGCCAGAGGGCAACCCGCCGGCTGAAAGTCTGCGTTTCCACCACATCTCAACCGACGAGGTTTTTGGCTCGCTCGGCCCGGTTGATCCACCTTTTTCAGAAACAACGCCATACACACCCCGTTCTCCCTATGCGGCAACGAAGGCCGCCAGCGACCAGCTTGTCCGCGCCTACGGGCATACCTACGGGCTGCCATATACCCTGACTAACTGTTCGAATAACTATGGCCCTTACCAATTTCCTGAAAAGTTGATCCCCCTGGTGATCCTGAACGCAGTGCAGGGCAAGCCGATCCCGGTCTATGGCGATGGGATGCAGGTGCGCGACTGGCTGTACGTGACTGATCACTGCGAGGCGATCCACCTGGTGTTGCGCAAAGGCCGGCTGGGTGAGACATACAACATTGGTGGAGACAACCAGCCTGCCAACCTGGATATTGTGCACGCCATTTGTGCCACTCTCGATGACCTGTTACCCGGGTCCATTAACCGGCCTCATGCCCACCTGATCCAGATGGTTGCTGACCGCCCCGGTCATGACCGGCGTTACGCGATGGACATCCGCAAGATCCAAACAGAATTGGGCTGGAGACCGCGCCACACCATGGACAATGGTCTGCACGACACCATTAAGTGGTATCTGGCGCATACGGAATGGGTGGAAACCATCCTCTCCCGGCAGGAGTACGGTCAATGGATGGACCACAATTACGGCAAACGAGGAGTAAAACCATGAAAGGCATCATTCTCGCCGGAGGTTACGGTACGCGGCTTTACCCTCTTACGCTTGGGGTGAGTAAGCAGCTGTTACCAGTTTATGACAAGCCAATGGTCTACTATCCGCTTTCCATGCTGATGCTGGCGGGCATCCGTGAAATCCTGGTGATCAGCTCGCCAGAAAGCCTGCCCGCTTTTCGCCGTCTCCTGGGCGATGGCGGCCAATGGGGTGTTGTTTTCTCTTATGCCGAACAATCCCGACCACATGGCCTGGCTGAAGCCTTCATCATTGGGCGCGATTTCGTCGGGGGAGATCACGTTACCCTGATCCTGGGCGATAACATCTTCTTCGGCACTGGCTTGTGGGATCAGCTCAAAAAGGCGTCACAGCTTGAGGAAGGGGCTCTCATTTTTGCTTACCCTGTCCGGGATCCCAAACGATTCGGTATCATCGAGTTCGATAAGGAAGAACGGGTGATCAGCCTCGAGGAGAAACCAAAAAACCCGCGCTCGAACTTTGCCGTTCCTGGCCTGTACTTTTACGACAATCAAGTGCTCGACATCGCCGCACATCTCAAGCCTTCGCCCCGCGGTGAATTGGAGATCACCGACATTAACCAGATTTACCTCGAAAAAGGACAACTGAAGATGCAGCAGCTCGGACGCGGCATAGCCTGGCTCGACGCCGGTACACACGAGACGCTGCTTCAGGCTGCCAACTTCGTCCAGGCAGTCGAAGAGCGCCAGGGATTGATGATTGGATGTCCAGAGGAGATTGCCTACCGGGTGGGTTTTATTACGAAAGAGCACTTGGGCAAATTGGCGCGAACACTGCGACATAACAGCTATGGGGATTATTTATCGCGCCTGGTGGACGAGGAGTCCTAAGGCGTCGTTGGCCCGCAAGTCGATTTTTATTAATAAAAAACTGAAGGAGCATGGAACGATGAAAATGCCAAGTATCCCTCGCTGGGCAAAGGATGCCGAAGTTTGGATATCTGTGGGCTTGATTTTCGCAGTGTCAGCGTTGGCTTTTTTACCTTTAATCGGTCAAATCGGGTACTTCCAGGATGGATGGTGGCAGATCTGGGCGGGGCGGACTCAATCTTTAGATACCATTAGAGTTATGTTTTCGATTGACCGGCCAGGATTGGGGATTCTCAATATGCATTTATTCGCTCTCATTGGCGATAACCCTTTGGGTTGGCAAATCTATGAATATATCCTCCGCTTAGCAGGAGCCATTGGTGTTTTTTGCCTGCTGCGATCTGTATGGCCTAAATTGCGACTGTTCACGACAATTACCACACTGTTGTATGTTGTATATCCCGGCTTCCTTCAGTGGCCTAATGCTGTGGTTTACAGCAATCATATGCTGACAATTGCCCTGGTGATCCACTCGATCCTCTTCACTGTGATCGCCATCCGCAGCACAAATAAATTCTTCGTTGCGCTCGCAACAGGATTGGCTATTCTCTGCCAAATTGGGTACTTGGTCTTTCTGGAATATTTTATTGGACTGGAAATCCTTCGCCTTCTTCTCATTTGCTACCTGGTCGCCCAATCGGAACAAACATTGAAAACCAGATCATTGAGAGCACTCGTGCATTGGTCACCTTACCTTGTCATCCTTGGATGTTTTCTGGTTTGGCGTTTTTTCATCTTCAAGAGTTCCCGCCCGACCACGAATGTTTCACAATTGCTTGGCCTGTACTCATCCTTGACCTTCTCAATGAGCCAAAATACAGTGGTCGAGACTTTCTTGGGCTTCCTCAGGTCGGTCTTCTTTGCCTGGACAGTACCTCCTTCTCAGCTGGTTTCGATCACGCGTCATCGCGACTTGATTATCGGAGTATTTCTTGCAGTTCTTGCCTGCATACTGTTCTGGATATATTTTCAATGGATGAAAAACAAGGAGTCAAATATATTTGGGGATAAAACAGTCTTTAAGTATGTTGCCTGGATTGGCTTGGTCACTGTATTCTGTGCCATCCTCCCGGTGACGATTTCCAACCGTTCTATTGAACTTTCGATAGGTAATACACACGACCGCTATACATTTCAAACCGTGATCGGGGTGGTTCTGCTGGTCGTCGGTGGTATCTTCCTGCTGGATAAAAAACAAGTGCTGCTCTGGTTGCCTATGGGATTGCTGTTTTTGTCAGTATTAACTCAGTATAATAACGCGATTTACTTCCGCAACGCTTGGGAAATCCAACGCCAGATTTGGTGGCAAACATCTTGGCGAATCCCCCAAATCAAGAGTGGTACTGTTCTCTTGGTAAATCCTCCTGGTGATGTTTATTTCTTCAAGGAGGATTATGAGATCTGGGCTCCTGCCAACATCATTTACAATAATACGAAGAATACTTTGCGTGTGTATTCACAGATCTTGTATCCAGGATCGGTAATTCAGGTTATGCGCGGGGCTGAAGAACGTGAGAATGATCGCACCATCGTAGTTGACCGGGATTATGATCAAGCGCTCGTAATTTCCCTGCCAGACATTTCCTCCTGTGTGCATGTCATTGATGGAGAGCGACCTGAACTATCACTTAATGAGCCTCCCCTTGTTGATTGGGTTGCGCCTTATTCTCACATCCAGCAGATCGAAACTGAGGCTTCCCCGTTGCAGCCCCCCGAGGTCATCTTCGGAAGGGAGCCTGACCATGACTGGTGTTATTACTACGAGAAGATGACCCTTTCCAGGCAGCGCGGCGATTGGCAACAGGTTGTTGCTCTCGGCGAGGAAGCCAACGCGGGTGGTTTCAAGCCTCTCGATCCATCCGAGTGGATGCCTCTGATCGAGGGCTATGCCTACACGGGGGATCTGGAAAAGGCTAATGGTGTGATTGCCAGGGTGTACGACAATCTCAACCTTCGCTACAACCTGTGTACATCTGTGTTGAAACAGAAAGAGAATCCAAAACTGCAACTGCCCACTAATGGCATGGCTTTTCTGCTCGACCGGCTGTGTGGCATAAGATAGGTTTACTCCAATGGGTGAAGCCATTCCTGTTTATAACATCACCTTCCTGCGCCACGGCGAATCGGTCGGTAACGCTGAGGACCGTTTTCAGGGACAGGCGGATTTCCCGCTGACCGAAAAAGGTCGCCTCCAGGCGCAGGTTTTAGGCGTGCGCTGGCAGTCGGAAGGTGTGATCTTCGATTGTTGCATCTCCAGCCCCTTGCTGCGCGCACGCCAGACAGCGGAAACCATCACCCGAATATTAAACATCCCACTCGAATTCGACGCAGATTGGAGGGAAATCAACAACGGCCTGTTGGCAGGTTTGAGCGACGAAGAGGCGGAAAAGGTCGCACCACCTTCTCAGTTTATGACACCTTATACGCGTTATGGCAAGATTGGCGAAAGCCGTTGGGAATTGTATCTGCGCGCCGGCAAGGCGATCCTCGACCGGCAGCCTGCCTGCTACCTGGTGGTATCACACGGCGGCATCCTAAATATGGCGATGTACGCCATCTTGAACATTCCCCTGCAGATCGATTCCAGCGGACCGCGTTTCATGTTCCATAATGCAGCTTTTTCCTCCTTCCGGTATGAGCCAGAGCATCACAACTGGCGGATGATTCAATTTGAGGCATCTGAAACGAATGGATGAGGGTATGAATATTCTTGTACTTGGCGCGGGGGCGATCGGCACATACATAGGTGGTAGCTTGGCGCGGAGCGGGCATCGCGTTACATTTATCGAGCAACCCAAGGTGGCCGTGGAGTTGCAACAGCGCGGGCTGCGGTTGAACCTGGGCGGAACTCAATGTTCAATGACCATAGACCAGTATCCGGTGAGATTTGCAGCCTCGCTGGATGAAACCTTCCAATACAGGCCGTTCGACTTTGCCATTTATGCCTTGAAGTCCTTTGACACCGCCGCCTTCATACAATCACTCATCACTCATCACTCATCACGGATCACACCTCACGTATCAGTCCTTCCTCCTTCATCTTTCCTCCCACCGGTTTTATGCCTCTCCAACGGCGTGGACAACGAACCCGCCCTCGCCGCCGTGTTGGGTGCGGACAGGGTCATCGCGGGTACAGTCACCTCCTCCATCGGCCGTCGGGCTGCCGGAGATATCGTGCTGGAACGCTTGCGCGGCATTGGGGTGGAGGCAAGTCACCCCTTGTCAGAGAAGCTCGACCGCGCGTTGGACGAGGCCGGTCTGAATGTCCGGCTCTATCCCCGTGCCGCGGACATGAAGTGGTCGAAGATGCTGACCAATCTCATAGCTAATGCCAGTGCGGCCATTCTGGATATGACCCCAGCCGAGATCTTTGCTGACCCGCACCTTTTTGCCCTTGAAATGGCCATGCTGTCTGAAACCCTGGCAGTGATGAAAGCGAAGGGAATCCGGGTGGTGGATCTACCCGGTACGCCGGTGCGCGCCCTGGCGTTGGCTGTAAGGCTCCCTGCCTTGGTTGCCCGTCCGATCCTGGCGAAGGGTGTCGGTGGTGGGCGTGGCGGGAAGATGCCATCCTTCCACATCGACCTGCATTCCGGGCGCAACCAATCGGAGGTGGACTGGCTCAATGGTGCAGTTGTGCGTTATGGCGAAATGCTCGGCGTGCCGACGCCGGTTAATAAAATATTGAACACCACGCTTCTTGCATTGACGCGAAGCAATATTCCGCTTGAGGAGTTCAGCCGCAAACCGGAGAAGCTGCTTGCGCTGATGAAGTAAAACCTTTTGATGCCCATTTTGTAAATACCAGAGGGGGTGAATGGTGATAAAATCGCTTCCCTCTAAAGGAATTGAGATGACCGATCATTCTTCCATCCGATCTGTTCGACCTGCTGATACAGTGGAGGTCCACCTCCCCGATGACCGCGTCCTGCGTGGGCCGCGGGGGGCAAGCGCGGGTGAATTTTTATTGGCTGGCATCAAGGCTGATCACAAGGCGAAAACGGAGGGCGCCATCCCCGCGCCTTTCGTCGCAGCGATCGTCAACGGCGAATTGCGTGAATTGACTTACCCGATCCAGATGGAGTCCAAACTGACCCCGGTCACCATCGCTGATGCTGATGGGGCTCGCATCTATCGACGTTCGCTCACCTTCCTGCTGGAGGTTGCGTTTGCTGACCTGTTCCCGGCTGCCGCCCTTCTCATTGATCATTCGGTGGCATCAGGTGGTTATTACTGCCATATCAATGGACGTCCGCCGCTTAATAGTCGGGAGCTGGAAAAGCTCGAAAAGCACATGCGCGATTTCATTGAACAAGATCTGCCTTTCGAACGGCAGATTGTCTCGTTGTCAGAAGCCATTGCATATTTCCAAAAGCAGAATTATCCCGATAAGGTCCGTTTGCTGGCTCATCGTCGAAAGGATTATGTCACCCTTTATAGATTGGGTGACCACCTCGACTACCATCACGGCTACATGGTGCCGTCCACCGGTCGATTATGTTGGTTCTGCCTCCAACCAACAAACGGTGGCTTCACCCTGCGTTTTCCCCAGCGCAGCGCGCCCACTCAACTCCTGCCGATGCCCGAGTACCCAAAGCTTCTGGCTGCTTTCCGCCAATATGGGCAGTGGCTGGAGCGTTTGGGCATTGACAGCGTTGGCGCGCTGAACGATGCCATCACGGCCGGTCGCATCCGCGAAATCATCCTGGTCTGCGAAGCGCTCCACGAACAGCAACTTGCTTCCATTGCCAGCCAGATCGCCTTTCGTCACCGACAGACCCGGAATGGATACGAACCTGCGCGCATCATCCTTATCGCCGGCCCCTCTTCTTCCGGTAAGACCACCTTCTCACGCCGCCTGGCTGTCCAACTGCTTACGCTGGGCATTTCGCCGTTCGCGCTGGAGCTGGATAACTATTTCGTGGACCGGGAAAAGAACCCACGTGACAAGAATGGACAGTATGATTTCGAAACGCTCGAAGCCCTAGACCTGGATCTCCTCGGTGACCATCTGCAGCGCCTCGTATCCGGTGAAGCGGTGAAGCTGCCGCACTACGACTTCAAGGCTGGCAAACAGGAAGCAGGTGATGTTATCCAGCTTCGCCCAGATCAGTTGATCATCATGGAGGGAATCCACGGCCTGAACCCTCGCCTCATTCCGGGAACCCTGGCTGGTCGCGCCTTCCGCATCTATGTCTCATGCCTGACACAGCTCAACCTCGACCGTCACAACCGCGTCTCCACCACCGATACGCGCCTGATTCACCGCATCGTCCGCGACGCGCGCGAGCGCGGTTACAACGCTCAGCAGACCATCAGCCGGTGGGATTCAGTGACGCGCGGCGAGGGGCGCAACATCTTCCCTTACCAGGAGAACGCTGACATGATGTTCAATTCGGCGCTGGTCTACGAGCTTTCTGCATTAACATCGCTGGTTGAGCCGCTATTGAGACAGGTTCCGTATGGTACGCCAGAGTACATTGAAGCCAAACGCCTCCTGGCATTCCTGGAATGGTTCATGCCGGTGGAGACAGGCTTGATCCCCGAGAATTCGATCCTGCGTGAGTTCATCGGTGGATGCAGCCTGAAAGATTTTAAGGTCTGGCAGGCGTGAATTTCCTCGAAGTCCTCTTAATCGCCCTCGGTATGGCCATGGATGCCTTCGCCGTCTGCCTCGGTGCGGGGACACAGGAGCAGACTTGCGGACTGCGACCCACCTTTCGCCTGTCTTTTCACTTCGGCTTATTCCAGTTCCTGATGCCGGTCGTCGGCTGGTTCGCTGGTGTGTCGGTGGTACGTTATTTTGCCGCCTACGATCACTGGGTCGCCTTCGCTTTGCTGGCTTTTGTGGGTATGCGCATGATCCGTTCCGGGTTGGATAAGAACCACGAAGCACAACAAAACGACCCCTCGCGTGGTTGGACGTTGATCCTCCTCTCCATTGCCGTGAGTATAGACGCGCTGGCCATTGGCTTGAGCCTGGCAATCATCGGAGTCGCCATCTGGTACCCGGCGGTCGTAATTGGCTTGGTGACGGGACTGGTCTCTTGGCTGGGGCTGCGTCTGGGAAATGTGCTGGGAGCGAAACTCGGCGAGAAGATGGAGATTGTGGGGGGATTGGTTCTATTTGGAATAGGGGTGAGGATATTATTGGTGCATTTGTTTGGGTGATCGGTCGGTCTCCCTTTACCCCACTAGAATTAGTGTCACCAACGCCCCAACGATCGAGCAGGCCAGGTTGACCAGATCGTTGTTTAACCACTTCCAACCGCGGATTTGCATCGTCGCCGCACCGCAGGTGTGGAGGGGGTGACGCTCGGTTTCCTTGTCACATTGCGGGCATCGGTAGATGGCCTGGACGGTTGCACCGAGCAGTGAATCGAACATTGCACCGCCAAGGCCGGCAAGGGTAATGAGTAAAAGGTGATAAGTAAACCTGCCCTGAGATGGATCGGAGGGTGATGCATGCCCGAGAGGATCGAGGACAGTGGCGAGGATGGCAATGAGTATCGCCCCACCCAGGGCGGATAGGGTTCCGAAAAGAGAGATGGCTCCTGATGTACCACATTCCACGCTCTTTCCATTGGTGATCAGGCGCGGAGGGAAAGGGTTAAGCACACCCAACTCAGTGGCCCAGGTATCTGCGTTGACCGCGGCCATTGAGGCGGCAAAAGCCTGCCAGGGCCAGCTCGCTGCAGGGAAGAAAAAGTGCAGCCCGGCAAAGAGGGAGGCGATGGCGCCGTTGGCAAGTACCTGGGCAATATCGCGCTGCCCGCCTTTCTCGAATTTTTCGTTGAGCGTCTCCTTGCGCCTGCCAAATAGACGCGTCAGTACGCTGGATGAGACGAAGAAAGCCAGCAGGATGACCGCCCACTGCCAACCTCCCAACCCAAAGATGATTGTTCCAACCAGCAGTGCCCCCCAGACCCCACTGCGGCTCAGGCTTCGTGCGCGGTAGGCCAGGAAGGCTATGATGATGGCAAAGAAAAAGCCGATTATAAGTTGTGGCATGGGATTTTCGATCTATGATTTGTGGTTAGTGCTCCCCCCCTAGGGGGAGGGGAGATTAGGTAAATTTAAGGGCGGAGCGAAGCTCCGCTCTAATAATTGCCACTTTCACCCCCCTTCCCGGATGGGGAAGGGGGGCAGGGGGGATGGGTGCGAAGTTACGATTTATGATTTAGATTTCAGATTGGTTGATGATGCGCGGTGTGTGACATGTGGACTTGACACTTGCACCCTTTAGATCGGGGTTGTAACGATGAACATCACCGCCAGGAGGAAGAGCAGGGCGGTCAGTGCATTGGAAGCCCACAGGATGTATGCCATCAGCCGGTGGCTCTCGCGGCGGTAATAGAACAGACCGGCGATCCAGCAGATGGCGAACAGAAAGACGCTTAGGATGGGCAGCATGATCAGGCGCGCCGCTGGGACTGGTTCCAGCGGACCGCCATAGGGCTGGAAACCCAATGTCACGCGCGGCAGAACGGGGATGAGCAAGCTGACCCAGACCAGCAGGCCGACATTCAGGAACAACCCTGCCAGCCAGAGAAAGCGGGCCACTGCGCTCTCCCATGCCTGGGCAATAACGAAGGTCGGGTAGAGCGACTTGCCTGCCTCTGGAGTCAGGCTGCCCATTTCGATGGCGTGTTGGAAATCGCGCACAAAGGCCGCTGGGTCGTTCGGAGAGATGGCGAAGACACGCTGCGCGGTTGCGACCAGCAAGATTTTCTTGCGGTTGGCAGCCAGGAACTCCACCGACCCCAGATCCGGCTGCCGGCGTATTCCCAGCAGCGCCCCCGGCATGCAGAAGGGAGGAAGGCGCAGGGGTGAAGCCAGATCGTTGAACGGGCGTACCCACTCCACATCCGAGACTGGAATGTGCTCGATGCGAAGCCCCCAGGTCAGGGAGAGCGTCTCCCTATCAAGGGTATAGTTGGCCTGCACCAGGGCGTACAACCGGTAGGTCAGGATGGGCAAGGGAATGATTAAAGAGGCGGCAAGCAAGCTGAACAGCGTCAGTGTCAGATCAACATTAGTATTGAAAGCACGCCAAGCGGCGTACGCCAAGAGGGCTGCCGACACTAAAATAAGGAGTACATGGAGAATCACTCCGGGCTGGCGGGGAGGGGGATATGCTGCCGGTTTCATCCACCCCTCAGCACGGAGCGCAGTGTCTGGCAGACCTGCTCCACCTGCTCTTCGCTCATCACGCTTGAGAACGGCAGTGCAAGCCCGCGCCTCCCCAAATCTTCCGTCACCGGATAATCACCCTCCCGGTAGCCAAAGCGTTCGACCATGTACGGCTGCAGGTGGATGGGCAGGAAGTATGGACGCGCCGGCACCCCGCGCTTCTCCAGCGATATTGCCAGGCCGTCGCGGTCAATGCCTTTTTGGAAACGTACAACGTAGACGAACCACGACATGCGCGTGGTGGACGGGACGATGGCCTGAATCTCGATCTCGGGCATCTCGGCAAGTCGTTCAGCGTACCAGGCTGCCACCTGCTCCCTTTTCGTAAGCAGCTCATCCAACCGCCTCATTTGCACCACCCCCAGTGCGGCGGACATCTCATCCAAACGGTAGTTGTAACCCAGGTGGGTGTGCTGCAGCCAGGTATCACCCACGGCGCGGCCCTGGTTGCGCAGGGCGCGCATGAGATCGGCAGCTTTATCGTCGTCAGTGACAATGACACCTCCCTCGCCGGTGGTGATCTGCTTGTTGGGGTAGAAGGCATAGACGCCATAATCGCCCAGCGTTCCAGCCTTGTGCCTTTTGTATTCGGCGCCCAGCGCTTCACAGGAATCCTCGATGACCTTCACGCCATGCTCCTCAGCCACCGCGCGGATGAGATCCAGGTCAGCGGGTTGGCCGAACACGTCCACCGGCAGGATGGCTTTGAATGACGGGTGACGGGGAGCGGGTGATAAGTGACGAGTATCGGGTGGCATGCGGCGTGGTAGGTGTTTATGAATGTTCCTGGCAGCGTCGGCGACCAGCTTGGAGTTGATGTTTCCGGTGCGCGGGTCAACATCCACGAAAACGGGCACGGCGTTCTCGAAGAGGATTACGTTGGCGGAGGCGACGAACGAGAAGGGCGTGGTAATGACATAATCGCCCGTCTCGATGCCTGCGGCGCGCACGCACAGGTGCAATCCCGCCGTGCCGGAGCTGACCCCGATGGCGTGCTTCCGCCCGCTGAATTCGCAGAAGGCGCGCTCGAACTCCAGGATGCGCGGCCCCATGCTCAGGTTGGGAGTTTGTAATACCTCCATCACCGCCTGCTGGTCAGCGCCTGTCAGGTCGGGAGAAGACATGGGGATAGGTGATTTTGGATTGTCGCTATCAGGTTGAAGATTTCGGATCGGCACGGACACCTTCGGTTATGCTGTTTTTACCGTTGACTGTTCACTGATCACTGAAGACTGCTCACTGGTTTCCGACCCCAGATTCAGCTCCACCGCATCTTCCATGCGGATCTGGCCGCGCAGGAAGGCACCCTCTTCGGTTGCAAAGGAAACCGTGACCACATCCCCCCAGATGCGCCCCGTGGCGCGGATCTCGACCTTTTGGGCCAGGATACTGCCGCGCACCGCGCCAGCCACGATGACGGTGTTGGCGCGGATCTGTTCACAGGTAACACGCCCGGTCTCGCCGACGACCAGGATGCCGCGCATGGCGATCTGTCCCTCGAAGGAGCCCTCGATGCGCACGCCACCAGAGCCGGAGATGTTTCCCTGCCAGATGACACCCGCGCCAAGCACCGAGGTGATCCGCTCAACTGTCTGAACCGAGGTGGGTTGGGCTTGCTGGGTGTTGCGTTTGAACATGATTTCTACCTGAATAAAAGGACGCGGTTTCTCCGCGTCCTATATTTTATCATCTTCTTCGACCCCCCTCTCCCTGTGGGAGAGGAGCCGGGGGTGAGGTCATGCCATTGGCCGAGGTTCCGGCACGCCCATGATGTTATACCCCGAATCGACATACAGCACCTGGCCAGTAATATGCGCGGCCATGTCCGAGCAGAGGAAGACTGCCGCCTTGCCCACATCCTCGATGCTGACGTTCTCGCGCAGTGGCGCCATATCAGTGTATTGGCGGTACATATCCTTGAAGCCACTCACGCCAGCAGAAGCCAGTGTGCGGATCGGCCCGGCCGATATGGCGTTGACGCGCACCCCGTGCGACCCAAAATCATGAGCCAGGTAGCGCGTCGAAGCCTCCAAGGCTGCCTTGGCTACCCCCATCACGTTGTAGTGCGGCACGACCTTCTCCGCGCCGTAGTAGCTCAGGCAGACCATTGCCCCACCGCGGGGCATCAACGGCTGGAAGGCGCGTGCCAGCGCGACGAAAGAGTATACGCTAATATCCAGCGCGGTGCGGAATCCCTCCCGGCTGGTGTTGTAGTACGGCCCGTTCAGCTCCTCGCGCACGGCAAAGGCGATGGAATGGATGAGGATATCAATTCGACCAAAGACCGCACCGGCATTGGCGGCGACGGTGGCGATATCCTCGTCTTTTGATACATCACACGCCTCGACAAAATTACATCCCACCGATGCCGCCAAAGGCCGTACGCGCCGCTCCAGCGCTTCTCCCGCGTAGCTGATGCCGATCCTTGCGCCATGGGCGTTCATGGCCTGAGTAATTCCCCAGGCGATCGAACGTTCGTTCGCCAAACCAAAAACCAAGGCTGTTTTTCCTTCGAGGATACCCATAATCTCTCCGTTTCCAATGTGTCATATGCCAGGTTTCAGGTGTCGTGTATCACGTGCCATATTATGCCAAAATACTTGATACGTGACACATGGTACTTGACACGCTGAACCGCCACGGCTTGCTTTTCCACGGTTCCGGCACTGTATATAACCCCACCCGTGGACTATTCGTCACGGCCTCGTTAGGGATGGGAACCCCTGCCTCGATCCACAGACCTGATGTCTTTTCGCACAAGCTGACGCCGTTCAGCGTCCCGTCAATCCCGAGAGCCTTTGTCAGCTTGGCCGGGCCGTTCGTATCGCGTCCGTTCCGTCGCAAGAGGATGATTTCCGCTCCCTCTTCCGGTTGAATGGCACGAATGAGCACCGCTGCCGGGAAGTCTTCCGCTTCGGTCACGATATTCAAACACCAGTGCATTCCATAGGTGAAATAGATATAAGCATGTCCCGGTTGACCATACATCACCGCGTTGCGCTTCGTTTTTCCTGCGTGGGCATGACAACCTGAATCTTCCTCGCCGATGTATGCCTCAGCCTCGGTAATAATGCCGGATAGACGCTGGTCGTTCAGAATCCGCACCAGCCGCGCCCCGAGCAATTGGCGGGCGACGAGGAGAGTTGACCGGTTGTAGAATTCAGGGGGGAGGAGATTCACCACAGAGTTCACAGAGAACATGGAGATTTATTGGATTAGTTGACGAGACGGTTGATGCTGTGCTTGAGCTGTTAGATATTAATTAATGAGCAACCCGATCTTACAACCTGAAAGCTTCAGGCAAGACATCCATCAAGCCTCATAACCAGGAATAAGCTCACCCATGGTTGATATTTCAACGGTGACTGCATCATTGACGGATGCATCCAGGCAATAACTGCAATCGAGGTGGACATTCTTGTAGATCAGAGGCAAGGGAATCTGTTTTTCGACTTTTCTCCCTCCTAAAAATCATCGGTTCTCCGTGTTGTCATCGGTGAATGACTATGTCTTGAAACGCGGATCACGATCCAGCGTCAGCCGCAGCCCCTCTTCCAACGAGATCGATGGTTTGAAGTTTAATTTCTGCCTGGCGAGAGAAATGTCGGCACACATGCGCGAAACGCCACCTTCGGTCTGGGAGTTGTAAACCACATTGGCTTTGCTATTGGTGATCTGCAACACCAGCTTGACCAGGTCATGTACACTGGACTCAGCATTGCTGCCGATGTTGATGACGAACCCATCGAGACCCGGTGCGGTTGCTGCGGCAATCATCGCCATGGTTACATCATCCAAATAAATGTAATCGCGCGTTTGTTGCCCGTCGCTGTGGACGACCAGAGACCCGCCGCGCATTGCCTGCCGTAGAAAATACGGTACCACCGGAGCATGGGAGGGCGGCAAATGCTGTCCCGGCCCATAGGCGTTGAAAATACGCAAGCTCACCGTTTCGATGCCCCACAGTGCGCCAATGGAACGCACGTAGTATTCTGCTGCCAGCTTCGAGACAGCATAAGGCGAGCGCGGCCTGGGGGTCAGCCCCTCGTTCAATGGCTGGATTTCTTGGTCCCCGTAGATGGCGCCGGAGGAAGCCAAGATAACACGGCGGATTCCCACGTCGCGCATTGCCTCCATCAGGCTGACGGTCCCATCCACGTTGACGGCGTTGTATTTGCCTGGATACAGCACCGATTCTGGAACGGAAACCCGGGCTGCCAGGTGGTAGACACAATCTACCTCCTGCAGCAAGGTCCACAACTTGGGCCGGTCGTTCACGTCCCCGCGCGTGAAGTGGACATCCGCGACGAGTGCCTGGGGGTCGCCGGTGGAGAGGTCATCCAGGCCGCGTACCTGGTGTCCTTCGCGGGCAAGCTGGTTGGCGAGCGCCGATCCCAGAAAGCCGGCTGCGCCTGTAATGAGGAAGTTCATAATCGCTGCTAAAGATTATAGCACAAGCAAGAAGAATGGCAGTCCAGCCTCACCGGACTGCCATCGTGGGGGATAAACAATAAAACAACTTACCTGGCCTTGCGTGCATGTTGCCTTGCGTACTCTGCGCCCCGCCGCAGCGCCTCGAAATTCTTAGGCAGTAAATGTTTGTGGCGGCCAGGCATGTGTGCAGTGAGAGCATCCTCGATGTCTTCCAATTTCAACACGGGGAGCAACGCCAATAATGCGCCAGTGGCAACGATATTCGCCATGCGCCGGTCGCCAAGCTCTTCAGCGATCTCGTTGCACGGCAGCGCCACCGAAGTGATGTCTGTTCGGCTTACATCGCGATCCACCATCGAAGCGTTGACCACAAGTACGCCACCAGGCTTGACCAGTGGCTCGTATTTATCCAGCGAGGGAAGGTTCATGACAAGGATGGCTGGTGGATTATTGACCAGCGGAGATCCGATTTCCTCGTCAGCGACGACCACGGTGCAGTTGGCTGTGCCACCGCGCATCTCCGGGCCGTAGGAAGGAATCCAGGTCACTTCCTTGCCGGTGTCCATGGCCGCGTAAGCCAGCACCTGCCCGGCGAACATGACCCCCTGCCCGCCAAAGCCTGCAAAAAGGAATTCAGTTTGCATTCTGTCTCCTTCAGTATGTAGAGAACAGAGATAAGAGAACTGGAAATGTAATCTGACTAATCCCTGTTCTCCACTCTCTTCTCTCTGATCTTAGATTTTCAATGCTGCCACCGAAGGTGCGACTTTGTAGTCGCCGAGCGGGAAGGCTGGGATCATGTGTTCCTCCAGCCAGGTTAGCGACTCGACCGGTGACACGCCCCAACCCGTGTTGCAGGTGGAAAGCAGCTCAACCAGTGAGAAGCCCAATCCGTGTAACTGCGTCTCGAAAGCAGTACGGATGGCTTTCTTCGCCTTGCGGATATTGGCCGGGTCGTGTAGGCTGCGGCGGACGATGTACCCGGCGCCATCGAGGGTGGCGAGCATTTCGGCTATGCGGATGGGGAAGCCCTGGGCTTCCACATCGCGCCCATTAGGCGAGGAGGTGGTTTTCATGCCAGGCAGGGTGGTGGGAGCCATCTGACCACCAGTCATGCCATAAATGGCATTGTTGATGAAGATGATGGTGATATTCTCACCGCGTGCCGCAACGTGGACGGTTTCAGCCATTCCTATGGATGCCAGGTCGCCATCGCCCTGGTAGGAAAAGACGATCCTATCTGGCAGGAGGCGCTTGATGCCGGTGGCCATCGCCGGTGCGCGCCCGTGGGCGGCCTCCACGAAATCGGTATCAATGTAGTTGTAGGCAAACACAGCACAACCTACTGGCGCGACGCCGATCGAACGGTCCAGCACATCCATTTCTCCCAGTACTTCGGCTATCAGGCGGTGCGCTGTGCCGTGTGTGCAGCCTGGGCAGTAGTGCGAGGGAGTACCGGTCAGGCCAACCGGGCGGGCATAGACCAGATTCTCAGGATTGATTATTGCGGATGCAACCATTTTGGATACCTCCCGATTAGCGTGCCATCATTCGCTGGAACCAGAGTTCAGCAGGATCGTCCTCTGGCTTGGATGGATTCCTGGTCATTTCTTGAACTTCCCGCGTGATCTCGTCCGGGAAGGGCACCACGCCCCCCAGTCGCCCGTAGAAACGGATCGGGATTCTATTCCGTACCGCGCGTTGCACATCCTTTAGCATCTGACCGGTATTCATCTCCACCACCAAGATGGACTTGGCTTGCTTGCAGAGTTCTTCCACCCGTTTGTACGGATATGGGTTGACACTGATCGGGCGGAACAGGCCGACCTTGATGCCCTGCGCACGACCCGCGCGCACAGATGATAGCGCAACCCGGCCCGCTGTCCCGAAGCCGATAATGATATATTCGGCGTCATCCAGGTAGTATTCCCGGTAACGGATCTCGTTTTTCTCAGCTTCCTTCCAGCGGGAAAGTATCCGCAGGTTGACCCTTTCCTCGGTGGGAACATCGAGGTAGATCGAGCTGAGAATGCGCCGCGGACGCCCGATCGCGCCGCTGGTGGCCCAATCGTATTCCTTGCGGACGACCGGTTGCATTTCGGGCAGTTTTATTGGTTCGCGCATCTGGCCGATGGAGCCGTCGATCAAGATCGCGCAGATATTCCGGTACTTGTGCGCCAGCTCGAAGGCGGTCGGCATCAGGTCAACGGCTTCCTGGATGGAAGCAGGAGCCAGCACGATGGGATGATAATCCCCATGTCCGCCTCCGTGACAGATCTGGGCGTAATCGCCCTGCGAAGGGGCGATGTTTCCCAATCCTGGACCACCGCGCATCACGTCCACCAGAACCATCGGCACCTCGGTTCCGGCGATGTACGATAGACCCTCTTGCATCAGGCTGATGCCCGGGCTGGAGGAGGATGTCATCACCCGTGCGCCGGTGCAGGCTGCACCATAGACCATGTTAATCGCGGCTGGTTCACTCTCAGCTTGGACAAAGGCCCGTCCTAGCTCCGGCATGCGATGGGACATGTATTCCAACACCTCGTTTTGCGGGGTGATCGGGTAACCAAAGTAGGCTTCCACCCCGGCACGCACTGCTGCCTCAGCTATCGCTTCATTGCCTTCCCATAATTCTCTTGGCATAATTATCTCCAGATAGTTCACCACAGAGACCACGAAGAGCTAGGTGAGAAAAGGTTTTCTCCGTGTTCTCAGCGCACGCTGTGGTTATGGTTCACGCCGTGGCGGGAACCACCTTGGTGACTTCACGATAAACGGTGATGGCCGCGTCTGGGCACATGACCGCGCAGATGGCGCAGCCAGTGCAACCCTCCTTGAAAATATGAGCCGGATGATAGCCTTTGATGGTCAGGCGTTCTTTATCCAGCTCGATGACCTTCGGCGGGCAGGCGCTGATGCACAATTCGCAACCTTTACAAAAAATTTCGTTGACCTCAATCCAACCTTTGGCTGGCATTCACGAGCCTCCTTTACCGAAAATATTGGACAATAAAGCCCGAATTAGGATAGGTTTTCGATTATGACCTTTAACAAGGATGGTGGCTAGTGCCATGCGTCATTATACTGCAATACGAAAATCATCTTGTTGGATGGGTGTATTTCCGCATTATTTCCAAAGTAATGGCTTCGCCCGCAGTCCGATTGCGGGCGAAGTAAAATACAGCACAATATAACAAAGAAAACTTGAAACGCGCTACCCTCCCACCATCGCGGTAAAACGTGGATCGTCGCGAATAAACTCCAAATCCGGGTCGCGGCGCACCCAATCGGGGGTCGTCTGCTTTTTCTCAAGCGATTCCCGGAGCAACGTCAAAGCCTGATCAGCATCCCCACAGATCGCCGCGAAACAGGCCCGGTTGTACTCGGTTTCATCTTTCATCGTTGGAGATGCAATCGTGATATGCTTTCGTGCCTCGTTCTCCTGACCCAACCTGCGGTAGTATCCGGCCAATGTACAATGAGCCAGGTTGTATTCCGGGTTCAACTCGACGACTTTCTGGAATGAGCGAACCGCCTCGTCGAATCGTTTCAGCGCGGCATAGACAAGCCCCAAATGGTAATGAAAGACCTCCCGTTTCGGGTCGATGGCGACCGCCCTTTCGAACGCCTCTAAAGCCTCGTTGTAATGACCAGAGGTCCGGTGGAGATTACCCAGCGTATGCCAGGCACGCGGATTCCCGGGATTATTTTTCACTACGGTTTTGTATGCCTTGATCGCTTCATCGTTGCTATGATCATCGGTGGATAGCTGGTTTTGTTTTGGTTCGGTTGAACCTTGATGTGGAGCCGGACTCTCTGCCGGTGAAACGCCACCCACCCTGAACGCCTTTACCGCCTGGACGACCGCAACCGGGCCAGCCATGACTTGTGCCTGCACTGGAACGACCTCATCCAACTCCAACGGTGCAGCCCGGGCTTCTTTCTCAGTCACGATTGCCGCTGCGAGCTGCTGTACATCTGAATGAAGGTCGCCGAGGTCGATCCAGGCGAATACACGCCCCTGCCCAAGGTTCGATCTGTCCTGTTCCTCCGAGATGACATCCACCTTGAGAATTGCGTTGGTTCTACCCACACCGGCTGCATGGGCAGCTTCCATGTGAGGCAGGTTGTAATGTAATTCCTCTTCGAGCGGGTCGAGGAAACCCACCCCTGCATTACTTTGCGAAATATAACCAGCGCCACCATTGGCGTCAGCAATAAAAGCCCCAACTGTTCTCTCGTATTCATTTCTTGCATTATCTTGATCATGCTGGCCGGCTTCAGTATTTCTGAAAGCCGGATCGGGAGCGGTCTGCGCGCGGTGTGGATCCAGGATGAAAGCCTCGGCGGCAGCCCGATCGAGCAACGCCACATCGCCTTTTTCAGCGTGGGTTGTATCTTCTCTACTTTCTGCCTGCTCCGGAAGTTCGCGCTGTATTTCATTAAGGTCATCTTTAAAGCCCTCTTCGTTTGGGGCAAGCTCAATCGCGCGCTCGAATGCAGCTATGGCGTTCTCGGTATCGTTCAAATGCCAGTAGGTCTTCCCGAGTCGATTCCACGCGATAGCCTGGTCCTCGTTATTGTTAAACAGGTAAATACTTTTTTGATAGAGTGGGATCGCTTCTTCATATTTTCCCTGTTCTGTATACGCGTATGCCAGGCTGCAATATGGCCATCCCAAACTGTGATCCAGTTCAATGGCTTTCACGTAAGCGCTCATGGCTTCATCGAATACCCCGGCTTCGAGATAAACATTTCCCTGTTCGTTCCAAATCAGGGCGTTCCTGGGATCGATTTCGAAGGCTTTTTGATATGCCTGGATGGCTTCTTTGCTCATCCTTTGCTTTTTATAGATATTTCCCAGGCTGATCCACGGATGGACGAGGTGAGAATCGATTTCTATTGCCTTTCGATAGGCATGGATGGCTTTCTCATAGTGTTGTGCAGTCGCGTGTATATCGCCCAACCCGATCCACGCGTATGCACAGGCGGGATCACAATCGATGGCTTTCTTATATGCGTATGCCGAGTCATCTTCCCGCCCCAACTTATGGTATACCTTTCCCAATCCATTCCAACTAACCGCATCCAGCGGGTTGAGTGCAAGCGCAGCCTCGAGCGCGGTGATGGCTTCCTCATCCCGGTTGAGCTCGGTGTAGAGATTTCCGAGATTGTTCCAGGGATATGCCAGTTGGGGTGCGAGCGCTGCAGCCTGTCTCAAAGAAACAATGGCCTGATCAACTTTGCCCAGGGCGATGTTGACGAGGGCGAGAGCATTCTGTCCCGATGCCTCGAACCATGCATTGTGAGTGCGGGTGGCGATCTCCTGAGTGCTGTGCAGGAATGACAAGGATTTTTCGTAATCACCCCTTCGCCAGTGCAACACGCCCAGCGCGAACAGCAAGTCGCCACGGATGGCAGTGGAGTCTTCTCCTTGGGGTAGTTCTTTTAACATCATCTCGCGCAGGGAGATCTTTTCATCAATCCCATCCATATTATCCGCGTATTCGCCAATCCCTTGCCATGTGGCCTCAAGCGCACGGAGTGAGATCTGCCCCGGGGCTGGAGATTCGATGAACTCGACAACACGATGGCGGTATGCCCAAAAATCCGGTGCGTGGTGGGCCAACTCGTTCGCTTCATTTTCTGTCAGCCAAAAAACCGCACGGATCCGTTTGTCGATTAAATATTCCCTGCCAATGCTGAGCGCCCGGAATGCCCGTGCCCCGTCTTTGCCGCCGCCCCACCTCAAGCCTTCGACAAAGAAGACGGTTTTTTCCTTCCCGGCAAATTCTGCAAGGTGGAGCGGGATATCTGAATTCTCTTCGCTCGTGATCTGGAGATGTTGAACATCCTGGGAAATGGCTTTCAATTTACTCTTTAACGCGCTTTTCGCTTCGGCGTTGACATATTCCGAATTGAAGATTGCCAGCAGGATGGATGGTCGCTGCCACTGGATCGCCAGTTCGAGCTCTCTGAAGAGGGTATCCACACGATCTTCGAAAGGCTCCATCTCCGCTTCAATGGTGTGGAGAGATTGAAAAGCATTATTCATTCAATACTTTCCTCAGCACGGGATGGACATCGCACCAGTTTTCACCATTCCGATACTCCAACAATGCCAGCAGTTGAAGTAATGGGGTCAACCGCTTGCTATACTCCAACCGGTTGCTTTGGTTAACCTTCCTCAGGATTTCTAAATCTTCCTTATCCAGAATACGTCGGTACTCGTTGCGAATTTCTGTGGTTGCGGCATCCACGTCACCGCCTTCCACCTTGATGGCTTTTCGCCTTCTTGCCCGTCCGATTGCCGTACGCATGATGCGTGCCATTTCCCGGAAAACACCACCACTATAGGTGATGGCCTCTTCCAGCGCTGTGGGTTCGATCAGGCTGGGGGTCATGCGCAGATGGGCAAATCGTCGGAGCGTATCATACCCCTCGCGGTCGCGTTCATCGGGTTTTTGTGGCGGGTGAAGCATGATATTGGGTAGGAAATATGCCTGGTCACGAATGGCATCGAAATCCTGGCTATAGAAGAGGGCGCTGGAAACGGTGTAGACAATCGCGCAGCTCGGCTGCATCATGATCTCGCGGCGGTCATGGAAGATCGCCCGCGCCGCTTCCAGGTTGGGCTTATCCAGATCGTCAATAAGGATGAGGGGAATGCGCTTCTCGCGGCTGTAAATGGCGGCAGCAATATTGTTGATGACCGCGATCAAGCCGGTGATATCCCTCTCGAACACCTGGCGCAGCTCGGCGCGGGTTTTAGGCTCCAGCTTCATTTTCATCCCCGCGTTGACGAAGAACGCCTCAACCGCCGCGCCGAACTCGAAATCCAGCGGGCGGCCGGAAATAGTCCGTACTTCTTCCTCTACTTTTCCACGCCAGCTATTCAGCTCTTTGAGAAGCTGTTCAGGAAGCTGACCACCCCTCCGCCGGTACTCGCGGAACATGCGCCCTCCAATGGAAAGGAGCACATCCCGGAAATCCAGGTCGATGATATCCGCTTCCTCACGAATGCTGAAATTGATTGGCCAGTATTTTCTCTTTATATCCGGATTGGACATCAAGTGAAGCAGCTCGGTTGATTTTCCACAGCCGCGGTGACCTGAGAAGAAGAACTTTGGTGGACGGTAAAAAGGAGCAAGCAAGGCATCTTCCAGTTCGGCGATCGGATTTCCGCGGCGGTTGATGTAGAAGGGGTTCGGCTCACCTTTTTCACCAGGGCGGAGAGGAAGGTCAAGCTCAAAGTTCAACCAGGCGCGGTCGAAATCTGTAGCTATGATATATTCAAATTTGCTCATGGTGTCCTCGTGTGGCTGATCGTTAAAAATGTTTGAATGGTTTCTCCCGCTGGATATTTTATTCCCAGCGGTTGGAAAGGTCTCAGGTCATGGCGAGATCGAGCATGACGAAGCGCCGTGCATTGGTCTCAGCATCCTGCAATTGGGTCTCCTGCTCGTGCCATAGGTCAGGTGACCAGACCTCGAAATAGTCGCCTTGCCCAACGAGGATCACTTCGTCGTTCAGGTCCGCGAACTCGCGCAGGTTTTGCGGGATATGGATACCCCCGGTTTCGTCCATGTCCAGTTCGGTTGCCGTGCCGATGATCATGCGCTGGAGCAGGCGCGCCATGGGGTCGGTTATGTTCATCGAGGTGACCCGCAGGCAGATTGCCCGGAATGCCCGAGCGGTATGAACCCACAGGTTGCGGTCGAAGCCTTGTGTAATAAACACGCCGTCTGAAAGGGGGGCACGAAAGTGGACCGGTAGCGGCAGGCGGTTTGCTTTGCCTAACGCTTGGTGGGATTGGCCAATGAACATGGCTTATTTCCTTATGGACGAATTCATCTGGTGGTTATGTTCTGACTGGAGAGCAGGTAGATCATCCGATATGGGCGAACGATTTTCTCAGACAATCTCATTATAGAAGCATCACAGTTTTACTGGAATCCGTAAAAGATGTCACTCACTGTATGATTTGTGACCTTTTTTATGTTGTGAATTGTTTCATCTTTTACATAATAATTACCCGGGCAGGTATGTAAATATGCATATATTCTTGCTAAAAAGTGGTCATTTATACCCCATTGGCGCCTGCATATCATTTAAATAAGTTGGTGATCAAATTCTGGTATACTCTCCGCATGCCCCGCTTCGAACTAGACCTGAATCCTGTAACGCACCTCACTGTGGACGCTATCGGTCAGCCCGGGCAGCGCGTCTTTTACATCCAGGGCTGGAAGGAGAGCGATCCCCAGCCGGCAACGATCATCATTGAGAAACTGCAGATTCAATCGCTGGCGGTGGGGGTTGAGCAATTCTTAGCGGAGATCGTCAGGCAAAATCCCAACCTGCTGCAAGCCTCTGCTGATTACGTTGAGGCGCAGATGCATATCAACCCGCCGGTTGACCCGCTCTTTCGCGCCGGCGATATCGGCCTCGGTTACGATCGCGAGCGCGATCTTGTTGTTTTACTGGCGCGGGAAATCGTCATGGAGGGTGGCGATAGCGAGGAAGCGGCTGTCGTCCGCTATTGGTGCAGCCGTTCCCAGTTGCTGGCCATGGCGCGCTGGGGTGTGGAAGTGGCCAGCCGCGGGCGGCCGCTTTGTTCACAGTGTGGCGAGCCGATGGAACCAGGGGGGCATTTTTGTCCAAAGAAGAACGGACATAGGAAACAGTGAGTAGTATTCGGTGTACAGTGTACAGTAACCAGTGAATAGTGATTAGTGAAGAATTTTCAGCAAAAAGTGGATTGGAAACTGCCCTGCAGAGTGGAAAAATTGAACTTCGTGGGCAGTTTTTGCTTGGCTCGAATTACACCTTCCTCGTGAACGTAAGGCACGAGGGCGCTTTAATTCCTGCCGTCTACAAGCCACAACGCGGTGAGAACCCACTTTGGGATTTTCCGGAGGCATCTCTTGCCGGGAGGGAAGTGGCCGCTTACCTGGTCAGCGAAGCGCTGGGGTTGAACCTCGTCCCGCTTACCGTTCTGCGCCTTGACGGACCGTTCGGTCCAGGTTCCCTTCAGCAGTTCGTAGAGTACGATCCCCATTACCACTACTTCACCTTTTCCGAGATCGATCGTCAGCCCCTGCGCCCGGCCGCGTTCTTTGACCTGCTGGTCAACAACGCCGATCGTAAGGGCAGCCACTTGCTCATCGAAAAAGGGACTGGAAAGCTCTGGCTGATCGACCACGGTCTGTGCTTCCACGCCGAGGATAAACTGCGTACGGTGCTCTGGGATTTCGCTGGAGGGGTCATTCCCGCCGACCTGCTCACTGCCCTTGCCTCCTTACGCTCCACCCTCCGCGCACCACATTCTTCACTCCATGCATCACTCTCCACGTTCCTTACCTCCGCCGAACTTGCCGCCCTGGTGGCACGCGCTGACCATCTGCATGCCAATCCGGTCTTTCCCCATCCACCGGAGGATCGGCGGGCGTATCCTTATCCGCCACTCTAATTCTCGATAGTGGAACAGAGCCACCACACTTAGATTACCGTGAGGATACCAATTTTAGGAGCATCTTCTCGAACTCGGCCTGTTTGCCCTCCACCTTTGACCACCGTCTGATTTCTGCGAGATCATTTTCGCGCTCTTCGGCAACCAGTTGTGCTTGCGACAAGCACTATTGATCACACCAGTGATAATATGCTGCCAATCGGTCTTTGACGCAGTCAGTTGGTGAGACGATCCTGAGGGTTCTGGTAGCCAACTCGATTTCGTCAACCTGCCTGACCGGCTCCTTATGAATGGTCAATGGGCCGGGAGGAAACTCGACGAGAAATTGTGAATCGGGATGCCTGAAATAGGGACCTTTTTCGATAAAACCGATCGCCTGCATCGCTTTGTGGATCGTCCGCCTGTTTGCAGCATATATGTTGACCAAATCCAGGTCCTGTGAGACATATCTGCCATTGGTGTAGAAAGCGGTAGATGCACCGCCGGAAAGAACGACATGGACACCCTTTTCTCGCAAGTGGGATTGAACGAAAGCGCCCACTTCGACTTGCGTCATTTCCCGGATGGTTTTCATAGTGGTTTGTTTCTTCTCCGTGGTTTGCGCCTGTTCATGAGGAGCTTTTCCCGAATATCCTCCGGGTAGAAAGAGAGTGCCTTTTCCAGCAGAGCCTGGAGCTCTTTAATAAACGGATATCGGGGGTTGACCATATAAAATCGCGTCCGGCCTACGGCGCGGTCGACCAAGCCCCCACCCGCTTCGAGCTTATCCAGTTGCCGCTGGATAGCGTAGAGAGCACAGCCGAAGGTGCGCGCAATTTCAGTGGCGTAGCCTTCATTGCCAGCGAGAATAAGGAGCAAGACGCGTTCGCTGCTCTCGGAGCCAAGGAGTGATTGGAGCATCCTCATACCATTGCTGGATTATTTCACTAACATTAATGGTTGTAACACACAATATTTTGGTTAATATACCAAGATATTTTGTCATCTCATTCCACATTCAGGTTGACATTTCCCGATTCGTTGTACAATAGATAGTGAGTGGAGGCACTATGTCCAAGATTACTATCCAACAACTTCTGGATGCCCTGCAAGAGGGTTGGGAACACTACCTCGCAGGCTTCGAGCATCTCTCTGCAGCTGAGCAAATAACCTTCTTGCAGAAGCAGGGCTACCCGCGCTTTCACGACTTGCTGGCCCACATCTGCGCCTGGTGGGAAGAGACGCTGGAGATCGTGACTTCCATCCTCGAGGCGCGCGAATCGCCGCAGAAACGTTACAACGTGGATGCCTTCAATGCCGCGGCGGTGGCCAAATACAAGGATTGGAAAGAGAGCGATCTTGTGGCGCATTACAACAACCTGCGTGAGGGCCTGCTCTACCTGGTTGCGGAGCTGCCGGAAGAGGCGTTGAAGAACAAGCGCATCACCGGCTGGCTGCACGCCAGCATTATCGAGCACCTCCACGATCACCAATTACCTCAATAACCTGTGCTTACCCCTCCTCCCCCGTCTCCCCTTCCCAGCCGCTCGTTACTTATCGCTTATAACTCATCACTCAACACTCATCACTCATCACTCGTCCCCCGTCACACTCAAGAGAGGCAACCATGAACGCAAACCAGGATGTATTCATCGTATCCGCCGTCCGCCTGCCGATCGGTGTGGGTAAACCGACTGGCGCCTTGTTTCCCTTCCTGCCCGTTGACTTGACCGCCCGCGTGCTGGCGGATGTGGTGCGCCGTGCTGGCATAGGCCCCGCGCCAGTGGAGGATGTCATCTGGGGAGTGGTCACGCCGGTCGGCGACCAGGGAGCGAACCTGGCGCGCATGTCCGTGTTGAAATCCGGCTTTCCGTCCCACATCCCGGCGGTCACGCTGAACCGGATGTGCGGTTCATCGCAGCAGGCGATCCATTTTGGAGCCCAGGCCATCCTCGCTGGCGATATGGATCTGGTAATCGCCGGCGGTACCGAGATCATGTCCCATCAGCCAATTGGGGCAGACTATCCCGCCGAGTGGCCAAAGGATTTCCCTTACAAGCTGGTGCATCAGGGTATCAGCGCAGAGATGATGGCCGAGAAATGGCGGCTGAAGCGCGATGCGCTGGATGATTTTGCCTACCAGAGCCACATCCGCGCCGGCCATGCCATCCAGAACGGTTACTTCGAGAGCCAGATCCTTCCGGTGGAATTGCCTGATGGAAACATCTTCAACACCGATCAGGGTGTGCGCATGCCCCCCGATCGCGCCAGGATGGGTGCAATTAAACCAGCTTTCAAAGAAGATGGGGTTGTGACCGCGGCCAACTCCAGCCAGATCAGCGACGGCAGCGCGGCGGTACTACTGGCTTCCTCCAAAGCGGTGGGACGTTACAACCTGACACCGCTGGCGCGCCTCGTTGCCCGTACGGTTGTCGGCTCGGACCCGGTGCTGATGCTCGACGCTCCCATCCCGGCAACCAAGAACGTGCTGCGCATGGCCGGACTGAAGCTGGCTGAAATTGATGTGATCGAGATCAACGAGGCTTTTGCCAGCGTGGTGCTGGCCTGGCAAAAGGAGATCCACGCGGATATGGCGAAAGTCAACCCCAACGGCGGAGCCATCGCCCACGGCCACCCGGTCGGCGCGACCGGTGCCATCCTGATGACCAAGCTGGTCTACGAGCTGCAGCGCCGCAAGGCAAAATATGGCTTGCAGGTCATGTGCATCGGGCATGGCATGGCCACGGCGACGATCATCGAACGGGTGTGAAAGCAGGCAGGTTCGCAGGTTAAGCAAAGAGGCCGGGGAGTGATCCCTGGCCTCTTGATTGTCAGGTTGATCGTGCAGGATGATCGCGGCGCGTTCCCCGTGTAATTTATTTCCCGGGCATTGCTATGTGAGGCAGGCAGGTGATTCAGAAGCTTGCCCCCTTGTTCAACGGAATGGCTTATATGCAGGGTGGGGCTGGCAAGAATCGCCTCCACTAAAACCACCTACGTTGCCTCAAAATGCCTGAATGGCACAACTATAGCTCCGTCCCCTTCAGCCGGGTGTTAGGGGGTGTTTGCCTTATAGTTGAAGACACTGTTGACAATCAACGGTTACCTTTGAAGCACAACTTCGGTCATTGCATGACATTCCACTGGGCTGGTGCCATGCCTGTGTTCGGGATCCATGCCTTCCCAGTGAACCACCACTTTCTATCCGCTGAATAGCTTGAGTATCTCTCCTGCTTCCCGATAAGTTCGCAAATTGCCCTGTTCGCCAGCAAATGGATTTTTCCCGAATAGTAAGATGGTTGCTCCAGTTCTTTGAGTTGGCTGAGATTGAAATGGTCTTGGCATATCTTGTTGGCGGTAAGCACAGCCACGCATTGTGGGCAAGTGAATGACAAGGAATTAGCTTTTGCCTGTTCTGCAATTTCCAAGGAGTGTTGATCGCTTGCTCGGTTCCGCCACTTAGCCTTACGAATGGACTATGGGCTGCCCGTCCTGTTCTCGTCGGGCATATCCGCCTAACCGGGTTGGGATGTGGAAGGGATTGATAAGCGAAGCGTGAGTAGTATATGCCGCCGGCATAATTACACACACTGCTCCACTCTTTTCCAGGCGAGGGATGGGAGCGTTGGTTATTTCCACACGACGCGGTTAAAAAAGATGATCGTATCCCTCGGTTCCTTGATTACCAGCTCAACGCTGACTTCGTTCAGGCTGGGGCGGTCGGAGATGAACACGGAGAAGCCTTCTTTCCGCCTTTGAAAATGGCCGACCTATCAAGAATCCGCGTTCATCTGTGTTCATCCGTGGCTAAGTTTTTAATTGCGCTAGGTGCTCCTCGATGTGCGCCAGCATGCGTTCAGCCCACCATTGGAGGGGATGTGTGCCAAGAGATGGATGCGTGCCTGGGCGGTTCCAGGCTTCGGCGGGGATGTCCCGCAGCCGCGCGGCAACCTCGGCGCACTGGCGGGAAAACTCATCCAGCAGTGCCTCCAGCGGCTCGGCCGCGTTGTAATGCGCTGCCATCCAGGTGTCGCTATCGAAGCTCTCTAAGAGGGGATTTTCCTCAGCGAGGATGCGGTAGAGGCGCGGCGGGTAGATATGTTCGTTCACATCGCGCAGATGAACGACAACCTGGTGAGCGTTCCAGCCACCCTCTTCCAGCGGGGCAAAGGCATCCGGGAGAGCAGCGACGGCGAGGCAAAGCTCCTGCGGCGCGGCAGCCAGTTTCTCAAGAAAACGCCTCCGATATTCCTTTAACTCTTCCATGGTTCTCCAATCTACCGGACAATTTAGTAATTAATCCTGGAGTGATAAACCTGCCTCGATCAATGCCATGATCATCGTAGCGATGTCGTCGGTTTGTGCGGGCAGGACGAGGTGAACGCGGATGCCGGAGGCAACCAGCTCACCTCGTGCATTCTCAACGAATGCGACCAACCCGGCCTTGCTGCTGGTATACGCGGCATGACCACCCGGATCCATCGGTTTCCCGCCGATATGGATGATGACCCCGCCCCCCTTGGCCTTCATCACCCTCCCCACGGACTGGGTCAGCAGGAACGCGCCGCTCAGGTTGACATCCAGCGTGCGCTGCCAGTCCCAGTCGTCCATCTCCAGCACGGAAGCGGTCGGCGTCACCTCGGCAGCGTTGACCAGCACATCGATCCGACCCCAGTCATCCTCAACCGCTTTGACCAGAGCCTGTACCGGCATCTTCTTGGCGATATCTTCCACGTAAGCCCTGACCCGCCCGCCGGCAGCCTTGATGCGCCTCACCGTTTCGTCGAGGTTGACCGGCGTGATGTCGTTCGTGGCGACGATCGCCCCATGGGTGGCAAGCGCCTCGGCGACGAGGCGACCGATCCCCTTTCCCGCACCGATGACGATAACGACTTTGTCTTTGAGAGTGGCCATCCCATCTCCTTCACGTCACTGCGAGGAGCCAAGCGACGAAGCAATCTTTTTAAGGCATCGAGGATTGCTTCGCTCGCATGGTCTCGGTGTGCCCCAGAAAGCGGGGCAATGCTTCGACATGATCAGCGCATCGCTCGATCGATGCTCGCTCGCAATGGCATTTAGCGTTTTATCTTCCACAAACGATAATTCCACCGGTACTAGATTTCGCGTTCAGCGGCAGCCCGAAGTATGGCGAGGGGTCGAGCGTGTTGCGTATTTCCAACTCGTTGCGGAAATTACCCAGGCCATCATCCAGCACGATCGAAAAGTGCAGGTGCACGCCCACCGGGTTGTTCGGGTCGCCGGAGTAATCCCCCTGGTATCCAAGCAGCGTTCCGGCCTCGATATATTCTTCGAATGTCCCAGGCGGGAAGTCAGGTGCGATGAACGAATTGCCAGCGGGGTCAGCCATGTGTGTGTAATAGAGCCAGATCTGGCGACCGGGGTGGAGCGGGTCTTCTGGGAGGCGCACGATGACCGACGATTTCCATTCCGGCAGGCGCCTCAGGTAACCGGGGTAGGCTGCGATGACCGGTGTCACGCCAATGTCGCTCCCGCCGAAGATGTCAATCCCCTGGTGGTGGTGGTCGGGTTTGAACGAGTCATCCCACAGGTAGCCGATGAAACCATCGGTGGGAAAAATGAGCGGGGCGTCCGCGCGGCAGCGCATCCCCGCATGCATCACCCAGTCCGGGTGCGCGGACGGGTCTCGCAGCCATGCCATCACATCCGCCGAGCGCGATAATGAAGGGCGCAGCGTCTTATATAGATAATACCCTCCACCCAGAATCGCGCCGACGACGATCAATCCAACGAGCAAGCGTTTTGGCATGATCTGATTATGGTAGCCTCTGGCCACCATTATATACATTTTTTGGATTCCTCTAACGCAAATCCAATCTCCCGCTTTTTGAATTCTTACACAAGCCGGATAAGATAGGGACATCGTAAGAAACAAAAGGAGCTAAAAAATGACTTTCTACGTTTCCCCTTACCCCTACCGCATGGCCCGTCGCTTGGCCAGGCAGGCTTATTGCGAAGATGATCGCGATTTTACCCTGGCTGTGGATGTCCGCGATGATGATGAGGCATTTGTATTGAGCGCCCTTGTGCCGGGATTGAAATCCAGCGATCTCAACATCCAGATCCTCGATAATGTTGTCACCATCGAAGGCGAGTTCAAGCAGGACGAGAACGAGTACCTGATGCGCGAACTGCCGCACGGCTCCTTCCGCCGGACCCTGCAACTGCCCGCTCCCGTTGACGCGGAAAAAGCCGAAGCCAGGATCGCTGATGGTGTGCTGACCCTGCGTTTACCTAAGGCCGAATCCGCCCGCCCCAAGACGATCAAGATCGCCGCGAAGTAACTCTCCAACGTCCCAATATTTTCCTCCTCTTGTAGAGACGCCCATTCGGGCGTCTCTATGTTTATCGGGTAAAATTCCACCTGTGTTCACGCGAATTGCTAAAATGATCCTGAAGATTCTGTTCACTCTTGTCGGGCTCGGAATATTGGCCCTTTTTCTATCCCGTATTGTTACGGGATTGTACGCCCGCGGCCGCGTGATTGCCAGTGCTGAAGTCCCGCCGCGTCGGGTGGCCATCGTCTTTGGTGCGGGGTTGCAGCGGGATGGCTCGGTCACTACCATCCTGCGCGACCGGGTCGCCGCCGCGGCCCAACTTTATTTGAATGGCAAAGTCGAAAAACTATTGCTGAGCGGAGATAATCGCTTCCTGTATTACAACGAACCTGGTGCGATGTTCGATTATGCCCTCTCGCTCGGTGTGCCCGAAGAGGCGATCGTGCTGGATTATGCCGGTCGTCGCACTTATGACACCTGTTACCGCGCCAAAGCAATCTTCGGTCTCACTGAAGCCATTCTGGTGACCCAGCGCTTCCACTTGCCGCGCGCTCTTTACACCTGTGAACAACTTGGTCTGGATTCCGTCGGCGTGGCGGCTGACCTGCAGCCCTACCGGAAAATGTCTCTTATCGTCTGGAATCTGCGTGAGCTGCTCGCCACCACCATCGCGCTATGGGATGTGCACATCAGTCATCCCATGCCGGTGCTGGGCGAGCAGGAACCGATATTTCCATAATGAAAGATGTATAATAAAGGGTGAGGTTGCAATGCATAATATCAGCGAACTCCAGGTGCAATATGTGACCAATGAAACAGGAAAGAAGGTCGCTGTGATTCTGCCAATTGACGAATTCGAGGAGTTAATCGAAGACCTTGAAGATGTCGCTGTCCTTCTCGAAAGACGTGATGAACCAACCATTCCCTTCGAAGAAGCCGTTGCCAGGTTGAAGAAAAATGGCCTCTTACCGGGTTGAGATCAAGCCTTCGGCTGTAAAGGAACTTGATAAGCTGCCGCGAAAAATTGTTCAAAGAGCAATCGCAGCGATAAGAGGATTGGTTGAAAACCCTTATCCCCCGGGAGTAAAGAAATTAACTGGTTTTGAACATACTTGTCGAGTACGTGTTGGGGACAACCGTATCCTATATGATATTCAGGAAGATCGCCTAATCATAGTAATCATTCGCGTAAAACACCGCAAACACGTTTACAGGAGATAATGTGACCCGCGACGAAGCCCTTGCCATTGTCCGTGAATACGTTAAGAATGAAAACCTGGTCAGGCACATGCTTGCCGTCGAGGCGGCCATGGCGTTCTATGCAGAGAAATTCGGCGAAGATGGGGAAATGTGGCGCATCGCCGGTCTGTTGCACGATTTTGATTGGGAAATCCACCCCACGCTTGAAGGCCATCCACAGGCAGGGGAGTCGATCCTGCGTGCACGTGGCGTGCCCGAGGCGATTATCCGTGCGGTGATGTCCCATGCCGACCATACCGGCATCCCACGGGTGTCGAGAATGGAAAAAGCGCTTTATGCCTGCGATGAGGTGACCGGACTCATCACCGCCGTCGCCCTTGTCCGCCCCTCCCGCTCGCTGCTGGATCTGGAACCTGCTTCGGTTAAAAAGAAGTGGAAGGATAAAACCTTCGCCGCGGGTGCCAACCGTGCCGAAATCGAAAAGTCCGTTGGCGAATTTGGCATGGAATTATGGGAGCATGTCGGCAACGTCATCCTCGCCATGCGCCGCATAGCACCAGAGTTGGGATTGGATGGAAATCAACGCTGACCTCGACATGCGTCAACCAGGAAAAACGAGGGATGTTGTCCCGCGCAAAGGTGGAGCAGAGGGCGTGGATAATCTTCGCGGGAAAGGATTTTTTATTATTGATTCCTCAAGATGTGAGGGAGGCGACCCCATAGCCATGCTTGCCGCAGCCCAGGCTGCAGGTTTGAGCCACGTGCTGGTCAAGATCGCCGAAGGGACGAAAGCGACGGGCATGGACGCCGATGGGCGCGACTTCGACCTGCCCATCGTCCAGGTGCTGCGTGCGGGGGGGCTCGCAGTTTGGGGTTGGCATATTCTCCTGGGGGAAGACCCGGCTGCGGAGGCCGCGCTTGCTGTCTGCCGTGTCCACGAGCTTGCACAGGACGGATACGTGTTTTTTGCCAACGAGTCCTATGAATTGCCAGGCAGGGAACCGGTTGCCCGTAAATTTATGACCAAGCTGCGCGCCGGGTTGGGCGATCTTCCGATCGCATTGAGCTCCTTCCGTTTCCCGAATTATCACCCTGCCTTCCCCTGGGCAGCTTTTCTGGAAAAGTGTGATGCCGTCATGCCGCAGGTCTATTGGGAGGCTGCTCATGATTCTGGCGCGCAACTGGAGGAGAGCCTGCGGCAGCATCGCGCCTTGCCCAATACCCGCATGTACATCCCGACCGGCGCGGCATATATCAAGCCAAATGGATGGGCACCCACCCGCGAGGATATTCACGGCTTCATCGCGGTGGCAAAAGAACAGGGCGTCGAAGCCCTAAATTTCTTCTCCTGGGACGACTGCCGCGAGCACCTTCCCGACCTGTGGGAGCAGATTGCGAATCTCGACTGGCCGCTGAAAAAACTGTACTCCACCCCCCAATCCCCTGAATATCCCCCAAGCCCGGCATTGGACTTCCCTCCCGCCGGGGGAGGGCAACCGCCCTCATTTGCCAGCCAGGTTGAGGCAATAAAAGCCCGGGTTGCTTTCCAACCCACCGAGCCTGATAAATTCACTGCCCGGTACCTGAAGGCACTCAATAGTAACCAGGCTGCGGAAATGGCTTCCTTGTATGCCGTGGATGCCGTCCATATACGTGGGGATAAAGTGTTGCGCGGCACCCAGGTTATCCGCTCGGGATATTCGGCATTTTTCTTCGGTCTGCCAGAAGGCTCAACCGTCGAGTTGCTTGGTATGGAAGGGTATGGCGATGTGCGTTATCTGGCCTGGAAGGCTGGTCCGCTTGCTGCCTATGAGTCCATCATTTTACGGGAGGGGTTGATCATTTTGGAATATTCGTTCATCGGGTGATGCACGCGGGTGGATCATAGGTTTCACTTTTTCCCATTTTTTCCTTCCGCCTTTTTAACAAATCGCTCCAGCTCCCAACCCTCGCTCAGCCCCAGCACTGCATCTCCAGCTTTGACCTCCACTACTCTTTCACCGCGCATGGCGGTTCGTTTGCGCAAGGGCGCGGCGTCCAGCCTTGTCATTTTAGGCGCGGCTTTGGCGAGATGGATGGTGACGATGGTGTTCGGTTTGCCGCTGGCCAGCCCGGCGAGTGCCACACGTTGCGGGAGTTCCCAGGCGATGACCCCCTTGCCGTAACGTCCTTGCGCAGGGAAATCCTTCTGCCCGACGCGTTTGGCTTTGCCATCCGAAGCCAGGAAGAAGATCTCGCCGATCGTGGGCAGTATCTGGCAGCCGATCACCTCGTCCCCGATACCCAGCTTGATGCCGTTGACACCCGCCGTAGCCAATCCCATCGGGCGGACCTCCTCCTCGCCGAACCGGATCGCCATGCCTTGGGCAGTCGCCAGCAGGATTTCCTTCTTCCCATCTGTCAGAACTGCCCAACCAAGTGTATCACCGTCGTTTACATTGGCAAGTCTGAACGTTTGGGCTGAAGGCCCGGGCAGCTCGCCTATGGCGCTCTTCTTGACCAGGCCTCCTTTTGTTACCGTTAAAACAAAGCAATCTGCCAGATCTATCAAGTCCCCCTTGTTGGACTTGTCAGACCTTTTGGAAGGCAAAGCAAAGGCGGCGACTGGAAGTTCATCGGCTTGCAATGGAGAGATCTTGTTGTAGGGGTTGCCTTCGGACGGTTTCTCCCCTTCGGGCAATGTATGGATGGCAACTGCGGCAGCCAGTCCACGCCTGGAGACTATGTACAAAGTATCGGTGGCGTTGGCGCGGACGAGCAACTGCGGCGCTTCAGAGCCGGAGAGACGGGGTGTTTTATCGTCGCGTGTGCGGGCGATCCTCCCATCAACAGACATGCAGACCCAGACAACCTGTTCCGGCAGCAGCTCGCTGGCGGTTAGCGGAACCTTCTTCTTGCGGCTGCGTAAACTGACAATCTGCGTCCGCCGACGGTCACCGTAGGCTTCCTTGACCTTGAGCAGCTCCTCGGAAGCCGCCAGGCGCATCTTCTTTGGGGATTTCAACAGGCTTTCCAGCTCCTTGATGAGCGCCAGCGTTTCCTTGTACTCGGTTTCGATCTTCTTTCGTTCGAGGGCAGCCAGGCGGCGCAGTTGCATTTCGAGGATGGCGTTGGCCTGGATTTCGGACAGTTTGTAACGTTTCATCAGGCGGGAGCGGGCGGTTTCCACGTCGGGCGAGGCCTTGATAAGGGTAATGATCTCGTCGAGGTGTTTGAGAGCCACGAGCAGCCCTTGGAGGATGTGCACCCGCTGGCGCGCTTTTTCCACCTCGTAGCGGGCGCGCCGCTCGATGACCATCAGCCGGTGATCAAGGTAAACGCGCAGGGCTTGCTTGAGTGTGAGCAGGCGCGGTTCGCCATCAACCAGCGCCAGCAGGTTGATGCCAAAGGCAGATTGCATCGGCGTCCGTTTGTAGAGATCCGCCAACACCTTCTCTGGTTCCACGTTCTTGGTCAACTCGATGATGATGCGCAAACCCTGGCGGTCGGATTCGTCGCGCAGATCGGTGATGCCCTCGATGTGTCCTTCACGGACAAGTTCTGCGATACGCTCGATCAGGCTGGCCTTGTTGACCTGGTAGGGAAGCTCGGTGACAATGATGCGGCTCTTGCCGCGCTCCATCTCCTCGATGTGCGCCTTGGCTTGGATGGTGACGCGGCCGCGCCCTTTTCCGTAGGCGGCTTCGATGCCCTCCTCCCCCTTTTGCTGGATGATGACGCCACCGGTGGGAAAATCGGGACCTTCGACGAACTCCATCAGGTCGTCCACGTTCACGTCATCGAGCTTTTCCCACTTTTGGAGCATGTAAACGCAGGCATCCACGATCTCACCCGGGTTGTGTGGCGGAATGTTCGTGGCCATGCCGACGGCGATTCCGGTGGCGCCGTTGACGAGAAGGTTGGGGATGGCCGAGGGCAGCACGAGCGGTTCGGTCAGGGTGGCATCGAAGTTGGCGGCGAAGTCCACTGTGTTCTTACTGATATCCGCAAGCAGGTCCAGGGCGGGAGCGGCAAGCCGTGCTTCGGTGTAGCGCATGGCTGCAGGCGGGTCTCCGTCCACCGAGCCAAAGTTACCCTGTCCATCCACCAGCGGTGTGCGCATGGAAAAATCCTGCGCCATACGCGCCATCGATTCATAGACCGATTCATCGCCGTGCGGGTGGTATTTGCCCAGGACCTCGCCTACGATGCGCGCCGATTTCCGGTAGGGGCTGTCAGCGCGGATGCCCATGTCGTACATCGCATAAAGGATGCGCCGCTGGACAGGTTTAAGGCCATCGCGGGCATCCGGCAGGGCACGCGCCACGATGACGGACATGGCGTAGTCGAGGTACGCTGCCTGCATCTCGCGGTCGATGTCAATTTTCCGGACGAGACCGAGCTCCATAAAGAATCTCCTAGCCCCTCCCGGTCTTCCGGACCACCCTCCCCATTTTCCTCTGGAAAATGGGGAGGGGCGGGATGGGGCTTTTTTTCTATCTTACGGGGAAAGGGGGAAAGCGTCAAGGAAACAAGAACGGGGCGGTTTGGAAGCCGCCCCGTCGCATTTATGGGGTGAAGTTGATAGTCTGCGAGAGACAGGTGCCGGTAAGACTGTTTTGTGAACACAAGGTGAATGTAGCGGTGATGCTGTGCCCGGTGGGATCATAGTTGAATTGGCCAGGGTTGACATTGGCTACGTTACCACTTTCACCTGGCATCAGGTCGGCTTGATCCATTTCGAGCAAGCAGCCATTATAAGAACGGAAGGAATCCAAGATTGTGGTCTTTGATGTTGCAGTTGTATTGTCCGTTACCACGATGCGGATGGATTCCCAGGTGATACTACCGGTGTTATTAATCGCGAAACGGAACGCATACATCCCCCCGCAATTGATGATTCCCAGATGGGCAACAGTGAAAGCGGGAACAGGTGTGGGTGAAGCTGGAGGTGTGAAAACAGGCACCGCGGCAAAGCTACCCTGTGGTGTGGCATAGTAACCCCACACCCAGCAAAATGAAGCCGGGTTGTCGGGATTGCGAATGTAATAATAATCGCCATTAGGGTTCTTACCGAACACCTGCACCATTTTGCCGGAAGGCAACCCGCCGACCTGGTCGTACGCCTTGCCTGGTCCAAGGCGGCACCTCGTTTCTGTGGAGACATTAATCCAGGCGCCCTCTGGAGTAGGCGTCAGGGTGATGGTTGGAGTAAGCGTGGGGAGGGGAGTATTGGACGGCGTCGCGGTTGGCTGCTGTGGAGGCGGAGGCGGCGATTGAATCGGCCCGCTTTGCTGGGCTGCCTGGGTGAGAGTGGCAGCCACCTGGGCGAGGGCGGTCTGCATCGCTGCTGTCCCGTCAGGGGGAGGTGGGGGTTGGGTTGTTGTGACTGTTGTGGGCACAAAACAAGCCGCTTCCACAAGCGTGATCATTGTAAGAACACAAATGACCCGAAAAGTATTTTGGGACATAAAGCACCTCATTTGGAGCCGTACTATCACAACAATACAATCATACAATGTATTTTGTGTGAATGCAATACCTGTGGTAAAAAAAACGGCAACCTCTTTCCGTACCGGTTGCCGTTTGTGAACTGTATTTCGGGTTTAGCTCGCAGCTGCGCTATCGGGAATATCCGTCCATTGAGAGGCGCCGGCCTCTGAGGCTTTCTCCGGTGTGATGAAACGTCCATGGACAAAACCCGTGCCTGCCGGGATGAGTTTGCCAATGATCACGTTCTCCTTCAGGCCGAAAAGCGGATCTGTGCTGGAGCCAATGGCTGCGCCTGCCAACACCTTGATAGTGTGCTGGAACGAGGATGCTGAAAGGAATGAATCGGTCGAGAGTGAAGCTTTGGTCACGCCCAACAGGATTTCGCTAAAGCGTGCCGGGGTCTTACCTTCAGCCAGCATCTGCTCGTTGACCTTCTTGATCTCAAGCCGGTCAACCGGGTCGCCCGGCAGGTACTTGGTATCGCCGGGGCGCGTTACCTGCACCTTGGCCATCATCTTGCGAATGATGACCTCAAAGTGCTTGTCATGGATGTTCTGCCCCTGGCTGCGGTATACCTTCTGGATTTCACCTAGCAGGTACATTTGGCATTTTTCACGCCCCTGGATACGCAGGATGCGGTGCGGGTTAAGCGAACCCTCCGTTAAGGGCTGACCGGCCTCAACATGGTCGCCATCGCGCACCAACAGGCGCGAGGTGGTTGGGATCTCATGTTCAGCCTCATCGCGCTGCTCGTATGAGACGATGACTTTGCGCCCCTCGATCCGCACGCGCCCGCCGTGAGCCGCTGCAGCGGTGGCTTCGCCGAGGGTCGCCAGTATGTCACCCGCCTTGACCTCGTCCTCGTCTTTGACAGTGATCGTCCACTCCTCTGGTGCGTCGTACTCGTCGTGGATCATCTCACTGTGTTCGATGCGAATGAGGCGCAGGTCGGTGAATTTATCCGATTGCACCATGCGCACCACACCGTTGATTTCGGAGACGACAGCTTCACCTTTTGGCTGCTTGCGCGCCTCGAATAGTTCCTCCACGCGTGGGAGACCGGTGGTGATGTCGCCACCGGCAGCCACGCCTCCAGTGTGAAAGGTGCGCAAGGTGAGCTGTGTGCCGGGTTCACCGATGGACTGTGCGGCCACGATGCCGACGGCCGAGCCAAGCTCAACCATCGAACCGCGCCCGAGGTCCAACCCGTAGCATTTGGCGCAGATGCCGTGGGTCAGCTCGCAGGTCAGCGGCGAGCGGACGCGGACTTCCTTGATGCCCAGGTTGGTGATCTTTCGAGCCAGCTCGTGGTCAATCACGTCATCCGGCTCGACAAGCACCTCGCCGGAGGCCGGGTCGAGGATGCGTTCGGCAGCCAGGCGTCCATAGAATCGGTCGAACATGGATTGCCCGGCGATGTCATCCCGCTTGCGGATCCAAATGCCTTCCTTCGTTCCGCAATCGTATTCGTTGATGATAATATCCTGGGCGATATCCACCAGGCGGCGGGTGAGATATCCGGCATCCGCGGTGCGCAGGGCAGTATCCGCGAGACCCTTGCGCGCGCCGTGCGTGGACATGAAATATTCGAGCGCGGTCAGGCCCTCGCGGAAGTTCGAGCGGATGGGGAATGGGATGATGCGCCCGGAGGGATCAGCCATCAAGCCGCGCATCCCGGCAAGTTGTGAGATGGGACCGAAACCACCTTTCGTTGCGCCCGAGTTGGCCATGGTTGCCAGGTTGCCATCTGGATCCATCGAGCCTTTGACTGCTTTGGCTACGTCGTTGGTTGTTTGCTGCCAGATCTGGATGATGCGTTCGTTTTGCTCCTGCTCGGTCAGCAAGCCGCGCCGGTAGTCGCGCTGAACCAGCTCCACTTCCTGCAATGCACTGGCAATGATATCTTGTTTTTCAGAAGGAATGGTAATATCGGCCACTGAAAGGGTGGTGCCGGATTTCATCGCGAACTCGAAACCGATGCGTTTGATCTCATCAGCCACACTGGTGGTAATTTCCTGTCCGCACAGTTCGTAGACCTCGGCAATCAGGTCTTTCACACCGCCTTTCTCAAGCTTCTCGTTGACGAACTGCACATGTTCTGGCAGAACGCGGTTGAACAGCACACGGCCGACGGTGGTATCCACGAGACGGCTTTCAGCTTCTGCGAGACGCGAGCCATCCTCGCTGTACCAGGTATTTACGCGCAGCTTGATATTGGTGTGGATGTCCACCTGTTCCAGCTGGTAGGCCAGTTCCACCTCGTCAACATCCGCGAAGCTGCGGCCATCGCCCTTGTGCGGCTGGCTGTGATCCATGGTCAGGTAATAGACTCCAAGCACCATGTCCTTCGATGGGCCAATGATCGGTTCGCCATCCGCAGGTTTGAGCAGGTTCTTGGAAGCCAGCATCAGCCGGCGCGCCTCCTGTACGGCCTTCTCGGAAAGCGGAACATGGACGGCCATTTGGTCGCCATCGAAGTCCGCGTTAAAAGCTGTGGTGACCAGCGGGTGCAGTTGGATGGCTGAACCCTCGATCAACACCGGCTCAAAAGCCTGGATACCCAGGCGGTGGAGAGTGGGGGCACGGTTCAGGAGCACTGGTCTATCCTTGATGACCTCTTCCAGTACTTCCCAGACCTCAGGACGATTGCGGTCGATGAAACGCCGCGCCCCCTTGACGTTGGCGGCGAAGTTGTGCGAGACAAGCCGGGCGATGACGAATGGTCGGTACAACTCCAATGCCATGCTTTTCGGAAGACCGCACTGGTTGAGCTTTAGTTGCGGGCCGACCACAATTACCGAGCGGCCGGAATAGTCCACCCGCTTGCCAAGCAGGTTGCGGCGGAAGCGACCTTTCTTGCCTTTGAGCATATCGCTCAACGAGCGCAACTCGCGCCGCCCGCGCCGCGAAAGCGCTTTTCCGCGCTGGGAGTTATCTATCAGCGAGTCCACGGCTTCTTGCAGCATGCGCTTTTCGTTGCGTACGATCACATCCGGCGCGCCCAGCTCGAGCAGCCGTTTCAGGCGGTTGTTGCGGTTGATGACGCGTCGGTAAAGATCGTTCAAATCAGAAGTCGCAAAGCGGCCACCATCGAGCTGCACCATCGGGCGCAGGTCAGGCGGGATGACCGGCAGGATGGTTAAGATCATCCACTCGGGGCGGTTGCCCGAGCGACGCAAGGCCTCCACCACCTTGAGTCGGGTGGTGGCTTTTTTACGCTTCTGCTTGGATTTGGTGGTGCGCACCTCCTGCCACAGCTCTTGGGCCAGTTTGTCCAGGTCGAGGCGGCGCAGGATGTCGTAGAAAGCTTCAGCGCCCATGTCAGCGCGGAACACCTGCCCCCAGCGGGATTTCAACTCTCGGTAGCGTGTCTCACCCAGGAAGGTAAACGGGCGCAGCTCGAGCAGCTCATCCCGCATTTTTGCATTCTGGTCTTGCGAGGCGGTGGCCTGATCCTCCAACTGGCTGCGCAGTCTGTTCATTTGCTCATCCGCAACTGCCCTGACCTCGGTGGCTTCCATCTTGATCGTTTCCAGCTCGCGCGCCTTTTGATCCTTCAGCTCGTTTTCCAGCTCCTCCAGTTGTTCCTGGACGGCTTTCTGTACTTTCTTGAGATGCGAAGAAGCAGCGGTCTTGCCGGCTTCGGCAATGACGGTTTCCGTTTTGCCAATGACGATGGCTTTCTTTATAGGCTTGCCCATGCTCTCCTGAAGGGCATGTTCGAGGCGCTGGCCTTCCTGGATGATCGGCTCCAAGCGCGTTGCGAGCAGTTCATCGTAATACCGCTCCAGCTCGCTTTTGCGGGCGGATAACTCGTTGAGCTTGTGGTCGCGGCTGGTCTTGATCTCTGCAATCTTGGCGTTAATTTCCGCGGCCTGCTCGCGCTCCGAGTCGGAGATTTCGTCCTCCAGGCGTTTCAGGGCTTTTGTGCGCGCCTCCTCGTCCACGTAGGAGACGACATATTGGGCGAAATACAACACCCGGTCGAGGTTTCGGCGCGAGATATCGAGCAGCAAACCCAGGTAAGAGGGGATGCGCCGCGTGTACCAGATATGAGCCACGGGTGTTGCCAGCTGGATGTGTCCCATGCGCTCACGGCGTACCGCTGAGCGGGTCACTTCCACGCCGCATTTATCGCAGGTAATGCCTTTATAGCGAGGGTTCTTGTATTTACCGCAATAACATTGCCAGTCGCGCGTCGGGCCGAAGATGGCCTCGCAGAAGAGGCCGTCCTTTTCCGGGCGCAGACGACGATAGTTGATCGTTTCTGGTTTCAGCACCTCGCCATAAGACCAGCTGCGGATGGTCTCTGGTGACGCCAAACTGATACGCAGCGAAGTCAGCCCTTTGGTTTCCACTACACTGTCTCCTTATTCCTAATGCCTGCACGCATGCAAGTAGACGATTATCTGTGAACGCCGCCCATCTCTGCCCGGTGCACCGTCCTTATTTCTCGCACACCAACACTGGGCGTGCCTCCCTGGCTTGGCCATCAGAACAGGCGAACACTGGCAGCACACCGGTGCAAGACGACATGCAAAAACAAGCGCATGAGAAGTATTCCTCAAGCGCTCGCTGGTATATTCGGATTGGTTTTATCTTTCAATGGGTTGAATTATACCTGTTTGGTCGAGATTCCGTCAAGAGGTTAGATGGTTCTAGCGCCAACTTCGCGAGTAAAGAACGTGAATGCCATGAACAGGGCATGGCGCGAAGGAAATCAGGTTTCCCCGCTCAAGGGCAGGAGTTCCACGAAAATTTACCTGTTTTTCTACATCATTCGCAGGGAGAATCCTCCCCAGGAGAATGAGCGTATTTACAGCTCTACTCGAACTTCAGCAATTGCAGGACATCCATCAACGCCGCGGCAAAGACCTCCTGCATGATGCTCTCCTCAACCTTGTAGCGACCGCCGAAGGAACCATCACCGAATACTTGGCAGGCTTCCGCCGCATCCATGATGCCACTCACGCGTGGCGGGATCTTGTCATCCTTTGGCAGCTCACCAGTGATGGTGAATGGGAAAGCCTCCAACCAGTTGGCATGGGAGGGCGTGAGCTGGTGTTTCCCAGCCACGGCCAGCACGCTATTGGAAAGCCACCAATCGTACCAGCCTATTCGTAATCCGGGCATGTCGTTGATGACCTCGTGGCACTGGCTGCGAGCCGGGTTGTTGCCGCCATGCCCGTTTAGCAAGAGGAGGCGCCGGAAGCCTTGTTCATACGCCGAGCGGAGGAGGTCCTCCACTGCGGCAATTAGCGTGGAAACGCGCAGGCTGAGAGTGCCAGGATATTTCAAGAAATACGGTGAGCAGCCAAAGTTCAACGGCGGTGCGACCAGCACGCCTGTCTGTTGCGAGGCGGCATCCGCCAGGGCGAGCGGAATCTTTACGTCCGAGAGCAGGCTCAAGTAGGCATGCTGCTCCGTTGCACCGAGCACCAGCATCAGCCGGTCCTCGTGCCTGAGGTATTCTTCCACATCCATCCAATTGAGGTCTTCGAATCGCATCGATTATTTCCTTTCAGGGCGAAGCAGCGTCATTCGATCCAACTCGCTGATTAGTATTTCTTGCTCCGCGTTTTTCTGCGACCATAACGCCTCGGCCTGGGCAATTATCTCCGGCGCAAGGATGGCATCCTTCCACTCCTTTTTCAGGTAGTCCACCAGCGCAGGGATCGAATCCGCATGCACAGAAAACTCGAATCGAATGGCGGCCTCCGCGTGGAACAACCCACGCTGGATGACGGCCGTGATCGCCTCGCTCGCCTGGAGATACTCGATGAAGTCATCGCTCTCCTGGAGGTAACCCAAAACTCGCATCTCGTCACCGTTCCTGAAGATGACCTGCGGTGGTTCACCGCTGGGGTGGATATCCAATAGAAGACCATCCACATCGAGCAGCTCCCGGGTCGTTTCCAGAGCATGGACCATGCTCTCGGGTGCCATTCATCAGAGCGACCAGGAGAGGATTGCCAGGTCGAATCTCTCCCTTGTATGCGCGGATAAATCTTCCAGGTTGGTGAGCTGGAACTCCACGGTATCGTATCCGGTGGGACGGTTGAGGCTGGCGCGTTCCAGCCGCGCCGGGTCAGTGTCTATCGCCACAACGCGCCTCGTGCCCGCCGCGTAACGCCAGGTCAGGCGTCCGTCGCCGGCGCCGATCTCGAGGACGCGCTTGCCGTTGAAATCGGGGTAGAGGCCAAAGAGGGCGCGGGTTTCGTTGGCTTCGGGGTCGAGGAGGATGGGCATGGGTTCTCTTTTCCAATCTTAACCCCAATCGGGAAAAGCGGGCAGGGGCGATGGAAAATTAAAAATCTGATATGATGCACACAATGCATGAAAAAAGGTTCTCAGGGAATATTACCCGTCTGCGCAACCCGGAGCGGGTGAGGCGCCTCGAAGTGGCGCGCGTCGTTTCCCTTTGCCTGGAAGGGGCTGAATACGCTTCCGTGCTGGATGCAGGCATGGGTACGGGCTTGTTTGCTGAAGAGTTCGCCCGCCGCGGATTGGCTGTCTCTGGCGTTGATGTCAACCCCGAAATGGTGGTGGCGGCACGCGAATTTGTCTCCAGCGGGGATTTCAGCCAAGCGGAGGCCGAGGCGCTACCATTCCTCAATTCCGCCTTCGACCTTGTCTTCATGGGTATACTGCTGCACGAGTCGGATGAACAGCTCATGGTGCTGCGCGAGGCGCGGCGGGTGGCGAGGAGACGGGTGGGCATCCTCGAGTGGGCCTATCGCGAGGAAGAATTCGGCCCGTCCCTGGCATATCGGTTGAATATTGAGGATTTTACCGACATGGCCTCAAAGGCTGGTTTTGCCAAATCGGAGACCTTCCCTCTGGCAAAGCTGGTGCTGTACCGCTTGAGCGTATAACCCAGGCAAGCACGCATGGAAACCATTCCCGTCCGTTTCATCGACGAGGCAATCGAAGTCCACTTCACCCAGCCGCCGGTGCTGGAGAAAAAGCCTGGCTGCCCGGATGGTTTCACCTGGCAGGGGAAAAGTTACCGCGTGACCGAGCTGCTGGATGAGTGGACGGATTTCACCCGCCGGGGAAAGTATGCCCGCAATATGGCGCCCGGGCACGCCGAGACGGCTTCCAGGCGCGGCTCGTGGGGTGTGGGCCGTTTCTTCTTCCGGGTGCGTACGGAGGGCGGGCGAATCTTCGATCTTTACTACGATCGCGCCCCGCAGGATTCCAGCCGCCGGAAGGGGGCCTGGTTCCTGTTTCGGGAGATGGCTGGAAAATCTTGATTTTATATGTCTGCTCAGCCCCATTCCCATCAACTTCTTAAATGGGTTGGGAGATAAGGCGAAATTGGGGGTGTTGCTCCGCAAAGCCCCCAATCTCGCTAATTTCACCCCCTTCCCCGAGAGGGAAGGGGGAAGGGGTCGGCAGAAGCGATATTTTTAATTCATGCCACATCGTGCATTTTTTACCGCCAATGAACCCACTTTCCAACATGAAAGCGGGCTCTTATCTTGACAGAATGGGGTAGTTGCATATAATCCTTGTTACAATAAATTGCAATAAGGAAATTATGTCCTGCTCGAAACCATTTGCCGAAAAACTGCAAGCGCGCGGCTTCCGCATGACGCCGCAGCGCCACGCCATCCTGCACATCCTCAAGCAGGCTGGCGGGCACCTTTCGCCTGCCCAGGTATACGAGCAGGCGCGCCAGTCCGTGCCAGGCATGACCGAGACCACTGTTTACCGCACGTTGGAATTCCTGTCTGAGAACGGCATCATTGCCTCGGCAAGCAGCGGCAGCGGCCACTTGACCTATGAGCTGGCGGGCCACGATCATCACCACCTGATCTGTCGCAGTTGTGGCGCGCAGGTGGAAATCGAACACAATGCGTTGGGTGAGATGGTCGGACAACTCGAACAGCAAACCGGCTATCGCCTCAATATTGATCATATAACGTTCTTCGGGCTGTGCCCGGAATGTAAATCCGCTTTTCAATAGGAGGTTCGTATGCTGTATTCCCCTGTTCAACCCATGCATATCCCTGATGGATTCCTTTCCACCCTGGTCTCGATCGTGCTGTGGGTTGTTTCTGCTGTCGCGGTCGCTTATGCTCTGCGGAGGGTTGGCAGGGACCTGGGCGAACGACAGGTGCCGCTGATGGGCGTGCTGGCAGCAGCCATCTTTGCCGGGCAGATGCTTAACTTCAGCGTCACCGGCGGCACCTCCGGTCACCTGCTCGGTGCAGCCCTTGCCACCATCCTGCTTGGCCCGTGGGCAGCGGTCATCATATTGACCAGTGTCGTAAGCATCCAGGCGTTGATCTTCCAGGATGGCGGCTTGCTTGCACTGGGTGCCAACCTGTTCAACATGGCGGTCATCGGTGTGACAGTCTCGTACTTCGTCTATACGAGCATTCGGAAACTGGCGCGGGGTAAATCGTGGGGCATCTTTGGGGGCGGGTTCGCCGCGGCCTGGTTGTCCATCGTCATCGCCGCGTTGGCCTGCGCCCTTGAACTGGCCCTCTCAGGAACATCCCCGGCCAACATCTCTGTCCCGGCGATGGGTGGCATTCACATGCTGATCGGCATAGGCGAGGGACTCATTACCGTTGGTGCGCTGGCCTTTTTATACGCGGCGCGGCGCGATCTGCTCCACATCGGCGATGCGGCTCCCAGGGGCGCCAAGGCCATCTGGGTCGGCGGCCTGGTCATCGCCGGCCTGCTGGCGGTGCTCTCGCCACTGGCCTCGGCCCATCCCGACGGCCTGGAATGGGTGGCGGAGCAAAAAGGTTTTTTCGAGGCGGTGCGCACACCCCTCTACAACATCTTCCCCGATTATGTTTTTCCCGGCATCAGGAACGGAGCATTGGCAACCATCGTGGCGGGCATCATCGGCGTCTTCCTGGTCTTCGGCACTGCCCTCGGCGTGGCTTTCTGGCGAAGAGGGAAAAAAGCCTCCTGAGTCACTTTCTCTACAAATATCAACTCCAGCCAACTCCTGAGGACTGGCGGCTCCCCGCTTCCCATGCACGTACACTTCCTTGACCCTTTTCGGCCACGCAGCAGCCCGGTCCATGCCGCGGATCCCCGCCTCAAGTTGGTGCTGGCAGTGGCCTTCATCCTGACAACCTCGCTGACACCAAGGGCAGCCTGGCCTGTCTATATTTTACTCTTCGCCCTTATTCTTTCGGTTGAGATTCTATCCGGGTTGGGCGTAGGGTACGTGCTGAAGCGGGCCAGCCTCGCACTGCCATTCGTACTGGCAGCCCTGCCGGTGTTTTTTACCACCAAAGGGGCCGAACTTTTCCGTTTGCCGATCGGTGCGTGGGTGCTGATCGGCACCCTGGAGGGCCTGGAGCGTTTCATCAACGTGGCGTTAAAATCCTGGCTTTCGGTCCAGGCGGCGATCGTACTGGCTTCTTCTACTCCGTTCCCGGAGTTGTTACATGCGATGCGCGCGGTGCATGTTCCGCGTTTGCTGGTGGCGATGTTCGGATTGATGTGGCGCTACCTTTTCGTGCTGGTGGACGAGGCATTGCGGCTGATGCGCGCCCGGATGGCGCGTTCCGGTCAAAGTGGGAAAGCCGGTCGCAGGTCTGGAGGTAGCCTGCCATGGCGGGCGCGGGTCACCGGCGGCATGGCGGGGAGCCTGTTCCTGCGGGGCTTCGAGCGCAGTGACCGGATCTATGTTTCCATGCTGTCGCGCGGTTACGACGGCGATGTTCGCACCCTTCCACTCCCATCCCTTAACGGTGGTGGTTGGATTGCCCTGGCAGCCGGTCTGATCCTGTTGCTCTTACTGCTCCTGTTCGGGATCACATTTTGGGGTTAGACCATGCATCACTCAATCGAAGTGCGGGACCTCTCGTTCTCTTATCCCGATGGTCACGAGGCTTTGAAGGACGTTTCCTTGAGCATTGCCCCCGGAGAGAAGGTGGCCTTGGTTGGGCCGAACGGGGCAGGCAAGTCCACGCTGCTCCTGCACCTGAATGGCATCCTGCCGGCGCCAGCGCTGCTTGCACGGGCGACCGGGCAGGGGCAGGTGACCGTCTGCGGTTTGACAGTGGAACAAAAGAATTACGGTCGCATCCGTGCTGCGGTCGGATTGGTGTTTCAAAATCCTGATGACCAGTTGTTTTCTCCAACTGTTTTCGATGATGTGGCTTTTGGCCCACTCTATCAGGGTCTTGAGCCTGCGGAGGTGACCCAACGCGTCGATTCAGCCCTGGCCTCCGTCCGCATGGCAGGCTACGCCCGGCGAGTTTCCCACCACCTGAGCGCGGGCGAGAAGAAGCGCATTGCCATTGCGACAGTCCTTTCGATGGAGCCGGAGGTGCTGGCGCTGGATGAACCTACGGCGGGTCTCGATCCCCGCGCCCGGCGGACACTGATCAACCTGCTGCGCGACCTGCTGATGACGATGCTGGTTTCCAGCCACGACCTGGCATTGGTGCGCGAGTTGTTGCCGCGCATGATCATCATGGATGAAGGAAAGATCGTTGCAGATGGACCGACCGTGGAATTACTGAAGGATGGTGCGCTGTTGGAAGCGCATGGACTGGAAAGAATTGCGTAAAACGTCAAAGCGCCCCTGCATTTCAGAGGCGCTTTACAGATTGCTTGTTACCGATCACGCATCACGGATTACATCTACAGTCCCGCCGCTTTCTGTAACGCCTCGGCTTTGTTCATCTCCTCCCAGGGGAATTGAATGTCATCGCGGCCAAAGTGCCCATAGACGGCTGTCTTGCGGTAGATGGGGCGGCGCAGGTTCAGGTCGCGGATGATGGCGCCGGGACGCAGGTCGAAGTGTTCGAGAATGAGGGTGTTGATTTTATCGTCGGGGATCTTCCCCGTACCGAAGGTCTCGATGTTGACCGAAAGCGGGTGCGCCACGCCGATGGCGTAAGCCACCTGGATCTCGCAACGCTCGGCCAGCCCGGCCGCAACCACGTTCTTGGCCGCCCAACGCGCCGCGTAGGCCGCGGAGCGATCCACCTTGGTTGGGTCCTTGCCCGAGAATGCCCCGCCGCCGTGACGCCCCATGCCGCCGTAGGTATCGGCGATGATCTTGCGCCCGGTCACACCGGCATCGCCCATCGGACCGCCGATGACGAAGCGCCCGGTCGGGTTGACGTAGATCTTCGGGCCGCTGTCCCACATTTCAGAGGGAATGACCGGCCGGATGATATGCTCAATGACACCCTCGCGGATATCGGCGTGCGAGACTTCCGGGGCGTGCTGCGTGCTGACCAGCACCGTATCGACGCGCTTGGGCTTGCCGCAGGCATACTCGACCGTGACCTGGGCTTTGCCGTCCGGGCGCAGCCACTTAAGCGTACCGGCTTTGCGCACCTCGGCCAGGCGGCGGGTCAGCTTGTGTGCCAGGTAAATGGGCATGGGCATCAGTTGCGGCGTCTCGTTGCAGGCGAAGCCGAACATCATGCCCTGGTCGCCGGCGCCGATCAAGTCAACCTCATCCTGGTCGCCATCCTTCGCTTCCAGGGATTTGCTTACGCCCATGTCGATATCCGGGCTTTGGCTGGCAATGGCCGAAAGCACGCCGCAGGTATTGCCATCGAAGCCTTTCTTGGCGCGGTCATAGCCGATCTCGAGGATGACCTTGCGGGCCATATCGTCGAAGTTGACGAAAGCATGCGTGGTGATCTCGCCAAGTAGCATCACGAAACCGGTCTTGGTGGCCACCTCACAGGCCACGCGGCTCATCGGGTCCTGCTCGAAGCAGGCATCCAGCACCGCATCCGCGATCTGGTCGCAGATCTTGTCGGGGTGGCCCTCCGTCACCGATTCGGAGGTGAACATAAGCCTGGGCGAAGACATGAAAGTAGTGCTCATCTGGGTTGGGTCTCCTATAAAGAAATTGCCCTTCTGGACATCTCGAAAGGGCAATTGCACGGAGGCACAGCTGCCCTCTCATCTTCCAGAATTCGGGTAATCACTCGGGATTACCCCTACTGCCGGAATTGGCACCTTTGTGTTAGTTTTGCAGTTTTCAGGTTTGTAGTTGCGTAGTGTCGGGCGATCCAACTGCTCAACTGCCAAACTACTAAACTATCCAATTGCTCAACCAACCATGGTTGTCGAGGCATCATCGGGCCGGTCCCTCCGCCTCTCTGGATAAGAGTTGCCGGTTGGGGCTATTGAATTGTGGGGGGATGATACCACAGGTGGAAAGAGGCGTCAAATTTAAGTGTTTGGCTTTTTCAATAATTATGTCTCGCTGCGAGGAGGATCGAGTTCCCGTGCTTTTCGGGCGTAGCCCTGAACCTCCAGCAGGTGCAAGTGTCTTGACCCGACGAAGCAATCTTTCAACTGGCGGGGAGATTGCTTCACCCCTGCAAAAAGCGCAGGGGCTCGCAACGACACCAAAAACAGGATTCGTTAAATATTCTTGAAAAAACCTATTAATTTATACGACGAACCATCCAGCGCACACCACGGCTCACAGTTACTCGAACAACCACTCCGCCCAATTCATGAAATGGATCGGCGATGAATTGATATCGTTCTGCATAGT
>Ga0172371_10000757_pt1 | contig 50908 bp, 24 predicted proteins | sample Lak12m_FD_114543 | JGI IMG/M metagenome (GOLD analysis project Ga0172371, IMG submission 114543) | Freshwater microbial communities from Kabuno Bay, South-Kivu, Congo - kab_022012_12m | ecosystem: Environmental > Aquatic > Freshwater > Lake | place: Democratic Republic of the Congo: South-Kivu... | reverse complement strand
GGGGGGAGCGCCCCGCGCTGCGGCGAGGGCGGTTGGGAGCGCCGGATCGCCGCGACGGAGCGCGCCTCCCACCTTGCCTGAAGCCGGCCTGGTGCCCGACGTTGCGGTTCGGTCTAGGCCACGTTCCCGCGGCTGGCGGGTTCCTGCTGGACCACGACCGGCACCGTCTTCCAGCCGAGCTTGCAGCAGGCCACGAAGCGTTTCTGGCCGGCGAGGACGCGGAAGCGACCGCCGCCGAGGGCGGTGACGATGATGGGTTGGAGCAGGCCCCGTTCCTGGATGTTTTTGGCGAGTTCCGCGGTTTCGGCCTCGTACTCCGGCGTCCTGAGGAACTCCAGGCCGGCATCGTCGACGGCGTCTGCCGGGATCTCGACCATCTGCGCATCGGGTGTCGGCAGATGCCCGCGCATCATGCCATCGGTACTCTTGCGGAAGGAGTAGACGAAGGGGATGGCCATGTCCACCTTGGGGTTGCGCTGGATGGCCTTGAAGGCATGGCGGATGATCTCGTGGACGATGCGCGGCCGGTCCTTGGCCATGGTCATGTAGCGCAGCCGCATGAGGATCCCATAGTCCCACATGTCGGAGCGGATGTAGGGCTTCTCGCCGGTGGTCTGGATGATCTCCGCCGTGACCTTCTCGGCCGCTTCCAGGAGGATCTTCTCGGCCGCGTCCCAGTCCGAGTCATAGGTGATGCGGATGACGACCTCGTCGAGGATGTAGGCCGCCTGGGCCTTGGGCGTGTAGTTGATCGCCACCTGGGTGAACAGCATGGCGTTGGGGATCAGGATGTCGCGGCCGATGGCATCCTCGGAGCCCACCGAGCCACCTACCTGGTCCATCACCGTGTACATCAGCCCCACATGCTTCACGTCGCCCACCAGACCGAGCGAGGAGAAGAACACCCGATCGCCCACCCGGAAGGGTCGTTTGAGGGTCACCATGAGCCAGGCGGCCACGCCGCTCACCGGCGACTGCAACGACCAGCCCAGCAGCATGCCGGCAAAGCCGGCGGCAAGGGCCCCGATGGCCTGCAGGCGGCCCAGGGAGTAGACCAGCGCGCCGATGACCACCAGCCCCGCCATGATCTGCAGGAAGCCGGTGAGCATGTGGATCTCGCCCTCGGGGCCGCGCCGCCGCCGCACCAGGGCGATCACCGCCAGGCTGGCCAGTTGCTGGCCAACCAGAACCAGGAAGGCCAGGCTGGCGAAGTCCAGGAGGCCGCGTTCGGGGGTGAAGCCGACGGGGCTCAGCCTGAGATCAGGCGCTCCGTGGACCTTGAGCCAGTGGAAGGCGTAGGCCAGCGCCGCATAGACCAGACAGAAGGTAAGCCGGCGCGGCACCGACTCGGGGTGGCTGACGGTCTTGGCTGCCATGGACGATCGTCTCTCTGCTCGGCATTCCTTGGCCCCCGCCGGCCAGACCCCGACGCGGTCGCCGGGGCCTGCCCGTTTCCCGCGGAGCCATACCATAGCCTCTGCGCCCCCGAAACGAAGGGGGGCGCCCGTCCGATTTCCGCTCAGGGCTTCAGGACCGCGGTCTGCGGAGCGGCGTACCCGCGGACCGGGGGGCCGGGCACGTGGGCGGCGGCAGCCTTGGCGTCGCTTTCTGCGGCAGCCTTGGCGTCGCTCTCTGGAGTCGCGTCTGGCCCGCACGCGGGCCGATGGCAACCGCGACCTACCGGGGGCCCCATCGCAAGACTGGCAACGGTTTCCTCAAACCGCCCTGATTTCCGCTGGCTGCCGGTTGCACTGCGCTCCGCGGTGGCTAGATTCGGTATCCCTTCCGGTGCCGGTGCGCCCGGGCCAGGAGCCGCTGCTCCCTCGGAGGACGGCGCTTCCCGGCCCGCGGTTAGGACGGTCAGCCGGGCCTGTGGAGGGCCAGCGTTGCCAGGGGCACGTGTCCACGCGAGCCGTGGCAGGGCTGGGGGCCAGATCGCCCGGATTCCCGCGCGTGCGCAGGCTGGCAGGAGCGACCGATGTCGTTGTTTACCCAGGCACTGACCATCATGAGTATCGGGATGGCCCTGGTGTTCGCCTTCCTGGCGATGGTGATCTGGGGCATGGTGCTGAGCGCCCGCGTCATCCGGCGCTACGAGGCCAACCGGGCCGTGGTCGCGGGGCAACCTGCCGACGTCGACCCGGGCCCCCTTGTCGCGGCCATCGCGGTCGCCGTTGTCGAGCACCCATCCACGCCCTGACCTGAGGCCGGAGGACATTGCCGTGGCCCGTGTGCAGATCACCGAACTGGCGCTCCGGGATGCGCACCAGTCGCTCTTCGCGACCCGGATGGTCACCCGCGACATGCTGCCCGTCGCGGCCCAGCTCGACCGCGTCGGGTTCTGGTCCCTCGAAACCTGGGGCGGCGCTACCTTCGATACCTGCCTGCGCTTCCTCAACGAGGACCCGTGGGAGCGGATCCGGACCCTCAAAGCCGCCATGCCGAAGACCCCCATGCAGATGCTGCTTCGCGGACAGAACCTGTTGGGCTACCGGCACTATGCTGATGACGTGGTGCAGTGTTTCGTCGAGCGGGCCGCCGCCAACGGCGTCGACGTGTTCCGCGTCTTTGACGCCCTCAACGACCCGCGCAATCTGCAGACCAGCATGCAGGCCGTGAAGCAGGCTGGCAAGCACGCCCAGGCGGCCATCAGTTACGCCCTGACCCCGGTCCACACGCTGGACCTCTACGTGGGGCTGGCCCGGGAACTCCGCCAGATGGGTGCCGACTCCATCTGTATTAAGGATATGGCCGGCCTGCTGAAACCCTACGACGCCTTCGAGCTGGTCAAGGCCCTGCGCCAGGCCACCGACCTGCCCATCCACGTCCACTCGCACGCGACCACCGGCATGTCCGTCGCTACCCTCGTCAAGGGGGTCGAGGCCGGCGCCGAGCTCCTCGACACCACCATCTCTTCTCTCGCCATGGGGACCAGTCACTCGCCCACGGAGACCCTCGTCGAGGTCCTGCGCGGCACGTCCTGGGACCCGGGGCTGGACCTGAAACTGCTGGTGGAGATTGCGGCCTATTTCCGCGAGGTCCGCAGGAAGTACCGTGCCTTCGAGTCCTCCTTCCTCGGGGCCGATACGCGCATCCTGGTGGCGCAGGTGCCCGGCGGCATGCTGTCCAACCTCGAGAGTCAGCTCAAGGAGATGAAGCAGTCTGGCAAGATGGACGCCGTGCTGGCGGAGAATGCCGTGGTGCAGAAGGACTTTGGCTATCCGCCCCTGGTCACGCCCACCTCGCAGATTGTCGGCACGCAGGCCGTGTTCAACGTCATCTTCGGCCGCTACGAGAAGCTGACCAGCGAGTCCTGCGATCTCCTGGTGGGCAACTACGGCCGGACGCCGGCGGCGCCCAACCCGGACCTGGTCCAGCGGGCCCTCAAGCAGCTCAAGCTGGTGGCACCCGTCACCGGTCGGCCGGCAGAGGCCCTGCCCAATGAGCTGGGGCGGCTCGAGGAGGAGTTGCGCAAGGCGTCGGGGACGGACGCGGTATCCCGTGAGGATGTCCTGACCTACGCCATGTTCCCGCAGGTGGCCGTGAAGTTCTTCGGCACCCGCGCCAAGGGGCCCGTCAGCTTCGACGCCCCGGCGGCCGAGGCGACCGCCCCCGCCCCCGCGCCAACGCCGGCGGCGGGAGCCCCCGCGCGGAGTGGGGCCTACGCGGTCACCGTGGATGGCAGGGAGTACACTGTACGCACGGCTCCCGATGCGGCGGCGGGGACGTTGGCGGTCACGGTGGCCGGCACGACGTATGCGGTCCGTGTCAGACCGGGGTCCGGCTCGGCCGGCCCGGCGGCGGCCGCCGGGGTGGCGCCCGCGCCGTCGGCAGAGGTCCACAGGGTGCAGGCCCCGATGCCGGGCATGATCGTGCGCCTGGTCCGCGAGGAAGGCAGCCGGATCGCGCCCGGCGAGCCCATCGTGATCATGGAAGCCATGAAGATGCAGGTCGAGATCAAGGCGGCCCAGCCCGGGAGCATCCGCTACCGGGTCAAGGCCGGTGACTCCGTCGAGGGCGACGCCCTGCTGGCGGAGATCCTGTGAGCACACCCCGCGGTCTGCGCGCCGGCGGGCCGGAGCCGTCGGAGGGGCTGCGGCCCTCCAGGCCAGGCATGGGGCCGGCGGATCCCCTGGATGCCACGTTGCACGGGACTACGATGAGCACTTGCACGAGATGGTGGAGCGGGTTGGCCGCCGGGCTGGTCTTTGCCGGCGTGCTGCTGGCCCTGACCGCGCTGCCCGGTACCGCCCTGGCGGAGGAAACGGCGGCCGTCGCCACGGCCCCCGTGGCCACGGAGACCGTCTCGCCGGGACAGGCCTTCATGAGTGTGGTGCGGACCACCGGCCTGTATGACTTCCTCACCGGCGAGGGTTGGAAGCGCCTGGGCATGATCCTGATCGGCGGCGTTCTCCTCTACCTGGGTGCAGCCAAGGGGTTCGAGCCACTGCTGCTGGTTCCCATCGGCTTCGGCACGGTCCTGGTGAATGTGCCCTTTGCGGGCATGGGCAGCGAGCACGGTCTGCTGGGGATGATCTACACCTACGGCATCGCCAACGAGCTTCTGCCGCTGGTGGTCTTCATGGGCATCGGGGCCCTGGCCGACTTCGGGCCGCTGCTGGCCAGTCCGCGCACCGCGATCCTGGGCGCCGCGGCGCAGTTCGGCGTCTTCGGCACGCTCATGGGCGTGGTGGCCCTGAACGTGCTGCCGGGGGTCGACTTCAACATCAAGGAGGCCTGCTCGATCGCTGTCATCGGCGGCGCCGATGGCCCCACCTCGATCTACGTCGCCTCGAAGTTCGCGCCGCACCTCATGGGGTCGATCGCGGTAGCAGCCTACTCCTACATGTCCCTAGTGCCCATCATCCAGCCTCCGATCATGAAGCTCCTGACGACCCCCGAGGAACGTCGTATCCGCATGCGCCAGGTGCGGCCGGTGAGCAAGCTTGAGAAGACTGTCTTTCCGCTGCTGGTGCTGGCCCTGTGCGTCCTGCTGCTGCCTTCTGCCGTGCCGCTCATGGGCTGCTTCGCCTTCGGCAACTTCATCAAGGAGTCCGGGGCCGTCGAACGCCTCACCAAGGCGCTGCAGAACGAGGTGATGAACATCGCCACCATCTTCCTGGGCCTGGGCGTCGGCATGCAGATGTCGGTCGAACGCTTCATGCACATGACGACCCTCGGAATCATCATCCTGGGCCTGCTGGCCTTCGCCCTCGGCACGGCCGGCGGCGTGATCTTCGCCAAGCTGATGAACCTGTTCGACCCTGCCAACCCGGTGAACCCCCTCATCGGGTCTGCCGGGGTCTCGGCCTTCCCCATGGCGGCGCGAGTCTCGAACAAGCTGGGCCTGGAGGCGGATGAGCACAACTTCCTGCTCATGCACGCGCTGGGCGCCAACGTCGCCGGGCAGATCGGCTCCGTGGTCGCCGCTGGCATCATCCTGGCCATCTTCGGGGGGTGAGGCCCTGCGGCGGAAACCGGCACCCGGGGTCGGTTGCCCTACGGGAGGGTGGACGTAGGTCCGCTGCCCTCGGCGGACGCGTCAGGGTAACCCCTCCGTCCCGCCCGCCGCGCTTCAGCCGGCGTTGCCCCGCCCTGCCAGGAGTCCCGGCTTCAGCCGGTCCCCATTCCGCCTCCTATGAGAATCGGCCCTGAAGCAGGGACGATTTCCCTCCCCGCCATGGTCGGGCGGCCAGGGCGCCCGTCGGGGGCTGAAGGCGGCACTCCTGGCGCCAGAGCCATCCCGGCCCCTGACTGAGGGGTCACGCGTCAGGCTGCGCTGTGGTTGTCCTCTCGGCCCGCGGACGCTATCGTGGGGTGTCGTTCGCAGTCGGCGGCTCCGGGCCGCCGCGGTTGGCCGAGGCGCGGGGGTAACCATGGCTTCCGAGACATGGAGGCGTTGGCTCGCAGGCGGCCTGGTCGGCTTGTGGCTGGGGGCTGGCGCGGTCGCCGCAGCCGACGTGCCCCCCAGCCTTCCGCACGCGTCTCCGGTCTCGCTGGATGAGGCGCTGCAGGGGGCCGCGCGAGAGGGCCGCCTGCAGGGGGTCCTGGGGGAGAAGCGCGTTCCGGCCCAGTTCGTGGCAGAGACCCCCGGCGGCGCTCAGGGGGTCTGCCTGTTTCTCGCCCCCGGCGAGCTGCCTGCTGGGGTGACCTTCGTGGCCGCGGCGGACGCCGCGCCACCGGCCCTGGCGGTTACCCGGGATGCGGCGGGTCAGGTGCTCGTCACCGAGGGTGGGCAGCCCGTCCTGCGCTACAACTTCCAGCCCGTGCCCGTGCCGGAAGGGGTCACCGGCCCCTACGCGGTGGCCCGCAGCGACTACATCCATCCCCTCTTCGGGCCGGCTGGGGAGGAATTGACCCGGGACTACAGCAAGGACCACCCCCACCACCGCGGCATCTACTGGGCCTGGCCGGAAGTTTCCTGGAAGGGCGCGATGCACGACCTGCACGCCCTGCAGGGGGTCTTTGCCCGGCCGGAGGCCCTGGTGCGGGCCGAAGGGGGACCGGTTGCGGCGGTGGTCGAGGCGGCGAATCTGTGGGCCTGGGAGGACCGCGAGCCCATCGTCCGCGAGACGGTCCAGATCCGGGCCTTCCGGGCCGCCAACGGTCTGCGCTGCATCGATCTGGGCCTGCGCTTCGAGGCCCTGCAGCCGGGGGTGACCGTCGCCCGGCGCCACCAGGACGCCTATGGCGGCTTGAACGTGCGCTTCTCGCTCCGCGACGGCCAGGCGATCACCAAACACCGCGGGCCCATGCGTTTCCCTGCGCCCCAGTGCTGGGGGGAACTCGCGGGGACCGCCCCGGGTGGCGCGAGCCCCGTGGGTGTGCTCATCCTGCCGCATCCTGGGAACCCCCACTACCCGGAGGATTGGATCGATTACCCCGAGCTGAATTGGCTGCAGCCAGCCTCCCCGTCGGCGGGTACGGCCTTTGCCATCGAGCCCGGCCAGCCCCTCGAACTGCGCTACCGCCTGGTCGTCCGCTGGGGCGAGGGCACTCAGGCGGACCTGCAGGCCGTGTGGCGCAACGTCCAGGAAGGCTGGGCGCCACTCGCGGCGGTCGCCGGCTACCGCTTCGGCCAGGAGACGGCCCCGTTGCGGGCGTGGGAGCAGCGCTTTGCCGGGTGCCCGGCGGAGGACCGGCCAGCCATCGAGGCGGCCCTTCTGGCGCTCCTCGTCGCCCCGGCCAGCAGCCCCGATCTTAAGCGCTGGATCTGCCTCCAGCTCAAGGGCTGCGGTTCGCAGGCAGCGGTCCCGGCTCTAGTGGCCCTCCTAGGCGATGCGGAGCTGGCGGCGAGTGCCGCCGATGCGCTGGAGACGCTCCCCGGGGAGGAGGCCAGTGCGACACTCCGGCAGGCGCTGGCCGGGCTGCCCGTGGAGCGGCAGGCGCAGGGGATCAGCCTGCTGGGCCAGCGGCGCGATCCCCAGGCGGTCCCCCTGCTGGCGCCCCTGCTGGTCAGCGATTCCGCGGAGCTGAGCGCCGGCGCGGCGGCGGCCCTGGGGGCCATCGGCACGCCTGCCAGTGGCGAAGCCCTCTTGCAGGGCCTGAGCACCCGGCCGCCGACGCCGCCCCTGGCTGACGCGGCCCTGGCCTGTGCCGCGCGGCTGGGCGCGGGCCCCGAGGACCAGCGCGCCCTGGGTCTCGCGCTCCTGCGGGCAGTGTCCGCAAAGGCCCCTGCCAGGCATCAGCGGCAGGCAGCCTTCGCCTGGCTGGCGGAGTCTGCCTCCGCCGAAGCCCTGGCGGCGGCCCTGCGCGGGTTGGCTGAGGGCTCGGCGGCGGAGCGCCGGGGGGCGGCGATGGTCCTGCGCCGGTTGTCCGCCGAAGCGGTCAACGTGGCCCTGGCAAGGCAACTGCCGGCCCTGGGCCCGGATGCGGCGCTGGTCGCCATTGAGGTGCTGGCAGCGCGGCCGGGCCCCGGGCTCGCGGCGGCGCTGCTGCCGCGGCTGGAGGATACCCCCTGCGGTGCGGCGGCGGCCCGTGTTCTCGGGCAGGTCGGCGATGCGGCCTGCGTGCCGGCTCTTGCCGCTCTGGCGCTGGCCCACGGCGAGGCGGGCGAGGCTGCCCGCCAGGCGTTGTTCGCGTTGCCGGGGGCCGGGGTGGACGCGGCGCTGCGCGACCTGGCGCGGAGTCCGGAGGCGCCCCTGCGTCGTCTGGCGGCCGAGCTGCTGCCTGCACGCCTTGGCGCGGCCAGCCTCCCAGACATGTTGCTCCTAGCCCGGGATACCGACCCCGCGGTCTCGCGCCGGGCCCTGGACGTCCTTGGCGACCTCGGCGATGCGGCCACGGTGCCGCCGTTGGTGTCTCTGCTCCCTGTCCTGCCTGCGGAGCCGCGGGGTGAGGCCCTCGGGGCACTGGCTCGGATGGCGCGTCGCGGGGGCGATGCAGGTCCCGTCGTCGAGGAGGTCCTGCGCGTGGCCCGTCCCGACCCTGGCCTGTATACGGAGGTGGTCGGCAGCCTGTACGGATTCCCCTGCGAGGGGGCTGTCGTTGCCTTGACCGGGGCCCTCGACGGCACGGACTCGGCCCGGAGTGAGGCGGCCGGCCGGGCCTTGCTCAAGTGGACGGCCATGCCGCCCCCCGCGCTGGCCGAGGCGGTCCGCAGGGCCCTGGCCAGAGCGCCCGGAGAGGCACTCAGGCCCGTGCTCGAGAAGGCCCTCTCCCATCTGGGCCTGCTGGCCGTCCGCAACCTCTGCCAGGGCCGACCGGTGACCTCCTCGCATCCGTGGCAGGGCCCCTGGGGACCCGAGATGGCGGTCGACGGCGTGATCGCCACCACCTCCTACTGGAGCTGCGCCGAATCGCCCTCGGCGCTGACCGTTGACCTGGGCGAGCCTCTTCCCGTCGCTGCCGTAAGAGTTGTCAACTACTGGGATGGAACGCGATACTACCAGTATACGGTGGCCCTCTCCAGCGACGGCACAGCCTGGACCACGGTGGCTGATAGGTCACAGAACACGGTCCCGGCCACGGAGGCCGGCACGATCCACCATTTCGACCTCCAGAGCGCCCGTTTCGTGCGCGTCACCATGCTCCACAACAGCGCCAACCCGGGCATGCATATCGCCGAACTGCAGGCCTTCAGCCAGGTCCCGCCACAGGAGTAGCAGGCCATGCGCGAACCGGTTTCTGCCACGCTTGCCGGCCCCCGGGACGGGACGTCGCGGCGCGCCTTTCTCAAGGCTGCCGGGGCTGTGGCTATGCCGCTGGTGCTGCCGGCGCGGGCCCTCGGGGCCGACGGTGCCGTGGCCCCGAGCAACCGGGTCACTGTCGGCCTGATCGGCTGCGGCGGCCGCATGGGCGGTGTAGCGCCGGCCCTAGCCAACGTGCCGGGGGTCGAGATCCGGGCGGTCTGCGACGTCTTCGATCCCAACCGCGAGCGCTTCCGCCAGCAGTTCAACCTCGGGGCGGCGGACAGTCTCCGAGACTTCCGTGAGCTCCTGGCCCGGGAGGACCTCGACGCCGTTGCCATCGCCACACCGGACCACTGGCACGTCCCTATCGGCATCGCCGCGGTCAAGGCCGGCAAGGACGTCTACTGCGAGAAGCCCCTGAGTAACACCGTGGCCGAGGGCCGCGCCCTGCTGGACGCTGTGACCCGTTACGGCGCCGTCTTCCAGCACGGGACCCAGCTCCACTCCATGGGCGGCGTACGGCGGGCCTGCGAACTGGTCCGCAACGGCCGCCTGGGACAGCTCAAGGAGATCCTCATCGGCTCGCCGCCGGGACGGGCCACGGGCGTGCAGCCGGCGATGCCCGTGCCGGCCGGGCTGGACTACGACCTCTGGCTGGGGCCGGCCCCCTGGGCGCCGTATACCGCCGCCCGCGTGTTCGCCCACGACGGCCTGCCCGGATGGTACTTCGTCAGCGACTACAGCAAGGCCGGCTGGATCGCGGGCTACGGCGTGCATGACCTGGACATCGCCCAATGGGGCCTGGGCCTCGAACGCAGCGGCCCGGTCCGCATCGAGGGCACGGGCGTCTACCCGGCGCAGGGGCTGTTCGACACGGTCCTGACCTTCCGCCTCGAGTTCACCTACGCCAACGGCCTGAAGATCGTCATGACCGATACCGGCCAGAACCGGCACGGGGTCAAGTTCGTCGGCGACGCGGGCTGGGTCTTCACCCGCGGTGAGATCGAGGCGGGACCGCGCAGCCTGCTCAAGGACGAGCCCCGGCCGGGTGAGGCGAGGTTGTACCGCAGTGTGGACCACGCGCAGAACTTCGTGGACTGTGTCCGGTCGCGGCGCGAGACGATCACCCCGGCGGAGATCGCCCACCGGGCGACGAGCACGGCCCTGCTGGGGGGTATCGCCTGCCGTCTGGGTCGGCCCCTACGCTGGGACCCCGAGCAGGAGGCTTTCCCCGACGACGCCGAGGCCAACCGCCTGCTGCGCTGCGCCTGGCGTTCGCCGTGGGTGATGTAGCTCGGAGCGCGGCCCTCGGCGCTCGGAGCGCGGCGCCGCCATGGGGCGTGCCCGGGGCTTCGGTAAGGAGGGTGGTACGATGGGCCGCAGACTGGGTGTCCTGGTACACGGTGCCGGGTGGGTCTCGACGCAGCACACCGAGGCCTTCGGGCGCAACCCGCACACCGAGGTCGTGGCCATCTCGAGCCGCAAGATCGAGAGCGCGCGGCGGCGGGCGGCCGAGGCCGGGCTGGACGTGCCGTGCTTCAGCAGCCTGGAGAAGGCGCTGCGGACCCCCGGCGTCGACATCGTCAGCATCTGCACCCCGCAGCACGTCCATGCCGAGAACGTCCTGGCGGCGGCCGCCGCGGGCAAGCACCTGGTCATCGAGAAGCCCGTGGGCAACAGCCCCGCCGAGCTGCAGGCCATCGAAATCTACGGCGACCGGGGCACGGTCAGGGACAACCGCATCGGGTCACACCGTCTCCCCGGCCAGACCGGCTGGGTCCAGATCCCCACCATCCTCCCCGGCTCCAGCGACGTCACGCACCATCCCTTCCAGGCGCAGATGGATCACTTCGTCGAGTGCGTCCAGCAGGACCGCGGACCGCACTGCAACCTCGAGGACGCGGTCCACACCCACGAGGTCGTGTTCGCGGCCCAGGAGTGTTACCGCACGGGCAGACCGGTACGGCTGCCGCTGGGCTGAACCGGACCGGGACCGGCAGTCGGGTCGGGTGCCGCACGGGGGGTTGCCGTACGTCCGCCGGCCTCGGCGGACAGGGCAACCGCCAGCGGTTGCCGGGGGACGTCCGCCGAGGGGCCGCTGGACTGCTCCCCGCTACGCATTCCGTCGTGGCCATACGGCCAGCACGAAGGCGCCCCAGGTGAGGGCAGCCAAGGCCGAGACGACGACCTCCACCGTGGTGAACGACAGGTGCAGGGGACGGGTGGCGATGGCCAGCCCGTCCATGAGCGAGTGCAGGACGACGACCAGCCCCACCAGCCACGGGCGCTTCGACCATAGCGCCAGGGCCACCAGCCCGGCTGAGTAGACATGGAACACCGAGACACTGGTCCGTTCCCAGACGCTCAGGAAGCCCAGCGCCGCCGTTGCCCAGGCGACGGGAGTGTAGAGGATGGCGATCTCGTAGACCGTGAACCCCAGCCCCACCAGCAGCCCGTAGCGGGCCTGGTCGTAACGCGTCGGGGCAGGGCGGACCTTCAGCAAGAGCACGATGGCCGCCCACTTGCCGAGGGTCTGAGCCAGGGCGCATACCGGCCCGCCGATCAGGCCATGGGCCCACGACAGGTTCACCACCCCGCCCCCCCACAGGACCAGCGGACCGAGGACCAGGTTCTGGAGCCCCAGCCCGACCGAGACAGCGACCAGGCCATACGAGGCGAGGGGCATCTCACGGTAGTCCAGCCACCTGAAGCAGGGGTTCGGGAGGATGGCGGCGAACGCTGCCACCCAGGCCAGCAACCATAGCAGCGGCGTGCTCGGGTTGCCCGCAGTGGCCGTCGCGTGGGCGGCGATCGGGACCACGAAAAGGCCCCCCAGCAGGGTCACGGAGACCCAGCCAAGAGTGGGCACCACCCGCGGGTTGCCGAAGTTCAGCGCCAGCCCGAGCTTGCAGGGCAAGGGCACCCAGACCCGCGCGTCATCGGGGTCGATGCAGAGCAGGCCCATGACCCAGTGTGACGTGCCCTTACCCATCGGCCGACTCCTCTGCCGCCCTGGCGACCGGCGCGCCCTGGTTGAACCCCTACGAGTCGTGCACTAACATAACGCCCGGGAGCGGTGCACTGCGTACCTCGGCCGCGCGTAGGGGGGCGCGAGGTTGAGCGTGGAGGCTGGCGATGACGACCATGGAGAGGGTGGCGCGGGCCAGGGCCATCGCCGCGCACGGCGGGGTCGAGAAGGCGGTGCGCGCCGGCGCCACGGCCCAGTTCCAGGACCTCTCCGTCTCCGAGGCCATTGTCATCGGGCTGCTGAACCAGGGCGTCACCACCTACATCGGTGTCTTCGGCCACGGCAGCACCGACATCGCGGAGGTCCTCCGCGTCTATGAGGCCGCAGGGCTGGTGCGGACACTGAGCGTGCGCCACGAGACCGAAGCGGCTCACGCCGCCACCGCCCTCCGGCTCCTCAGCGGACGCAAGGCGGCGGTCATCACCAGCATCGGCCCCGGGGCCATGCACGCCTTCGCCGGATCGCTGGCCGCCGCCTCCAACGGGGTGGGCGTATACCATATATATGGGGACGAGACGACCCACGACGAGGGCTTCAACATGCAGCAGATTCCCCGGGATGAGCAGGGGCTCTTCCTGAAGCTCTGCGGGGTCATGGGGAATGCCTACGCGCTATATGAACCCCAGTCTGTTTTCGCGGCTTTGCGGCGCGGTGCTGCGCACGTGGGGGGGCCTGGCTTCTCGGGTCCCTTCTACCTCCTGGCGCCGATGAACGTGCAGCCCGTGGTGTTGCCGGGGTGCAACCTGCTGGAGTTCCCGGGGCCGTTCACGGCGCCGGCGACCATGGCGGCCGACGCGGCGGTGTTTGGGGAGGCCACCCGGCTGGCGCTGGCGTCCCGGCGGACGGTCATCAAGATCGGCAACGGGGCCCGGGGGTGCGGCCGGGAACTCGTCGAACTGGCCCGCCGCCTGGATGCGGTCATTGTCTCGGGGCCTTCGAGCGCCGGTATCGTCCCGTACTCGGACCCCCGCTACCTCTCCATCGGTGGCTCCAAAGGGTCCCTGTGCGGCAACTTCGCCCTGAACGAGGCCGATCTGGCGATCGTGGTCGGCGCCCGGGCGGTATGCCAGTGGGACTGTTCCGGGACCGCCTGGAAGAAGGCTGAGCACCTCATCAACCTGAACTGTGAAGCCCAGCATGCCGGCCACTACAACCGGTCACTGCCCATCCTCGGCGATGCCAAGGCGAACCTTGCCGCCTGGCTGCACCAGCTTGCCGAGGCCGGAGTCGGGCCCGCCGCCGCCGATTCGGAGTGGTTCCGGACGTGCGCTGCCAAGCGGCGCGAGTGGGAGGCGTTCAAGCAGGCACGCTACGACCGGCCCGTGCTGCCGGACGCTGTCTGGGGCCGCGAGGTGCTGACCCAGCCCGCTGCCATCCGCACCGCGGTCGCCTTTGCGGACGCCCTGGGCGCCGTGAAGTTCTTCGACGCCGGTGACGTGCAGGCCAACGGCTTCCAGATCGTCGAGGACGAACGCGAGGGGCAGACTATCACCGACACCGGCGCCTCCTACATGGGCTTCGCGGTCTCCGCGCTCCTCTGCGGCAGCCTCATGGAGCGGGCCCCCTACCTCATCGCCTTCTCGGGCGACGGCAGTTTCACCATGAATCCACAGATCCTGATCGACGGCGTCGAGCACGGCGTCAGGGGAGCCATCCTGGTGTTCGACAACCGGCGGATGGCCGCCATCACCGGCCTGCAGATAGCCCAGTACCAGGCCGAGTACAGGACCGGCGACCGGGTCGAGGTCGACTACGTCGCCTGGGCCCATGCCGTGCGTGGGGTCAAGGGCATCTTCGGCGGGACCTCGGTGGACGAGCTTCGCCACGCCTTGGAGCAGGCTGCCGAGTACCCCGGGCTCTCACTGGTCCACGTGCCGGTGTACTGCGGCCCGGACGAACTGGGTGGCATGGGCGTGTTCGGTGACTGGAACGTCGGCAACTGGTGCCAGCGGGTCCAGGCCGAACACCATCGCCTGGGGTTGTAGGCGGGGACGCATGGCCAGCGCAACCCGCCGTGCGGTTGCGCTGGAGCGCGGGTCCTCCGCAGCCCGCGGCGCGGTTCTGCTGGAGGGCGGGTCCTCCGCACCCCGCCGTGCGGTTGCGCTGGAGCGCGGGTCCTCCGCAACCCGCGGCGCGGATACGGCGATCCGCGCCTCCAGGTCGGATCCGTCGGGGTCCACGGTCTGGGGCGAAGTCCCGTAAGGAGGCAGAATGGCCGGCGAGCAACCCAAGGGCATCGAAGGATCCCTCACCAGCTACGCTGACCCGGGGTTCAGCCGCTACATGCGGCGCGCCTTCCTGGCGGCGGTGGGCCTTGACGCGACCGACCTGGCGCGGCCCGTGGTCGGCATCGTCGACACCAGCTCCGATTACAACACCTGCCACCGTCATATGCCGGAGATGGTGACGGCGGTCAAACGGGGCGTCCTGGAGGCCGGCGGGCTGCCGTTCGCCTTCCCGACCATTTCGCTGCACGAGATCCTGACCTCGCCGACCACGATGCTATTCCGCAATCTGCAGGCCATGGACACCGAGGAGATGATCCGGGCCCAGCCGATGGATGCCGTGGTCCTGCTGGGGGGGTGCGACAAGACGGTGCCCGCGCAGCTCATGGCCGCGGTCTCCGCCGACATCCCGGCCATTCAGGTGGTGGCCGGGCCTATGCTGGCGGGGAGCTGGCGCGGCCAGCGGCTCGGGGCCTGCACCGACTGCCGGCGACTGTGGGCGGCCTCCCGCGCCGGCACTCTCGGCGCCGCGGAACTCGCGGAGGCCGAGGGCGAGCTGTGCGCCACCGGCGGGACCTGCATGGTCATGGGAACGGCATCCACCATGGCCTGCGTCACCGAGGCCCTTGGGCTCATGCTCCCCGGCGGCGCCACGCCACCACACCCCTCGGGCCAGCGCCTGCGCCAGTGCGTTGCCTCGGGGCGCCGGGCTGTGGAGATGGCCCGGGAGGGCCTGCGCCCGAGCCAGGTGCTGAGCTCGGCCTCGTTCCGCAATGCCCTGATCGTGCTGATGGCGCTGAGCGGCTCCACCAACGCCGTGGTGCACCTGCTGGCGGTGGCGCGCCGGGCCGGCATTGGGCTAAGCCTCGACGACGTCCAGGAGGTGGCCCAGCGCGTGCCGGTGCTGGTGGACTGCAAGCCGGCCGGGGCGATGTACCTGGAGGACTTCCACCACGCCGGGGGTATGCCGGTCCTGCTCAAGGTCCTGGAGCCGCTGCTGGACCTGACCGCGCGGACGGTCACGGGGCAGTCGTTGGGGGAATCCCTGGCCGCGGTGCCGGAGCCAGGGCCCTGGCAGCACGTGGTCCGCACCCTCGAGGCCCCCTTGCGGCCGGCGCCCGCCATGGCCGTGCTCAGGGGCTCCCTGGCCCCCGACGGGGCGGTGATCAAGGCTGCGGCGGCCACTCCCGAGCTGTTGACGCACCGGGGTCTGGCGGCGGTCTTCGAGGGCCCTGACGACGCGGTTCGGCGCCTCGATGACCCCAGCCTGGCCCTGACCCGCGACCACGTCCTCGTGCTGCGCAACGCCGGGCCCGTGGCGGCCGGCATGCCCGAGGCCGGGTCGCTGCCCATCCCCCGTTACCTGGCCCAGCAGGGCGTGAAGGATATGGTCCGCGTCTCCGATGCCCGCATGAGCGGCACGGCCTATGGCGCGGTCGTCCTGCACGTGGCGCCCGAGGCAGCGGTCGGCGGGCCCCTGGCCCTGGTGCGCGATGGCGACCTCATTGAGTTGGACACGCCTCGAGGCCGCATCGATCTGTGCGTCGAGCCCGAGGAACTGGCGCGGCGTCGAGCGGCCTTTGTCCCGCCGGCGTTGCCGGCGCGCGGTTGGCGCCGGCTCTACGCGCAGCATGTCCTCCAGGCCAACCAGGGGGCTGACCTCGATTTCCTGGTGCCGCCCAGGCCGTGAAGCGTCCAAGGTAAGGAGAGCGCGATCATGTCCGTTGCCCGAGAGCTGTATATCGACGGCCAGTGGGTTGCCGCCGCCGATGGCGAGCGCATGGATGTCGTCGATCCGGCCACGGAGGCCGTCGTGGATTCGGTGCCCGTGGCGACCCCGGCCGACGTGGAGCGGGCCTTGGCGGCCGCCGAGCGTGCCTGGCGCCAGTGGCGCGAGGTCGACGCCTGGAGCCGCAGCGCCGTCCTGCGCCGAGCCGCGGCCCTGACACGCGAGCGGGTGGCGACCCTGGCCACAGTCCTGACCGAGGAGGTGGGCAAGCCGCTGGCCGAGGCGGAAGGCGAGCTGCGGGCCGCCGCGGACCAGTTCGACTGGTATGCGGATGAGGCCCGGCGAGTCTACGGCCGGGTCGTCCAGGCCCATTCCCAGGAGCACCGTATCCTGGTGCTGCGCCAGCCCATCGGGCCCGTCGCCGCTTTCAGCCCCTGGAACTTCCCGGCCCTGTTGTCCGTGCGCAAGATCGCGCCGGCGGTGGCCACGGGCTGTTCCATCATTGTGAAGCCCTCGCGCGAGGCGCCGCGCACGGTGCTCGAACTGGCCCGGGTCTGCGCCGATGCCGGGGTGCCCGCGGGGGTCGTGAACGTGGTGACCGGCGACTCCGGCGCCATCAGTCGGCAGTTGGTGCTTTCAGAGGTGATCCGGAAGGTCTCCCTCACCGGCTCGGTCCCGGTGGGCCGGGAGATCCTGCGTCTGTGCGCGGAGCAGATCAAGCCGGCGTCGATGGAGCTGGGCGGGCACTCGCCGGTGCTGGTGTTTGCCGACGCGGACGTGGCCCGTGCGGCCGAGGTCTGCGCCCGGGGCAAGTTCCGCAACTGCGGCCAAGTCTGCATTGCCGCCAGCCGGTTCTTCGTCCAGGAGCCGGTCCTGAAGGCCTTTACGGCGCGCTTCGTCGAGGTCACGCGGTCCCTCCGCATCGGCGATGGCCGGGCTCCCGGCACCGAGGTCGGGCCGTTGGCCAACGCCCGGCGCGTGGCGGCGACCGAGGCGCTCATCGGCGATGCGGTCAGCAAGGGCGCGACCCTGTGCTGCGGTGGGCATCGGCCGGCCGGCTTTGCAAAGGGCTTCTTCTTCGCGCCCACCGTGCTCGGCAACGTCAGCGCCGAGATGCTGGTGATGCGCGAGGAGCCGTTTGCACCCATTGCCCCCATCACGGCCTTCTCCGGTCTCGAGGACGGCCTGCGCGCTGCCAACGCCACGCGCTTCGGTCTGGCCGCCTACGTGTTCACCGGGAATACGCGTACTGCCTTCCTGGCGGCCGAGGGGCTCGAGGCGGGGATGGTCGGGGTGAACAACCTGGCCATCGCCACCGCCGAGGCGCCCTTCGGCGGCATCAAGGAGTCCGGCTACGGCCGCGAGGGCGGCAGCGAGGGCGTCGAGGCCTACACGACGGTGAAGTACGTCAACCTGAAGCTGTGATGGCGTCGCCGGGGGATACCCATCTCACGGCGGCAGCAGGGCCCAGGTGCGGGCGCCGACGTCGGCCGCGTGTTCGCCCCGCGCGTCCGTGACGGTGAGGCGGCGGGCGGGCCCTTCGTTCCAGAGCAGGTACCGGGTCGGGCCCGCCGCAGGCTCGATCCGGGAGGCATGCACCTCCGGCAGATCGGGCATGACCTGCAGCCGCGCGGCTCCCAGCCAGGTGACCAGGCGGGCGTACACCTCGCGCAGCGGCACGTCGTTCTCCGCCTCGAGCTCCAGCGGCGCCCCGACGAAGAGCACCCGGCCCTTGCCGAGGTTGTGCGCGAACACGACCGCCGAGAGCGCGGTTGCGGTGACCGTCTCGAAGTCCCCTGAGGGATGACACTGGAACTGTGGAAAAGCTTCAACGGAAGGTACTTGCGTTGTAGAACCAACGACCTGCAGCGGGGGTCCCGCGGAGCGGTTGCGGACCCCGCAGAGGCGGGCCAGGCGGTTGGCGACAGGCTGGCGGAGGCGGTTGTACTGCACGTCGCCGGTCACGGCCAGGACGCCGCCCTCCTCGACGAACCGCACCAGCTCCCCGAAGGGCTCCTCCTCGAGGACGTAGGGGATCGGCGCCAGGATGCGCTTGACCGCGGGCGGCCGTTGCGCCAGGCTGACATCGGCGATGACGGTGAAGGGCACGTGGAGGCCGAGAAGGGTATCGAGGCAGCGGGTGACACCCCGGATGGCCGTCTGGCGGCCGCCGCCCAGCAGGTGCTCGGTCGGCAGCAGCACCGCCAGGTCCGGTAGGGAGGTACCGGGCTCGACGGCGCCCAAGGTGGCGGCCATGGCGGCCATGCGGGCGGCGACAGGCCGCGGCACGTTGTCGGCATGCACCTGGCCGAAGGGGAAGATGCCTTCCATGGGATCGCGCCAGTGCCAGGAGCAGGCGAAGGACGCGCCCATGCCGAAGGCGTGCGCCACGATGGACTCATGGCGGTGGGTGTAGGTGGCTTCGTCCTCGTAGAGGTCGCCGAAGCCGGGGTGGTTCCGGGCACCGAACTCGCCCAGGCTCAGCGGTGCTCCGAGGAGGCGCTGGTCGATCCAGGCGAGCTGGGCCGGGAACTCGTCGACGCGGCCGTAGTAGTGGCGGTTGGAGAAGTCCTGGCCCAGGCCGCCGCGGTGGGGTGCGACCAGGTTGCCGGCCCAGCCGTGCCCCGGCAGGTAACCGACCGATACCAGGCGCGAAGGGTCAGCCTGCTTGGCGGCGGCCATCAGGGGCTGCCACCAGCCGCGGTGGTGCTCCAGGAGCCAGCGGAAGAGGTCCGCGGTAGGCTGGTCGGCCCAGTCGTCCGTGGGCGAGGGCAGGGGAATAGCCCCGAGGGTTTCGGCGGGCGCGCGGGGCCCCCAGGCCGCCCGCAGGGCCGCCTCGCTGCCGTAGGTTCGGCGGAGGAAGTCGTTCCAGCCTTCGGCAACGCCCGGGAGCTCGCTCGAGACCGCGGGCTCATTGCACAGGTCGATGAAGACATTGGGCACGCCGCGGTAGCGTTCGGCGATCTCACGGGCCTGGGTCGCCCAGCGCGCCTGGTCCTTCTCCCAGGGGCCCAGGTTGGGGGTATGGAACACGGCGATGTCGTGCCGGGCAGCCAGCGCGATCTGGGCATCCGCCAGGCGCTTCTGCGGTTCGGTATCCAGGCGCAGGAACGAGCGGGTGACGTGGAAGCCGAGTCTCTGCATCTGCTCGGCGTCCCGCTGGAGCTGCAGCGGCGAACGGGCGGTGACCGAGTCCACCTGGCCCCACCACCACTGGCTGCCCACGAGGAAGCGGCGCTGGCCACGGAACGTGATGTAGGGTCCATCCCGGCCCAGCGCCGGGCCCTGCGCCAGGTCTTCCGCGCGCCACACCACCACGCCGTTGTCGATGGCGTCCATGGCCTTGCCGTCGCGCACCAGCTCGAAGCGCAGCGGGATGAAGGGCTTGTCGGCCGTGACCGGCGCCTGCCACTGGCAGACCGTCTGGTCGCCAGCTCCCAGGCTGACCGCGGCCGATCCCGCCACCTGGCCGTCGACCCGGACCCGTGCCTCGCCTTGGAAGCCCTTGGCACCGAGGGCCGCCACCGTGCAGCGCAGGGCCATGCTCTCACCCGGGCGGTAGCAGGCGAACTCCGCGTCCGCGGTGTGCAGGAAGACCCGCTCCAACAGCCGGTCGACGATGGCGGGGAGGTACGGATTCAGAGGCTGCCCCCGACCGAACAGGTCCCGGTTCTCAACGCCGCAGAAGGCCCACGCCGAGCGCGCGAACGTGCCGTTGTAGTGGAACGCCAGCGCGAGCGCCGCCCCGCGCGGATTGCCGGCCGCGTCGAACGATTCAAGCAGCGGCACGCGGCGGCAACGGTTGGCCGCGAAGCCATGGCCGTTGGGCCCCAGCATGCAGACCGCCGCCAGGCCCTGCACCTCGGCGGCGATGGCGAGGTCTGCCGGCAGAGCCCACTGGTCGGCCGCCGCCCGCAGCCCGGCGACGTTCGCCAGCCGGTGGGACGGGTCGAACACCCCGAGCTGGTCGGGTTCGGGCCGCATGCAGTCCTCGATGCGACCGAAATGGGTGTTGATGCGGGGCGGCTGGACGCGCAGGGCAGCGTAGGGGTCATCTTCGAGGCGGACCCAGTCGATGTCCACCGCCAGCGGCGCGCCGTCGCGTTCGGATTGGACGGAGAAGCCGAACATCATGCCGGCGGCCTGTTCCGGGTGGAAGCGGTCATCGCGACCGCCGCGGCCCACGGAGGGGTTGTCATGCCAGTACTGGAGGTCCCCAGCGGCGATGGCAAGCTCCTGCCAGTCGGCGGAGAGCGTCAGCAGGGCCTGCCAGCGGGACTGGTCCTTCTCGGTCCACTCCACGATGAGGTGCGTGTCCGCGCGGTCGGCCCGAGCCCGGATCCGTGTGCGAGACCAGCCCGCGGCCAGGCCCATGGGGTCCACCTCCAGGCGCCAGGTGGCCCACTGTCGCAGGGCTCGCGTGGCCAGCCGCAGGGCTCCGCCCTCGGCTCCCGGGCAGGCGATGACGCCGACCTCCAGGTCGTGGAGGCCGTTGCCCGCCGGGGCCACCGGCCGCAGTTCGGCGAACTCCGCCAGCGGGCGGGAGAATGAGCCCCTGCCTTCGGGCAGGCGGTCCGGTGCGAGCCACTGGCCGTCGGCCTTCACCAGCGGTCGGTCGAAGGCATAGCCTCCCACCGAGAGGAAACAGCCCCCCGATGCAAGGTAGCCGAGCAGCGCCTCGTGAGCGCTTGCCGGAAACGCCTCGCCGCAGGGCAGCATGAGCACGTCGAAGACACTTGCGGACAGGATCTCAGGGTTGGCTAGTTGGTCCGCCTGGAGGCGGGTGACGCGGTAGCCTGCCGGGGCCAGGGCGACCGCCAGTTCCTCGGGGCCGGTGGCAGCCCCCTGGCACGGGAGTACCTCGGCCAACAGGGCCACGTTGCGGCCTGCCTCGCGCGTCCAGCCGGCGGCCTGCAGGAAGGCTGTGGCCTCATCGCGCCAGCGCAGGTCCTGGGCCCGGGCCCGGGTGTCGGCTGGCGAGGGAGCGTAGTCCGAGGGGGTGGTGCCGACCTCCAGTTGCACCGCGTCGAAATAGGCGGTGCCATGGCCGTGCAGGACGAGGATGGCCTTCAGGGTGGACGCCCCCGGCGGCGGCTTGGCCGTGGTGGCGAGTCGTGTCCAGGCGGTGTCGCCGCGCAGGGGTTGCGGGCTGTCCTGCCAGGAGATGCGCTTGCCGTCGGCGCCGAAGAAGTTCAGCGAGACGTAAGCGCCATGGCCGTCGACGACGCCTTCCGCGCGTGCCTGGGCGCTGAGGGTCAGGGCCTCGACCCGGGGGACGGGCAACTCCTGGGAGAACAAGTACCAGTTCAGTTCGGCTGCCGGGTTGGCCGTGAGCCGGACGGCCCACTGGCCCTCTGCCGGGGCCTCGGCCACCCGTTCGGCGGCTACCCCGCTGGCCTCCGGCGGCTGCCAGGGCCGCAGGCCGCCGCCCCGGCCGCTCTCGAAGCCCGAGTTTCGCAACCGGTTCTCAGCGCGGCACAGGCTCATGGCGACGAGGACGAACGCCGCATAGGCGTAGCGCATCGGGCATCTCCGGTCTGTTGCACTCCGGCTGCACGCCCGCATAGTATTGGTGGAGATGGCCAAACGCAACCCGCTCGCGCCCATGGCCGGTACCCTATGGGCGGCCTGGCGCTCCAGCGGCCTCGGAGGGCGAGCGGTCCAGGCGCGAGTGCCCCCACCAGGCGCGCCGCCGGCGCCCAAGAGGTCGCCGCTACGCCGGTCAGTCAGGTGGATTGCCGTGCAGGGTGTCGTGGCATAGTGTATAGATCATATGCGTACGGCAGCGTGCTGAGCAGGGGGGCCTCCGTACCAGCGCGCCATTGACTGGCCGCACCGGGGTGACGCTCCCGGGCCAAGTACCCCACTGCGCGGACTGCCCATGAGGTGTACCATGCCCACTCCAGCGAAGCTCTGCCTCAAACCGCCAAGAGCTCCCAGCGGCCTGGAGGCCGGGATCTCCGCATCCCGGCGGCGGGTTACGGGGAACCCGCCCTCCAGGCGTTCCTGGCGTGGCCGGGAGCTTGCCTCGACGGTAATGATGTTGCCTCACCGAGCGCAGCTAGTGACGGCCGAGACGCCGAGGGCCGGTTCGCTCCGGAGCGACTCTCGTTTGCCGGGAGTGGTCGCGACGGCAGCGCTGCTGTTGCTGGTGCTCCTGTTGCCTGCCGCGCAGACCTCTGGCGCCGTGGTCTTCACGACCGATACCACGGTTGCCGGGACGGACCTCACCTACGACGGCCAGGACATCACGGTCCAGGGGTGTGTCCTGACGGTCTCCGGGCAGCACCAGTTCGCGTCCCTCGCCGTCGTGTCCAACGGCACCGTCACCCATCCTGCCTTTACGGACACCGAGGTCCACTCCCTCGACCTGGTCATCAGCGGCGCGCTGACCATCGAGGCGGGCTCGGCGGTTGACGTCTCCGGGCGGGGCTACATCGGCGACCGCACGGTCGGCAACACGACCGAGGGCGCCTCGACGGGACACAGCGGTGGCAGCTATGGCGGGCTCGGGTACCCGGCCCCGGCGGGCAGCGGTGTTCCGAACCGGACCTATGGCGACTTCCGGGATCCGCAGCACCCCGGTGCCGGGGGCGGGGGCGCGGAGCCAGGCTATGGCACAGGCGGCGGCCTGGTGCGCCTCGTGGCGGGCAGCCTGGTTCTGGACGGGGCCATCCGCGCCGATGGGCGCGGTGCCTTGGGCGGCGACCGTCCCGGCGGTGCCGGTGGCGGCATCCGGCTGGACGTCGGGACGCTCTCAGGGGCGGGCTCCATCTCGGCCAACGGCGGCAATGCCACCTGGGACTCCGGCAGCGGCGGCGGCGGCCGCATTGCGATCTACTATGATACGGTCACGACCTTCGACCTGCTGGCCAACGTCACGGCCCACGGCGGCCTCAACGGCGGTGCCCATGGGGGTGGTGTGGGCACGGTCTACCTGCACCCGAACGGCGGCGCGGAGACATTGCGGCTGGTCAGTCACGGCGTCCCGAACCACTCCTGGACGCCGCTGGGGTTGCCGGGTGACAGCACCTTCGCGGTGGCGAACCTGGTGCTGTCTGGCGCCGGGGTGGTAGCCGCTACGGAGCACCAGATGCCGATCCAGGCGGAGCGCCTCGACATCCTGTCGGGGGCGATGCTGACTCATCAGCCAACCACCCTCGACACCGAGTATTGGCTTGACCTTCAGGTCGAGGGGACGCTGACCCTCGATGCGGCCTCCACCATTGACGTCTCCGAGCGCGGTTATCTCTGCACCCGCACCGTGGGCAACGTGCCCGTGGCGGCGGGCGTGGGACGGAGCGGTGGCAGCTACGGCGGCCTCGGTTTCGTGCCGGCGGACTCCGGCCCGATGTGGACCTACGGCGACTTCCGCGATCCCCAATACCCCGGCTCGGGCGCCAGTGTGCTGGGCTTCGGGGGCGTGGGCGGCGTCGGTGGCGGGCTGGTGCGCATCACGGCGGCCGGCGCCGTCATCGATGGCAGCATCCTCGCCAATGGCGGCGCGGCCAGTGGCGGCAATGTCCCCGGGGGGGCCGGCGGCGGGGTGCTCCTGCGCGTCGGCGCCCTCAGCAGTGCCGGCTCGGGCCGCATCTCGGCCAACGGTGGCGATGCCACCTGGGACTCCGGCAGCGGCGGCGGCGGCCGCATCGCGGTCTACTACGACACGGTGACGGGCTTTGACCTGCTGGAGAAGGTGACTGCCCACGGCGGCCGTAACGAGACCCTTCATGGCGGGGCGGTGGGCACCGTCTACCTGCACCCCAACGGCGGCGCGGCGGTGCTGCGGCTGGTGAGCCACGGGGCGGTGACGAGCTCCTGGACACCACTGGGGTTGGCGGGGGATACGGAGTTCGCGGTGGCGACGCTGGTCATGTCGGGGGCCGGCGTGGTGGCCGCACCCGAGCATGAGATGCCTATCCAGGTGGACCAGTTCGACATCCTGGGCGGGGCCATGCTGACGCACCGGGAGACCACCGCCGACCAGGTCTACACGCTGGCGGTGAGTGTGACCGGGGCCCTGAGCCTGGACGCGGCGTCCACCATCCAGGTCTCCGAGCGTGGCTACCTGTGCACCCGCACCGTGGGTAACACGCCGGTGGCGGCGGGGGTCGGGCGGAGCGGCGGCAGCTATGGCGGCTTGGGCTTTGTGCCCGAGAACTCCAGCCCGATGTGGACTTACGGCGACTTCCGCGATCCCCAGTACCCCGGCTCCGGCGCCAGTGTGCTGGGCTTCGGGGGCGTCGGGGGCGTCGGGGGTGGCCTGGTGCGCATCACGGCGGCTGCCGCCACCCTCGATGGCAGCATCCTGGCCAACGGCGGCGGGGCCCATGGCGGGAATGTCCCTGGGGGTGCCGGCGGCGGCGTGTTGCTGCGCGTCGGTGCTCTCAGCAGTTCCGGCTCGGGCCGCATCTCGGCCAACGGCGGCAATGCCACCTGGGACTCCGGCAGCGGCGGCGGCGGCCGCATCGCGGTCCACTACGACACGGTCGCCGGCTTCGACCTGCTGGGCAGGGTCAGCGCCCATGGCGGAGCCAATGAGAGCGCCCACGGCGGGGCGGTGGGTACCGTTTACCTGCAGCAGGGCACCGGCGCGGGTGTGCTGAGGCTGGTGAGCCACGGGGTCGTGACGGGCTCCTGGACCCCCTTGGGGCAGGCTGGCGACACTGAGGTCCAGGTAGGCCACCTTCTGCTCGATGGCGCCGGGGTCATGGCGGCGGCGGAGCACGACATGCCCATCTCTGCCGATCGCGTAGACCTTCTGGGCGGCGCACTGCTCACCCATCAGGCGGCCACTGCGGCGCAGGAATACGCCCTGCGCCTTTCGGTGGCGGGCGCCCTGACCATCGACAGTACCTCCCGGATCGACGTCTCCGGTCGCGGCTACCTGCCGGGGCGCGCCCTGGGCAACACCACGGTCGGGGCAGCGACCGGACGGGCAGGGGGCAGCTACGGTGGTCTGGGCGGCTACGAGGTGGGTCCGGCCGGCGTCCCCAATGCTGTCTACGGTGACTTTCGTAACCCGAGCGGACCGGGCTCTGGAGGGGGCGCTCAGTACGCTGGGGCCGGCGCCGGCGGCGGCCTGGTCCGCATCGCGGCCGACACTCTGACCCTCGACGGCTCGCTCCTCGCCAATGGGGTGGCCGGCACCTCGGACCGGCCCGGCGGCAGTGGCGGCGGCATCGATGTGCGTGTCACCACCCTTTCCGGCAGCGGCACATGCGCTGCCAACGGCGGGGACTCCAGTTCGAACTCCGGGGCTGGCGGCGGCGGCCGCATTGCGGTTCACTACGCCGATGCGACCGCGTTCACCGGCTTTGCCGCGGCGACGGCGGCGGCGGGCACCGGCGGCCAGCCAGCAGAGAACGGCACGGTGTTCTTCGACAACACGACAGCCGCCCACGATGAGGTGGTAGTCTACCATTCACTGGCGCTACCGGAAGGCGCCAACGATACCTTCGCCTCGATCACGGTCCGCGATGGCGCCGCCCTGACCCTCGGTGGCGGGTCGGTGATCACGGTCCTCGGGGCCCTGCGGCTCGAGGGCAACGCGGCGCTGATCTGCCGGGGCCGGAACGCCGCCGGCCAGGTCGGCGGCGAGTGGGCTGGGCAGGGCGTTGAGATCAGGGCCGGCGAGGTCAGCGTGGCCGCGGGGGCCCTGATCTCCGCTGACGGACAGGGCTACACGTCGGTGCCCGCCGCGCCGGGCAACGGCCCTGGCGGCGGCTGGGGCGCCTGGGGCACTATCGGCCACGGCGCCGGCCATGGTGGGGCCGGTGGCGGACAGGCGGTCGGTTACGGCCTGACGTACGGTTCGGCAGAAGAGCCTGTCGACCTGGGGTCGGCCGGGGGCGGCCTCCAGGACGGCGGCCTGGGCGGTGCGGGCGGCGGCGCCGTCCGGCTCGTCGTCACGGGGACCCTGACCCTGGACGGCAGGGTCAGCGCCAATGCCACGGCGCCCAGCGGCTCCTGGTATCCCGGCGGCGGGGCTGGCGGCTCCATCTGGGTCACCACCGGCACGCTGACGGGCGGCGGGGTGCTGCAGGCCAATGGCACTGCGGGCGGCCTCCACACCACCGGCGGCGGCGGCGGCGGCGGCCGCATCGCGGTGTACTACGGCGAGGACGGCGGTTTCATCGGCTTCGCGACGGCTTCGGCGGCGCCGGGCAGCGGCGGCGCCGGGAACCAGCAGCCCGGCACCATCGCCTTCTTCCGTACGGAAGGGAGCGCGAACCACCTCTTCGTCTACCAGGGCTACGTCATTCCCGAGGAGTCCAGCCCGTCCTATGCGGCTCTTACCGTGGGGAATGGCGGGACGCTCAGCATCGGGGGTGGCTCGACGATCACGGTAGAGGGTCTGCTCCACGTCACCGGCAACTCGACGGTGCTCTGCCAGAGCCAGCACGGGACCGGCCGGGTGGACGGCCAGTGGGCGGGCCGCGGAGTCGAGATCTGCGCCGGCGACATCACCATCGACAGCGGCTCGACCCTCAGCGCTGACGAGCAGGGCTACGCCCCCGCTCCGGCAGCGCCCGGCAACGGCCCTGGCGCGGGCTGGGGAACCAATGGCACCATCGCCCGAGGCGCGGGACACGGTGGCCACGGCGGGTGCGAGGTGGCCGGCTATGGCGAGACCTACGGGTCGGCGGTCTTCCCACTGGACCCCGGCTCAGCGGGCGGCGGTTGCGCCGATGGCGGTCTCGGCGGCCCGGGCGGTGGGGCCATCCTGCTGCAGGTCGCCGACACCCTCACCGTGGATGGCACACTCAGCGCCAACGCCGGGCCCGTGAGTGTCGCCTGGTACCCGGGCGGCGGGGCTGGGGGCTCGATCTGCGTCAACGCCAAGGCGGTGGTCGGGACGGGGACCGTGAGCGCCAATGGCAGTGCCGGCGGCGTCTACTTCCATGTCAAGCACGCCGGCAAGGGCGGCGGCGGCCGGGTGGCCTTGCACTGGTGGGACCGCATGACGCTCCCCGAGAGCCAGATCACGGTCGACCCGGGCGACGATGGCAATCCCTCCTGGCCGGCTGAGGCCGGCAGCCGGGTCCTCTCGAATACCCCCCAGTTCCTGGTGCTGCAGCCTGACCGGAGCCAGGCCCACGACGTCGAGGGGGTTCGCTGGGTCGCGCTGGCTACCGAGGTCAGCGCTCTGTCCGTCGATCTCGCGGCGTACCGTTCTGGTGGGGGCATCGCCCTGGACCTTGGCACCGGGCTTCCGGCTTTGGGACAGAGGACCTGGGACACGACCACGGCCGCCGATGGGCAGTATGAGGTGCGGGCCACCTTCCGCGATGGCACGGGGGCCGTTGTGGGAGAGGGCCGCCGCCTGGTTATCCTCAACAACTCCGTCGCCTGGCACGCGGGCCGCATCGAGGCGGACCAGACCTGGGCTGCGGACCGGGTCCACGTCGTCGAGGCCAACGTCAGCCTGGCTCCCGGGGTGCGCCTGATCGTCGAGCCGGGCGCGGTGGTCAAGTTCGCGTCGCGCCTGATGCTGACGGCTGAGCCTGGTGCCATTCTCGACGCCCTGGCCCGCGCCGATGCCCCGATCGTGTTCACCTCTCTGGCCGACGACGCGGCGGGCGGCGACACCAATGCCGACGGCGATCAGACCCTGCCGCATCCCGGCGACTGGCTGGGGGTGGCGGTCCAGGCCGGTGGCCAGTTCCTGACCAACGCGTTCGTCGCGATCCGGTACACCGCCACGACCCACAGTGGGGCCCTGACCACCGACGAAGCCTGGCCGGGCGACGCGGTGCACCACCTCACCGGCGACGTCATCGTGCCCAACAACCTCACCCTGACCATCAACGCCGGGGCCGTCGTCAAGCTCGCCACCGGCACCTCGCTCATCGTTCAGACTGGCGGCCGGCTGGTGGTTGCCGGCAGCGCGGCCCAGCCCGCGGTCATCACCTCCGAGCGGGACGACTCCGCGGGCGGTGACACCAACGGGGACGGCTCGGCGACCCAGCCGGCGCCCGGCGACTGGTACCGCATCCACGTGGACGGCGGTCGGGCGGACTTCGACCACGCGCAGATCCGCTACGGTTCCGGCACGGACGGCGTCTCCGCGGGCTTGGTTCGTACCTCCGGCGCCGCGCAGGTCAGCATCGCCAACTCGATGCTCACCGATGGGCAGTTCACCGGTATTCTGGCCTGGGGCGGGCCGGTGACGGTCACCAACACACTCATCGTGGGCGTGGATCGCGGGGTCTCGGCGCACCCGGGCAGTTCGGTCGCCGTGACCCATTGCACGCTGGTCGGCAACCGTATCGGCCTGCTGGCGCATGGGGGCGCCCTGACGGCGGCCAACAGCATCATCTCGCACTCCATCGTCTCCGGGCTGCAGTATGACTTCGGCACCATCGCCGGTGTGAGCTACTGCGATGTCTGGGCGCCCCCGGACGATGACTACGCCAACTACCGTGACACGGCCGACCTCACCGGAACCGCCGGCAACATCGCCGCCAATCCTATCTACAAAGATCTATCGCGCAGAAACTTGCGTCTTGACTACCGGTCGCCATGCATCGATGCTGCGGATGGCACGGCGGCACCGGCAACGGACCTGGCCGGCGCCCCGCGCTACAACGACCCGCGTACGCCGGACACGGGAGTGCCCATGCCTGGACGCGACGAGGCCCCCGCTATCCCCGACATGGGTGCTTTCGAGTTTGTCGAGACCGCGGCCTCCGGTATCGACCTGGTCGTCACCGGGGTGACCGGTCCCCTGGAGGCGACCGCCGGCGGGACGGTGACGCTGCACTGGACGGTGACCAACCTGGGCACGGCGGCGGCCAACGGCCCCTGGCACGACACCGTGTACCTCGTGCGGGACCCGGAGACGAGCCCCGTGCCGCTTCCTGCCGGGGAGGTCCTGGCAGGGCAGGGGGTCCACCTTGGGCCGGGCCAGTCGGTGGAAGTCTCAGGCCAGGTCCGTGTCCCCGGCAGTACTGCCACGCCGCATCGCTGGCAGGTAGTCACCAACACCCGAGGCGAGGTCTTCGAGGGGCAGAACACCGGCAACAACACGGCCCAGGCCGCCGCCCTCGTGACCGTGGCGGTTCCCGCCTTGGCGGTGGGTGGCGGCCCGGGGTCCGACCAGTTCACGGCCGTGGGCCAGTCGCAATGGTACGCCTTCACCCCGGCGGCGGGGCAGGATGTCCTGCTGAGCCTGGATCTCGCCGGCAGTGGCGCAACAGAGATCCATGTCGGCTTCGGCCGCATGCCCACCCGGCAGGCCTACGACGTGGCCTCCGCGGCGTGGAACTCGCCGGACGTCAGCGCCCTGGTGAGCGCCGCCGACGGCCAGACCTGCTACGTGCTGGTGTATGCGGCGGCCTTGGACAGCACGCCCATGGCCTTCAGCCTGCGCGCGGAAGTGCTGGACTTCTCGCTGACGGCGGTATCGCCTGCCCAGTGCGGCCGGGGGCCGGTGACCTTACGGGTCTCCGGCGGTCAGTTGCGGGAGGACATGACCTACCGGCTGAGGCGTCCCGGGAACACGACGCACGCGGCCACGGGGGCTTTTCTGGCCAACCCGGCCCTGGCCTTCGTCACCTTCGACCTCGCCGCCGCCGCCATGGGCACCTACACCCTCGAGGCCGACCGCGACGGGGCCGTGCGCACGCTCGCGGGGGCGGTCACCGTCACGGATGCCGCCCCCGGCTGGACCGAATACAGCGTCGAGGCGCCCGCGGCGACCCGGCCGGGCTGGGTGGAGTCCCTGACCATCCACTACCGCAATGCCGGGAGCACGGATGTGGTGGCGCCGTTGCTGCACTTGGTAGTCGTGGGGGCCGATCCGCCGGACTACAGCAGTTTTGTGCAACCCATGAGCTACGTGTCTCCCATGAACCCCATGAAGGACGAGGACACGCCCGTCTACATGTGGCGCTACCTGCTGGGGATCAGTCCTGAGGGTCCTGCCGGCGTGCTGCCGCCGGGCGTGGGGGGTGAGTTCACGGTGGAGATCGACCCGGCCATCAACACGGGTGCCGTGGAGTACCAGTTGCGGGCGGTCACCGACCCGAGCCTGCCGGTGGACTGGGCCGGCATCGGCGTGGCTGGCAAGCCGGACTTTGTCGACGACGAGGCCTGGGCCGCGGCCTTCGCCAGCTACCAGGCGCTGATGGGGCCCACGGTGGGCGAGTTCCAGCAGGCCATCGCCCGGCAGGCGACCTACCTCAGCCGCATGGGCGAGAGGGTCTCGGAGGTCTCCGACCTGAGCTACCTGGCCCTGGCCGAGTCCGGCCTCAGCCAGATCCTGCCGCGCTATGCCCTGGGCGCCATGGGCCGCGGCCGTACGCATCCCTACGATCTCTGGGGTGAGGTGAAGGGAGACCAGGTGTTGCTGCACTACCCCGGGCCGCGTGTCCGCCAGTTCACCTCCGCGGCGGCGGCCGCAGCGGGCGCGGATGAGACGCGCTACGAGGGTGTTCCCGGCGACCGCGGGGTGCTGGTGGCCTCTGCCGCGACCGGGACCTGGGCCCTCACGGAGCCCGAGGGGGGGACCATGGCCTTCGTTGCCGACGGTAGCGCCTCGACACGCCACCGGCTGGCCTACTGCGAAGACCGCAATGGCAACCGGACCACTCTGGAGTATACGGCCGGCCGGGTCACGCGGGTGGTCTTCGCCGACGGCCTGGCGAGCACGTACCAGTACAACGCCGCGGGCCGGCTGGTCTCGGCCACAGACCCCTTTGGGGTCCCGACGACGTTCACGTATGATGCTTCTGATGAGCATCTTACAAGCATCACAAGCCAGGGACTCACAACCACTTACACCTACATCACCGGCCAGGGGCCGGCCACGGAGCACGCGCTGGCCTCGGTTGCTCTTGCGGACGGGCGCGTGGTCAGGTTCGAGTACGACAGCCTGGGTCGGAGAGTTCGCGCCAGCGAGGCGGTTTCGGGGTGGGAACAGACGCTGGCCTATGGCCCCGGCCCGCGCCAGGTAGTGACTGGCCCCGAGGGCAGTGGCGTGGACTTGCGTTACAACCGTTTCGGGCAACTGGGCCAGGCCATCGGGCCGCTGGGGGCCGGCCCGTCCTTTGCCTATGACGAGGCCCACCAGTTGACCGGTCTGAGCGGGCCGGGCGGCGTGCGTTGCTCGATGGCCTACGATGCGGCCGGCCAGCGCACGGCCCTGGTGCACGGCTCCGGTGGCCAGGTGAGCGCGAGCTACGGCGCCTTTGGGTTGCTGCAGCGGCTGGTGGACCCGCTGGGCCGGGTCACCGCCTTCCAGCGCGACGCGCGCGGCAACCTGCTGGCCACCACGTATCCTGATGGCAGCCGGGCCCTGCAGACCGTGGACGCCCGGGGCGAGCTGTCCGTGACCACGAACCGCCGGGGTCAGACGACCCGCTACGAGCGTGACGGCCAGCGGCGCCTGAGCCGGATCGAGTATCCGGACGCCACCACCCTCGACTACACCTATGACAGCCGCTACCGCCAGACGGCGGTCACCGGCCCTGCGGGCAGCACCGCCCTGGCCTACGACGAGGCTAACCGTGTGACGGAGGTCACCTATCCCGGCGGCCGATCGCTGCAGTACACCTACGACAGCCTTGGCCGGCGCACGGGCATGAGGGACCAGGGCGGTTTCCAGATCGCCTATGCCTACGATGCCGTCGGGCGCCTGTCCGTCCTCTCGACCGGGGCCGGCCAGGCGCTCGTGTCGTACGCCTACGACGTGAGCGGGCGTCTGGTCCGCGAGGATCGGGCCAACGGGACCTACAGCACCTACGCCTACGACGCGGCCGGTCGGCTGACGCACCTGGTCCACCGCGCGGCCGACGGCGCCGAGCTGGCCCGGTTCGCCTATGGCTATGACGCCGCGGGCCGGCGGGCCAGCGTCGAGACCGCCGAGGGGACCTGGCAGTATGCCTACGATGGCCGGAGCCAGCTCACCCAGGCCGTGCTGCCCAACGGCCGCACCATTCAGTATACCTACGACCTCGCCGGCAACCGCACGACGGTCTGCGATGACGGCGCCGCCACCGCCTACGCGGTCAACACCCTGGACCAGTACGTCACCCTCGGCGGCACGACCCGCCAGCACGATGCCGACGGCAACCTGACCGGCTCCACCGCGGCCGGTGGGCGCACCTACGCCTACGACTCCCAGGGCCGGTTGACGGCCGCCAGCGCCGGGGCCTCGGCCTGGAGCTGGGAGTACGACGCCTTCGGCAACCGCGCGGCCATGACCGAGTCCGGCCAGCGCAGCGAGTACCTGGTGGACCCCACCGGCATCGGCGCCCTCGTGGCCGAGTACGATGCGGACGGTGGCCTGGCGGCGCACTACGTGCACGGGCTTGGCCCGGTGTGCCGCATCGATGCCTCCGGCGAGATCGCCTTCTACGGCTTCGACGGCAATGCCAACGCGGCGCTGCTGACCGGCCCGGATGGGAGCGTCCTGAACCGCTACGTCTACCTGCCGTTCGGGGAGCCGTTGGTCTGTGATGAGGCGGTGCCGAACCCGTTCCGCTTTGCCGGGCGGCAGGGGGTGCTCACGGACGGCAGCGGCCTGGTGCACATGCGGCAGCGCTGGTACGAGCCCGAGACGGGCCGTTTTCTGCAGCCGGACCCCATCGGGCCGTTCGGCGGCAATGCCAACCTCTATGCCTATGCCGGCAACGCGCCGACGCTGTTCACGGACCCACTGGGGCTATACCAGAGCATGCAGGATATGCTGCTGGGCGAGTTCGGCATGGGGTTCCTGAACAGCGCACTGAACGCCGACTACGGCCTCTTCTCCCCGAGCCCCGACTACGACCGGATCAACGCGGAGATCACGAGCCACACCCAGAACCACTACTACCTGCAGAACGCGCAGCACGTTGTGGCCTTGCTCCAGTCTGGGACCTTCACGCAGCAGGAACTGCACAGCCCGGCGGTCCAGGCTGGCCTGGTGCAGCACGTCCTCACTGGGGTGAACGTCAATGCCGCCATCTGGCATTTCCAGAGCAACTTCCAGGGCGCCCAGGCTCTCGCCCCCTACACCTACGTGAATGTCACCGGCAACAGCATCTACTGCGGCACCATCACGCCGCCGACCGACTCGGCGGCCGGGGCTGCCTACGCGCAGAACCAGGACGTCTTCAACCAGTTCGTCCTGAACCACTGCCACAACCCCACCCCCGACAGGCCCGTGGCGCCGTGTCTGACCCTGCCGCTGGACGGCCCGCACGGCGGCCGCTCTCCGCTGGACTGCCCGAGTTGCCCCAAGGCTGAGCGCAGTCCGCCGTTCCCAGGGGGCATCACCACCGGCGACGTCTGCGTCCTGCAGCCGGTGGTGACCAGCCAGATCCCGGTGCACACAGCCTACGACCCCAACGATATCCACGGCCCGGCCGGGGTCGGCGGTGCCGCCTGGATCGCCGTCGAACCCATGGGCTACACCATCCGCTTCGAGAACCAAGCCTCTGCCACCGCCCCTGCGCAACGGGTGGTGGTGACGCTGACGCTGGATGCGGCGACCGACTGGAGCACCTTCAAACTGGGCAGCGCGGGCTTCGGCAATGTCCACATCCCCGTGCCTGCCGGGCTGCAGTCTTACAGCGCCCGCGCGGACCTGCGGGAGAGCCGTGGCCTCTACGTGGACTTCGCTGCCGGGCTGGCCCCGGCCACGGGCCTGGTGACCTGGACCTTCACCTCCATCGACCCGGTCACCGGCTTGCCCACGCGCGACCCGCTGGCGGGCTTCCTGCCGCCGAACGTCGCCGCGCCCGAGGGCGAGGGCTACGTGCGCTACACCGTCCAGCCCCAGGCCGGCGCCGGCACCGGCACCGTGATCCAGGCCCAGGCCGGCATCGTGTTCGATACCAATGACCCGATCCTGACGAACACCGCCGAGAACACCCTCGACGTGGACGCTCCGGCGACGGCCTCGCTGAGCGCCCTGCGCCGCGGCGATGGCAGCCTGCTGGAGCTGACGCTGGCGGGTGACGACGGGGCGGGTTCCGGCGTGGTCTCCTTCGACCTCTACGCCGGACTGGATGGCGGGCCGCTGGTGCTCCAAAGCACCGTGGAGGTCAGCTCGGCGACCCTTGACGGGGACTGGGGCCACCAGTATGAGCTTGCGGCCGTGGCGCGGGATGCGGTCGGGCACGTGATGCCGCTGGGTCGGGCCGCCGAAACCAGCCTGCGGGTGCCGCAATGGGCCCTGCGCCTGAACGCGGCCGGGGCGGCGCCGGCAGCCCTGTACCTGGGTGCCGACACGCTGGCAACGGCAGGCTTCGATGCCGCCTTCGACGAGGATGCCCCGACCGATGGTCGTGCGGCGGGCGAGGTGGCCCTGGTGGGGACCGATGACGGCCACGAGAGCCTGCTCTATGATGTCCAGCCGCAGGGGCCCACCGTGACCTGGTTGGTGGATGTCCAGCCCGGGGACAGCCCCGTGACGCTTTCCTGGGACCCGGTCCGCACCCCGGCCGGCCGCTGGCTGTGGCTGGCGCAGGTGGACGGCGCCGGCACGCCGCAGGGCCAGACCTTCGTGGACATGGTCACGCGCAGCCAGGCGGAGGTCCCCGAGGCAGGCGCCTGGCAGGTGACGCTCGGCGACGAGCGCACCGAGGCCATCCGCCTGGAGCCGGAGTGGAACCTGGTGGCGCTGGGGGTGACTCCGCCGGACGCAGGTCCCGCGGCGGTCTTTGGGGCCCAGTGGGTACCGGGGCTGTGCTGGGGTGTGGCTGGCGGCGACCGGAGTGCGCCCCTGCTGCAGCCCGCCTCTGCCGTCGAGCCTTTGGCCGGCTACTGGGTCTACGGTCTCGACACGTCGGCGCCGCTGGTCTCCGGCCCTGCGGCCACCACGGCGCTCGCGCTGCATGCCGGCTGGAACCTGGTCGGGGTGGGGTGGGACACGATCCTGCCTGCCGATCCCGCGGTCGCGGGACTGGCCTGGGGCTGGGATCCGGGATCGCAGGGCTATGTCGGGGTGGTCCCGGGCGACCGCCTGCAGGCCGGCCGGGCCTACTGGGTGTTCTGTGCCGCGCCCACGACCCTGGACCTGCCGCCCACCCCGTTGCCATAGTACCTGACGAAGTGACCGTGTTGCTTCCTGCAACGATTCCCACGCTCTTGGTTCCGGCTCGGCCGGGTTAGGGGGGAGCGGGGGTACGTCCCCCGACCCCGGCGGACGGAGGCAACCGGGGTCGGTTGCCGCACGGGGACGGGTACGTCCGCCGACCCCGGCGGACGGGCTGGTCCTCCCAGCCAGACCACTCTTGCCTTCCGGGCAGGCGGCGGTAAACTGCCATGCCTGTTTGGGTGTCCCCATCCCATCTGCGGGAAGCACTGTGCCATGACAGCACCAGGAAATGGCTCTCTACAGGAGTCGCTCAAGCGGCTCGGCAAGCCCGTCGTGATCCTCGGCGGCGGCATCAATGGTATCGGTCTGTTCCGAGAGCTGGCCCTGCAGGGGGTGGGTAGCCTGCTCGTCGACAAGGCCGACTTTGCGGCCGGCTCGACCTCCAAGTCCTCGCGCATGATCCACGGCGGTCTGCGCTACCTGGAGAATCGCGAGTTTGCCCTGGTCCGCGAATCGCTGGCCGAGCGCAACCGCCTGCTCCGCAACGCTGCGCACTACGTCAGCCCGCTCCGCACGACGATTCCCCTCTACTCGCGCATGGGGGGTTTCCTGCGCTCTGCGCTGATCTTCTGCGGCCTCTCCGTTCGGCCCGGCGAGCGCGGCAGTGTGATCACCCGCCTGGGGCTGACGTTCTACGACCTGGTGACGCGGAAAGACCGCTGCACGCCCACGCATTTCCTGACGGGCCGGTCCGAGGCTCTCCGGGAGGTCCCCGGCCTCAACCCCGACATCGTCGCGACGGCGACCTATTGGGATGCCAAGATAACCCAGGCCGAACGGCTCTGCCTCGAGCTGATCGCGGACGCCCGCGCCGCCAAACCGGAGTGCATGGCCCTGAACTACGTCGAGACGCTGGGCCTGGACCAGGGCCGTCTCAGGCTCAGGTACGTACCCACGGGCGAGGTCATGACGGTCGAGCCCAGCGCGGTCGTAAATGCCGCCGGCGCCTGGGTCGACCGCGCCAATGCCACCCTCGGGCTGACCACCCGCTTCATGGGCGGGACCAAGGGTTCCCACCTGGTGGTGGACTGCCCGCAACTCCATCGGGCCCTGGGCGACCGGATGGTCTACTACCAGCACCACGATGGCCGGGTGTGCATCGTCTTCGATTTCATGGACAAGGTCATCATGGGCTCCACCGACATCGCCGTGGACGATCCGGACCGTGCCGACTGCGACGAGGGCGAGATCGAGTATATGCTGACCACCCTGCGCGGCGTTTTTCCCGGCATCCCGCTGTCGCGCCAGCAGGTCGTGTTCACCTACTGCGGGGTCCGGCCGTTGCCGGCCAGCGGCACGGGTGTCACGGCCAACATCAGCCGCGGCCATACTATTCGTACGGTGGAGCCCAGTGCCGGGCGGCCGTTCCCGGTGTACTGCCTGGTGGGCGGTAAGTGGACGACCTTCCGGGCCCTGGCCGAGCAGACTGCCGACCTGGTCCTGGGCCGTCTCGGCCTGCCGCGCCGGCAAGCCACCCGCGAGTTGCCCATCGGGGGTGGCCGCGACTACCCGAGGGAGCCGCAGGCCCGCGCCGCGTGGGTCCAGCGAGTGGCCCGGGCCAGCGGCTCGACGGAACCCAGGGCGGCCCAGTTGCTGGAACGCTATGGCACGCTGGCGGAACGCTATGCGACAGGAGCGGAGACGCCTCTGAAGACCCTACCGGGCTACACCCGGGAGGAGGTCCGCCGCATCGCCACCGAGGAATCCGTGGTCCACCTCGCCGACCTGGTCTACCGCCGCAGCACCATCGGGCTCCTGGGGCAGGCCACGCCAGCCGTTCTCACCGAGCTGGCCGTGGTGGCCGGAGAGGCGCTGGGCTGGGACGCTACCCGCCGCGAGCATGAGGTCGCGCTGGCTACCCCAGCCGTTGCAGCCGCCCGTTGATGTCCTTCAGGGCCGGGTAGAGCTGCTCGAAGACAGCGAAGCGGGCGGCGTACGGTTCCGAGAGGCGCAGGTCCGGTTCATAGACGCGGCCCGGCCGGTACACCCGGGCGAAGGCGTCCTGTTCATCGCGGTAGAGGCCCACGCCGATACCGGCCAGGATGGCGGCGCCTAGAGGCGTCGCCTCCTCCACCTGGGGCACCTCGATCACCTTGCCTGCGACATCCGCCTTGTTCTGCATCCAGAAGGCATTGCTGGCGCCGCCGCCCACAGCCACGAGCTTCTCCGGCCGGACGCCGAGGCCCTTCTCCAGCCCGGCCAGAATCTGCAGGAACTGGTAGTTCAGTCCCTCGATGACCGCGCGCAGCAGGTGTCCCTTGGTGGCGAGGTTGCGCAGCCCGACGAAGGCCCCCATGGAGCCGGGGTCCACCACGGGGATGGTGCTGCCGGAGAAGTGCGGCAGGAACATGACGCCGTTGGCCCCCGGCGGCGCGGCCTGGGCTTGCGCCATGAGCAGGTCCCAGTCCACCGTTCCGTCCTTCTGGGCTTTCTGGGCCTCCTCGAAGCCGCACAGCGTGCGGAACCACTCCAGCATGTCGGCAGCCACCACGCTGCCGATGGCCGCGTACATGCCGCGGGCGACGTGCGAGTCGATCCACCAGCCCATGTCGCGCACGGTGGTGTTGAGGACTGGCCTGGCGCTTGCGGCCACCACCAGTTCCCAGGTCCCCACCACGTCCAGCACTACCCCGGGCCTGGAGGCCCCCACCGGCAGGCAGCCGCAGAGGAAGTCATGTCCGCCGAGGACCACGGGCGTGCCCACGGCCAGTCCGGTACGCTCGGCGGCCGCCCGCTGCACCTGACCGATGACTGTGCCGCTGGGCAGCGCATCGCAGAGCAGGCTCCGGTCGATGCCCGCGAGTCCGAGGATCTCGTCGGAGTAGTCGCGGCGATGCAGGTCGAACAGCAGCGTGCAGGAGGCCATGCTGTAGTCCGTGGCCCGCGTGCCGCAGAGCATGAAGTTGACGAAGTCCTCGATCAGCAGCCACTTGTCCGCTCTGGCAAAGAGGGCCGGCTCGTGCTCCCGCAGCCAGAGGATGCGCAGGGCGGTGTTGAAGGCCCAGACCGGATTGCCGCCCACGGCAAACTGCTTCGCGGCGCCCACGTGTTCCAGCCACCACTGCTGTTGCGGGGTGGTGCGCGGGCAGTGCCAACTGATCAGCGGGTAGAGCCAGTTGCCTTCCTTGTCGATGGGCAGTCCGTCCATGCCCATGCCGGTGACCGCGACCCCCTTGACCCGGCGGGCATCGCCGAGGCCCGAGACCGCTTCGCGGACCGCGTCGGCTACGCCTCCCCAGATCTGCGCCGGTTGCCAGACAGCCCACTCCGGGTGCTCCGTCGACGGCCGGCAGAGCTCCGTGCGACGGCTGGCCTTGGCGACCACATTGCCGGCAAGGTCGTAGACGACCGCCTTGAGGCTGGTGGACCCCAGATCGATGCCGAGAAGACAGTCCATGCCGTGTTCCTCCCGCCGGGGAGAGCCCCTCAGGCGAAGGCCGCTCCCACGCCGCTCCCTGTCCAGCCGTCCAGCCGGATGGGGTAAACGCCATACATGCGGATCGCGTTCCACATGGCCAGGTAGTTGCCCGGCTTCACACCCGAATGGATGCTGTTGCTTGAGGAGACGATCAGGCCACCACCCTCGGCGGCCCTGCGGATGACCTCCCGGGTTTCCTCCACCACCTGCTTCTCCGTGCCGAAGCTCAGGGTATGGGCGCAGTCCACGTTGCCCTTGAGCGCGACGCGCTGCCCGCAGGCTTTTTTCAGGGCGCCGATGTCCATCCCGGCGCGCGGCTCGATGGGGTCGAGGCAGTCGATCCCGCTCTCCAGGATCATCTCCAGCAGCGGCATCAGGTTGCCGTCGCTGTGCTTGATGATGGGCAGGCCCAGGGCCCGGATGCCGCCGAAGAGCTGCTTGAGCCCTGGCCAGAGGACCTCGCGGAAGGTATCCGGTGACACCAGCGGCCCCTGGCTCGACGCGTAGTCGTCGCCCGTGAAGACGAAATCGGCCCCGCGGCGCGCCACCTCCCGCGCCATCTCCAGGTTGGCGGACACGGACAGGGCCACCAACTCCCGCACCAGATCGGGTTGCTCGGCAAAGGCCATCAGCAGGTTCTCGAAACCCATCAGGTTGCGCGGGACCGAGAAGACGTCGTTGAGGTGGACGCCGATGGCCAGCTTGCCCTTGTAGCGTTGCACGAGCCGTTCGAGACTGCCATAGCGGCCGGGCACGTGCAGGTCGGGAGGTTCATAGCGGCGCAGGTCCTCGAGCGTCTGGATGGGACCAGCCAGGGGTACCGAGTGCTCTTCGCCGGACTCCTCCGAGACCATCCCCCACTCATTCCGCCAGAGCCCCGGCCCGACGCGCTCCTTGCGGAAGTCCGGCGCGGTCAGGATGGCATCCAGCCCCATGCGCAGGGTGAACTCTTCCATCGTGCACCCCGGGCAGATGGCTTCGCGCACGGCCCGGTCGATGATCCACTCGAAATGGGGGATACGGTCAGGCTCCTGCCGTCGCAGGACCCGCATCACCCGCTCCACGGAGGTCAGTTCGGCCATGCGTGCACCTGTTGACGAAGCTCGGAGTGCTCGCTTCCGCCCGCCGGTACTCAGAGGCCGAGCACCGCGCGCAGGCCGGCAACCGTGGGCCCCGATCAGGCCCCGGCCGAGGCCGCCAGGCGCAGCTTGCGCTCCGTCCCCAGGGCGTCGGCGGCGACCATGGCGTCCACGATGCTCTCCGAGGTGACCTCGAAGGGGTGGTTATGACAGAGCGACCCGGCCCCGGCGGCGATGTCGCCGATGGTCTTGAGGCGCTCGCGTGTGATTCCCTGGAGGCGGATGTCGGCGAAGGTCACCGGCAGGCCGATGGCGATCTCGAAGTCGACGATGGCGAGGACCTCGCTGGTCGGCAGATCCCCTTCGAGGCAGAGCTGGCTGATGATGCCGAAGCCGACCTCCTCGCCGTGCATCAGTCCATGGCACTCGGGGAAGGCCGGCAGGCAGTTGGCGATCATGTGCGCCGAGGCCACGCCGCAGCTCTCGAACCCCAGGCCGGAAAGCAGGGTGTTGGCCTCGATCACCTTCTCGACCGCAGGGGTCACCACGTGGCGCTCGGCGGCACGCTTCGCCTCCAGGCCATGCTCCATTAGGGTGTCGTAGCACAACCGCGCGATGGCCATGGCCGCCATGGTCGTGACCCCACCGGCGAGGTTCTGGCCACCCGTCTGCTGGACCACCCGCGCCTCCAGCCAGGTCGACAGAGCGTCGCCCATGCCCGCCACGAAGGCGCGTGTGGGGGCGTCGACGATGACCTGGCAGTCCACCAGCACGAGATCGGGGTTGACCCCCCAGCTCTCGAAGCCCAGGCAGGTGCCGGCGGCATCGTACCAGACCGTGTAGGAACTGGTGGGCGAGTCGGTGGACGCGAGGGTCGGGATGGTGATCATCCGCGTGCCTGCGGCCGCGGCCGCGGCCTTGCCGGTATCGAGGGTCTTGCCGCCGCCGACCGCGATGACCACGTCGGCGCCGCGCTCCCGCGCGATCTGGGCCACGCGCTCGGCCTCGGCCTTGGTCGAGTCGCCGCGGAAGTCCACGTCAACGACCTCCAGCGTCGCGTCCCGCAGGCTGGCGAGCAGGCGCTCGCCCAGGACACTCTTCACGCGCGCGTCCCACAGCACCAGCGGCTTGCGGCCCACCTTGGCCACATAGGCGCCGGCCTCGCGCAGGAGGTTGCGGCCTTGCACGTACTTGCGGGGGGCAATGAAGACAGCGTTCATGGGTACCTCTCCTGCCAATGGAGCTTCGCGGGGTCCGTCACGCCCGCATCTGGTCAAACAGGTTGCCGCTGTCGAAGATCTCCCAGGCCTCGGCCAGGCGACCCTCCTCGATGCGGAAGGTACTGATGGCCGGGCAGCGGATGAGATGGCCCTTGGGCTTGATGCCCGCGAACTCGCCGGTGTGCTTGGCCACCAGGGCGAAATGGCAGTCCACCAGGTCCCCCTCCGCGACCATCCGTGCAAGCTCGATCCGCATCTCGCTGAAGACGCCGCCAAGGATGCCCTGGAAGAACTGGCGCACGCCGGCTGGACCGGGCGGCCATCCCGGCGGGAAGTGATGGTCTACGAAGCCCGGACTGACCACCTCCTGGATCCCGGAGAGGTCTCCCATGGCCTCGGCATAGTAGCGCTTGACCAGAGCCTTGTTCGCGGCGGCTGACATCGTCGTCCTCCACTGGGCTCTCGCGGGCGTCCCGCAGGCCCGGTTGGCGGTCCTCTAGCGAAGCTCCGCCCCAAACCGCCAAGAGCTCCCAGCGGTCTGGAGGCCGGGATCTCCGTATCCCGGCGGCGGGTTACGGCCTGTCCCGCCATAGCCCGGAGGGCGACGGCGGAAGAACCCGCCCTCCAGGCGTTCCCGGCGTGGCCGGGAGCTTGCCTCAACGGTGCAGAGCTTGCCTCATCAAACGCAGCTAGTACACTCTGTCCTCACGGCAAGACGGCTCATGGGCGCCTTCGCGCCGGTGCACACTCGCCCTCCAGGAGTCCGCGACACGCTACCCCTCACTTCAGCTCGATGACCGACAGGGTGGCGGGCGACTGGTGGGCGCTGTTGACGAACTTGGGGAAGGGCCAGTCCATGTTCGAGACGATGACCTGGTTGCCGCGCACCAGGGCCTCGCAGGGCTGGTCCATCTGGCCGGTGCGCTTGTCGGTCACATCCCCGTTGATGGCGAGGGTTTCCACCGTCCCGTCCGGGCGGATGATCTGGATGGCGTTGGCGGCCGAGTCAGCCACGTAGAGGTTGTCCTTACTATCCCGGTGCATCCCATCGCAGGTGATCAGCTTCCCGGGGGCCTTGGCGAAGACCGTGTTCGTGGCGACCCTGCCTGCGGCATCGAAGGTGACCTTGTGCATGATGCCATCGCCGAAGGTGCCCACGAAGAGGTCCCCCTTGCTATCGAACTCGATGCCGTCGGCGCCGAAGCCCCACTGCGTGCCATCGCTGGTGAAGGTGGTAATGACGTGCGGGTCATCCTTCAGGGGGGTCTTCAGCGTCACATTGGCCTCGTCGAGGCGGAAGCGCAGGACGGCGCTGGTCAGCGGCTTGGAGCCCTCCTCGAGGACGGACTCGGTGATGTAGCAGTACCCGCTATGGATGGCCACGCCATTGGCGACGTTGAGGCCCGCGGCGACGAGCTCCATCCGCTCCACCCTAGTGTCGCGGACCACCAGGCGCCACAGGCGGGACTTCTGGTTCTTGTCCTTCATGTAGGCCATATCGGCCAGGTAGATGTCCCCCGACGGGGCGCGCGCCATGCCCATGGGGCCGATGCGGTCGACGCCGGCCGGCAGGCCCGGATAGGGGGTGGGGAACTCATAGAAGCTCTCCGCCTTGCCCTCGGCCGTGACCCTCAGCAGCCGTGGCGGCTGGCTTTCGTCGTTGAAGTTGGGGCTGGAGACAACGATGCTGTTGTCCGGCATCAGGCACATGCCGTCAGGGGTGTTGCAGAGGTCGGGCAGGACCACCAGCAGCGCCGCGTGTCGGGCACAGCCACTCAGCAGCGCCACCAGGCACAAGCATCCCAGTCCCAGCATGGTCTTCTTCATACGCATTGCTCCTTGTCAGGGCCAGTGCCTCTCTCTGCATCCTGCGTCCGCGGTTCTCTGCCCAGGCGGTTCTCCGCGGCCCGATCATCCTTGCCCTCAGTGTAGCGTCCCTGTTCACGCATGCCAGTCATGCCGGCGGCAGGCGGGGCTGTTTCAGGGCCCGTGGTCCGCGCACCCCGTCCTGGGCCTGACCGATTCACCAGTCCGGCGCCTCGACGGCGCGTGCTTCCCGTCGGGCGGTGGAGCCGGTTCAGACCGCCGGGAACTCCCAGCGGTCTGGAGGCCGGGACCCCCGCATCCCGGCGGCGGGTTACGGAGGACCCGCCCTCCAGGCGTTCCCCGCTTGGCCGGGAACTTACCGCGACCGTGCGGACGTTGCATTGCCAAGCGCAGCAAGTCCGGTCCTCCACTCCTCACGCCAGGGCGCGGCCATAGTTGAAGACCACGGGCGACTCCGCCGGCCGGTTCAGCGCCTGCCACTCCGCCACCGGGTCCGTGGCGGCGACCAGGTCTGCCGCGAGGTGCGCCACGTGGATGTCAGGGTTGCGGAGGTGGCGGATGGAGAAGGCCGCTTCCGGGCGGAACACGGCCAGGCCGCTCTCCAGTCGCGGGATCATGCGGGTCCCGCGCCGGTCCTCGAAGACCTCGCCGAGGCAAGCCAACGGCAGGTCCGCGCGGGTGACCATCAGCGGCGGCCTGCCGTAGACCACCAGCGTGGCCGGCGCCGGGCACCCCCGGCAGACGTCCTCGAGCTGGCGCCGGTCGGCCTCCAGGGAAAGCGTCACCCCGGCAGCTCCCCACACCATCAGCGAGCGGGCGGCCAAGGAATTCAGGACGGGTATCCCCGGACCGGTTTCCCACCGGGCCCCGGCCATGCGCGCCAGCAGGCCCACGCCCCAGGTGTTGGCCTCGATGGTCACGCCGGCACGGTGGCAGGCCTGGACCAACCCCCGCGTGCCGTCGAGGGCCTCCTCGAAGACGGCCGGTGGCGTGGCCATCACCAGGCGTGCCGTGGGGATCGCCCCCAGGATGCGCTCGAGGTCGGCCGGCGTGGCCCCTTCGACCACGATCTCGACACCGGGTACGCGCAGGCCAAACTCGATGGCCTGTCGCGCGGCCACCCGGGCTCGGTCCGGCGCGTCGCCCAGGGCCCGGTGGTTGGCGGGGCAGGCTGCATCCCGCGCCAGACACCGCCGCACGGCGTCCGGGAGGTCGGTGCGGACCGTAGGGGACTGCCCGCGGCCGCAACGGTGAAGGAAGGCTGAGGTATTGGCCTCGATGGTACGGACCGTCAGCGGCGCCAGCACGAGACCCGGATCGGCGGAGCTGCCGCTGCGGTCGAGGCAGGCCCCCTGGATCTCTCTGGCAGAGAGGCTGTCGAGGAACTGCTCGGCGGGCGTGGCGGTGCCCTCGCGGCGGACCGCGGTCCTAGGCAGTTCCCAGGCACAGATCTGCCCGCCGAAGGCGCAGGTGCAACGGATGCCGCGTTCGGCCAGGCCGATGGAGAGGGTGTAGGCCGGCGGGGGGCTGGCGCCGCTCCCAGGTTCGGCCACGCTCCGCACGTCTTCGGCGGCTGTTTCCGCGGCATCGCGGCCAGCCGCGCCGGTGAGGTGTCTGCGCTGGCCGTCGAGGTAGCCGGTCGTCATCTGCCGGCCGGTGTACGCACCCAGGCGCTCGACGGCGGGAGTCAGTTGGGGCAGGGGAGTCCCGCCGAGGGCCTCGCGGTAGAGGGAAACGGCCTCGCGCACCCAGGCGGCGGTCTTCATCCGCCCCTCGATCTTCAGGGCTGCCACGCCGGCGCGGCTCAGGTCGTCCAGCCGTTCCACAGCAGCCAGGTCCCGCATCGAGAGGAGGTGCCCCGGAGAGTGGTCCCCGACCCGCCATGGGACGCGGCATGGACTCGTGCACAACCCACGGTTGCCGCTCCGGCCGCCGACCCAGCTCGACAGCAGGCAGCGACCCGACACGCAGTAGCACAGGGCACCCTGAACGAAGACCTCCGTCTGGATGCCCGGCACGGCCGAGATCGCCCGGATCTCCTCCAGGGTCAGCTCCCGGGCCAACACCACCCGGTTCAGGCCCAGCACCCGCGCCGCCGTTGCGTCGGCACGGCTCGCGGCACACCCCTGGGTGCTGAGGTGGAACTCGATCTGCGGGAACAGCGGCCGCAGCAGCAGCAGCGCCGGGTCGCGGACCAGCACCGCATCGACGCCTGTCTGGCGCGCCAGTTCCAGCATGCGGGCGGCCTGGCCCAGCTCCCGCTCTGTCAGGTCGGTGTTGAGGGTCAGGTAGGCACGGGCATGGTGCTCATGGATGCGGGCCACGGCCGCGGCCAGTTCCCCGGGCTGCAGGTTGCGGGCCCGGCGCCGCGCGTTCAGCGTGGTCAGGCCGAAGTAGACCGCGTCAGCCCCCGCTTCCAGGGCGGCGTCAAGGGCTTCCGCGTCGCCCGCGGGGGCGAGAAGTTCCATGCGTCTGCCTGGCTCGGTCGGCGACATGATGCGGATCCTGTGATTGCCGGTGCCGCAAGATACACGCGGGGCGCCCCCGGCTCAATGGGGGAGACCCGCAGAACGCGGTCGCCCGCGACCGCGAACGGCCCCGGTCCGGCCCGCGGCCGCGCCGTGCTATGGTATGCTCGGATCATGTCAGCCTGCGGCGCAACCGGAGACCTCCTATGGCAGAGCGCATACGTTTCGGTTCAACGGGACTGATGGTCAGCCCGGTCTGCTTTGGGACCTGGCAACTCAGTCCGCGCTTCTGGGGCCCGCAGCCCAAGGATGAGATCCTGCGGGCGATGCGCCAGGCCCTCGACTCCGGGATCAACTTCTTCGACACCGCAGATGCCTATGGGGATGGCCTCGGCGAGACGGTCCTGGGCGAGTTCCTGGCCGGGATCCGGCGGGATGAGGCGATCGTCTGCACCAAGGTCTTCAACCACTTCAACCCGGACGCATCACGCTATCCGGATCTCTCCGCGGCCCATGTGCGCCAGCGCTGCGACCTCGAGCTGAAGCGTCTCGGCATCGATACCATCGACATCTACCTCCTGCACCTGCCCGACGTCCTGACGCCCATGCGCGAGATCACGGCCACGCTGGAGGCGCTGCGGGCCGAGGGCAAGATCCGCCACTACGGGGTCAGCAACCACACGCTGGAGAGCTTCCGCTCGCTGCGCCGGCTGGGGGCCTACGCGGTGTGCCAGCCCCCCTACAGCCTGCTGGAGGCGGGGATCGAAAAGGACCTGCTGCCTTACTGCGAAGCCGAGGACGTCGGGGTCATGGTCTACTCGCCCCTGCACAAGGGCCTGCTCTCCGGCAAGTACAGCGGGCAGGAGGTCTTCGCCGACTTCCGCCAACACCACCCCGACTTCCAGGGCGAGCGTTTCCAGCGCATCGCGGCGGCGGTGCAGGGCCTAAGGCCCATGGCCGAGGGGTACGGGATGTCCATCCCTCAGCTCGTGCTGGCCGCCACGCTCATGCACCCGGGCATCCGGGTCGCCGTGGTCGGCATCAAGACCGCCGCGCAGATCGCCGAGGCCGCCATGGCCATGGGCCGGCGCATCGACCGCGAAGACTACTTCCGGGTGCGCAAGGCCCTCACGATCGAGGGTCTGAGCCGTATCCGCGATGCCACCGGGACCACCAAGTAGCCCGGCCGACGCGCCGGCAGGCCGGCCGCGCCACGGGGGAAGCCTATGAAACGCCTCTGGATCGACACCCATATCCACGTCTCCGACATCGGCCCCGATGGCACCCGGCGGGAGCGTATGCTGGAAGACCTGCTCAACGTGCTGGACCGCTGCGATGCGGACCTGCGCTTCCTCATCAGTTGCGATGGCCCCTACACCGGCCGCATCCTCCGCGAGCCCGGCGGCATGCTCGCCGCCAACCGCTTCATCTACGACCTGGTCCGGCAGGCACCCGGCAGGCTCTATGGCAGTTGCACCGTGAACCCCAACTTCCTCGGCGAGTCCCTGCGCGTCATGGACCAGTGCTTCGGCGAGTGGGGCTTCGTCCAGCTCGGCGAGATGCTGCAGTATATGATGAACTACCGCATGGACAGCCCGCCTGCCGAGGTGCTGGTGCGCAAGGCGGTCCAGTACGACGTGCCCGTGCAGGTGCACCTGGGGACCTACTGCTGGCCGGGGCGGGGCTACACGCCCTTCGACTCCGCCGCCGGCATCGAGCACCTGGCCGACCTGCTGGGCTGCGTTCGCCGGGTGCCCCAGGCGAAGTACGTGCTGGCGCATGCCATCGGCTGCGGCCCAACGCCTGACTTCGTCCCCTGGGCGGACATGTTCCTGGACACCCTCCAGGGCAACTTCCCCGCCTGGCCGGAGAACTTCTGGATCGAGGTCCGTGACTTCCAGTGCCGGGCCCTGCCGCGGACGATCCGGGAGGTGCCGGCCACCCGCATCCTCGCCGGGACCGACTGGGTGACCCGCATCGGACCGCCTTTCCAGGACTACGGGACCATGTTCGACGTGCCCCAGGGCCAGAACCCATTCCCCCCCTGCGTCGGCTCGTTCGTGGGTTTCCTGCGCCAGGCAGGCGCCTCCGAGGAGACCACCCGCCGGATCGGTTCCGGCAACGCCCGGGAACTCTACCGGATCGGGTAGCCCGGGTCGCCGCTCCGCCCATGACGCCGCCGTGCGGCGCTGGCGCGCGGCATCTCCGTATGCCGCCATCCTCCGCCCTGGAGCGCGGCATCTCCGGATGCCGCTGCCGGGTTGCGGAGAACCCGGTCTCCAGGGGAGTCATGGGCTTCAGGAAATGCCGTGACCGGCTTGCGCTGCCCCTGCCGGCAACGCAGAGTGTGGGTATGCGGTGACGCGCCGATGGAGGGGCAGGGATCACTGAAGAGGTCGAACACCATGCCGAACGCCATTTCCAGCTACGAGATGGACCTTGCTCAGGGCGGGCTGTTGCGGGTGGACGTGCTGGCCCCGCACCTGTTCCGCGTGCGCCTGGATGCGGTGGGCGACCTCCATGAGGGGGCGCTGAACCGCTACGGTATCCTGAAGCGGGATTGGCCTGCCGTCGGGGTCGCGGTGCGGCGCCGGCGTGGTGAGGTTACCTTCGCCACGACCGCGGCGGCCCTGAGCGTGCGGCGCGACGATGGCCGTCTGCGCCTGTGCGACGGGCAGGGCCGCCAACGGCTGGCCACCCCGGTGGCGCCCGCCTCGCGGTGGGAGTCCGGTTTCCGCCTGGAACTGGGCCTCACCGCGGATGAGCGCCTCTATGGCCTGGGCGACGCGTGTCGGGACCAGCTCCAGCGGCGCGGGCACGAGGCGAGCATGGTCCTGCGCAACGTGGCCAGCTACGCGCCGATCCCGTTCCTCATGAGCACGCGCGGCTGGGGCCTGTTCGTGAACACCACCTGGTTCCACCGCATCGACGCCGGCGCGACGGACCCTGATCGCCTGGTGGTCAGTGGCGCGCGGGGCGGCCTGGACATCTACCTCATTGCCGGGGGCTCGCTGCCCGAGCTGCTGGACCGCTACACCGAGCTGGCCGGGCGGCCGTGCCTGCTACCCCTCTGGGGCTATGGCCTGACCTTCGTCTGCGACGAGCGCGGGGTCCGGGCCCGCGACGTGCTCTACGAAGCCTACGAGTTCCGCCGCCAGCGCATCCCCTGCGATACCATCGGCCTGGAACCCGACTGGATGGAGCGCCACTACGACTTCACCGTCGAGAAGGAGTGGAGCAAAGACCGCTTCCACATCCCGTTCTGGCTCGACAAGGCCAAGCACAGCACCTTCTGTGCCGGCCTTGCCAACATGGGCTTCAAACTGAGCCTCTGGTTGTGCTGCGACTACGATCTCAGCGAGCACGAGGAACGGTTGCTGGGCAATCCCTGGGACCCGATGCGGGAAGCCGACCTGGCGCCGCACGCGGCGGACGTGGTCCGGGACCCGCACCTGGTGCCGACATACGCAGACCATCTCACCAAGTCCGGGACGGCCTGGTTTGAGCACCTGAAGCGGTTCGTCGACGATGGGGCCTCCGCCTTCAAGCTGGATGGCGCCAACCAGGTGCTCTTCCACCCCGACCGCAAGTGGCGTAACGGGATGGATGACGCCGAGATGCACAACCTCTACCCATTGCTGCTCAACAAGCAGATGAGCCTCGGCTTTCGGGACCATACCGGGCGCCGCGCGATGGTGTATAGCGCCGGCGGCTACGCGGGCATCCAGCAGTATTCGGCCACCTGGGCGGGGGATACGGGCGGCAATGCCGGGCCCCTCATCAGCCTGCTGAACCACGGGCTCTCCGGGCACTCGAACACCAGTTGCGACATGGAGGTGTGGTCACCTGCCGGCATCCATTTCGGCTTCTTCCAGCCCTGGTCGCAGGTGCTCTCGTGGCATATGTACAACCAGCCCTGGTTCCAGCGCCCGGAGTTGCTGGAGATGTTCGGCTTCTACGCGCGGCTGCGGTACCGGTTGCTGCCCTACATCTACTCGGCGGCCCACGTGGCCGCGCGCACGGGCTTGCCGATCCTGCGCGCCATGCCCCTGGCGGCGCCGGATGATCCCCTCTGCGCCGACTGCACTCGGCAGTACCTGTTCGGCGAGTTCTTCCTCACCTGCGCCTTCGCGGACCGGATCCGTCTGCCCGCCGGGCGCTGGTTCGACTACTGGACCGGGGCGGTGCACAAGGGCCCCTGTGACCTGCCCTGCACCATCCCCGCCGGCCGGGGCGGCGTACTGTTCGTCAAAGCCGGGGCCATCATCCCCATGTGGCCACCGACGAACTTCGTTGGCGAGTCTGCCATCGAGGACCTGACGCTCGACGTCTACCCCTGCGGCCAGAGCGCGTTCTCCGTCTACGAGGACGATGGCATCACCGATGCCTACCTGCAGGGCCGCCTCGCCGAGACCCGCATCGAGTGCCGTCAGTCCCGGCACAGCCTGCGCCTGACCATCCTCCCGCGCCAGGGCGACTACGATGGCATGCCCGCGGCACGACGGTACCAGCTCCAACTCCACCTCCCGGAGGCGCCTGGGCCGGTGACGGTCAACGACACGCCCATGCCGGTCACCTACGACGCGGCCTCCGGCGTCCTGGCCATCCCGGCGACCGAGGACCCGGCGCGCCGGCGCCCGGTGGATGTCCGCATCCGCCGGTAGCCTATCCAGGCTGCCGGCGGTGTGCCGGCCCCTGCCTGCGGGAGGAATGCCCATCGCGGACCGCCTGACCCGCCTGGGTGAAGGCCTTTTCATCTGCGCCGCGCTGGCCCTTCATGTTCCCTGGGTATCGTACCTTGTTCATGGGTGGTTGCAGATCGCCCCGCTGGCAGCGGCTCCGCGTGCCGAGGCCCAACCTGGAGAGTGGCGGATGCGTACCCAGACCTGGCACTGGCCTTACCTGGCCGCCGCGTTCCTCTTCCTCCTGGCTGGTGGCGGCCTGGCCACGGCCGGGGCGCCGCCGGATGCTGCCGGGATCGCCCCGCTCCTGGCGGCGCTGCTGACCGCCGTGGACCAGCACACCCCCGAGAAGCCGCCCGAAGCCGTGGCGGCTACCGTCAGGGAGTACTTCCCCCAGGCATCCGTGGTCACGGTCGGCCGCAAGTCCCTGAACGGGCTCCCTTGCTACAACGTCCTCCTGCGGCAGGCCGACGAGGACGCCACCATCGAGGTCGCCACCGATGGCAGTGTCGGCAGCATCCGCTTGCAGGCGCAGCTCGAGGACCTCCCTGCCGCCCAGCAAGCTCGCGTGGCCGCTGCTGTCCAGGACGGCGCCGTCCGCAGCCTCAGCCTGCACCTGCGCCTTGGCGTCGCGCGCGATGGGACCTTCGCCCCCCTCGATGACCCCGACCTCTTCTACGCCGTGAAGTACCAGGGCGAGGAGGGGCCACGAGTTGCCAACGTCCCCGCCAGTGCCGCCGACCTCCGGGCCGCTCTGGCCCGCTGCGGGGCCGTGCTTCCCGACCATTCCCGCTGAGCGCGTCCAGGGCTGCGTCAGGAGGGTGTCGCCAGCCCTTGGGACGGGGCCCCGGTAGGTCACGGCTGCCACCGGCCCTGAGCTGCGTCGAAGGGCCAGAGCATCTTCTGGATGTCAAGGGTTCCCGCGAGAAAAAGGCGCAGCAAGGGCTGGGTGCCTCCGTCGTCCGTGTCTTTGTGAGCGAGCTAGAGCGGACGGGAGCGAGGGCGAGGCGG